>Ga0185307_1000644_pt1 | contig 21682 bp, 29 predicted proteins | sample LHCtaG_FD_128010 | JGI IMG/M metagenome (GOLD analysis project Ga0185307, IMG submission 128010) | Hot spring microbial communities from Little Hot Creek, USA to study Microbial Dark Matter (Phase II) - LHC4sed_matched (SPADES... | ecosystem: Environmental > Aquatic > Thermal springs > Hot... | reverse complement strand
AGGCAAAGCCGGCAAGTGCAACAGTTATTAATAATATAAGAATGACAGCAATGATTGTGGAAATGCCTTTCATAAAAATAGTTAAGATTTAGGTATAAATATAGGTTGTTGAGAAAGCAATTTTGGTAATGTCAAATATCTAAATGGTTTATTTTTGGTTTTTGTTTTAATTTCCTTTACCAGACTTTCTAGTTTCATTTTTACTATCTTTCCCTTTTCTCTTACCCGAATACTAAGTATTTTTGATTTAATTTCTTTTGGTCCAATCACAACTATTAAAGGTATCCATTCCATTTCTGCATCCCTAATTTTTTTGGATATAGATTCAGAACGATCATCTATATCAACGCGTATTTGATTTTTTTCTATTTCCTCAGCGATTTTTTCTGCCATCTTAATATATTTGTCAGAAATAGGAATCAACCTAACTTGAACTGGTGATAGCCAAAGAGGTAAAATGGGGATTTTCTTTCTTAAGGCGTTATCAAAGACTGCAAATAAATAGCGCTCTATGCCACCCAAAATAGCAATATGTAAAATTGGTGGAAAAACCTCTTTATTATCCTTATCAACATATTTTATTCCAAAACGCTCTGCATTTCCTACATCAATCTGGAAAGTTGCAATTTCGCGGGGTCGTCCAAGTGTATCAATGATATTATACTCTATGTTTAATACCCAATAATACTTTCCTTCAGGAACAAAATGCAGTAAAACCGGCTTTTTCTCTATTTTTGCCAATTGTGTTATAAAATCTTTATTTTTCTCAAAAAAACTTTTTGTTAAGTTATACAAACAAACGTATTCTGTACCAATTTCTCTAATAATCTCATAAATTTTCTTGTGAACATCAATTGCAATTTTTTTTGTTTGCTCTAAATCCTTACAAAAAATATGATAGTCTGGCATGTAAAAACGTCGCAATCTAAAACCAAGTAGACATTCACCAGATTGTTCGTATCTGTAACTATCTGCTATCTCAAACATTCCAAATGGGATCTGTTTATAACTTATATTCCAATCTTTTAATATCGCAAATTGTTGAAAACAAGCAGCATATCTTAGAATAAAATCTTTGTTATCCATATGAATGGTATAGAGCCTTTCACCAAAAAGATCGGCATGTTTTTTTATTGCTGGCAAATTTAAATTAAAAATGTTTGTTCCTTTAATGTAAAAACTTGGTACCCCAATTTCTAAACTTTTTTGCCATGCATAATCGCCAACTAAATCAACAAGCAGTGCAGCCTTAGGACCATAGCGCATATGTCCAGTATCAGATGATGTTTCCCATTCAAAACCAAACTTCTTCAGTACATTAATTATTTTTGGTTCTCCACCTTTCGCTTCTTTTTTAAGCGCCTCTTTTTCAACTAATGCGCGAAAGTCTTTTTCCTTTTTTTTATATCTGTATTTTTTGGGATCGTAACTTTTGCCATCAGGTGTAAAAATAAGATATTCCGGTTTTGGAACCTTCCACTCAATCTTTTTTTCTTCTTTTTCTTTTGGTAAAATAATTTTCAACTGCTCTGCAAGTGGATGCCCCTTAATTTTTATATTGAATGCTTTTGTCCATCCAAATGGTGCTCTGTATGTTTCTATTTTTAAGCTCTTTGCATAACTTTCCATTTCTTTTATTATTTTTATTGCTTCACTTGGTTTTTCTAAATTATTTGATAAATGTGAATATGGATAAATTAATATCCTGCTGGTTTTTATTTTTTCTAAGCTTTTTTTGATTTCATTTATTGCTTGATGTGCACTTTCTAGGCTATCACCTTTTTCTACAGCAGTAAAAAGTACTACCACATTCTCTACTCTATATTTCTTTTTTTCACATTCTTCAGCCTGATCAATTTCTTTTTTTATTGGCTCGTATTCAATAAAATCTGAATGAAGTTGTAAAATTCTCATTTGCTCACTTATATTTATATATAATTGAAATTATTGTATTTATTGTGTTTTTGATAGCCCCGTCGTCTAGCGGTCAAAATCTCCGCAAAAGGATGTCTGCCTCTGGAGCAGAAGACGGCAGTTCGAATCTGCCCGGGGCTATTTAAATGATAGAAATGAAAAAAAATAGAAAATAGAAAAAAATTCGTAAGACTAAATAAGATTTTTTTGTGCTAATTTTTTTTCATTCTTTTGCCAAAAGGTCTCTTAGATATTTTATCTTATTTTGTAAAAATTTGATTTTTTTAATATTGGTCTCTGCAAAAAGCATTCGTTGGGCTTCGAGTAGCTCTTGTCTTAAAAAGTCGGTATCATTAATATTAATATTTAAATTTTTTTTGACCATAGCCATCACTTAAAAGTAGTTAATGGCCAAATATAAAGATTTCTATTTTTCACTATATAATAGTGACAAAATAAAAAAAGATGGTGCTTGTCGCTGGAAAACTTTATACAAAAAACACGAAATAATATTTATGAAAAAATATCAGGATATCCTAAAAAAAGCTTTAACAATTGTAAGGCCAACGCCTTCTCAGCAAAAAAAACTCCACAGTTTATCGAAAAAAACCCTTTCTTTAGTTAAAAAAGAAGTAAAAAAAGTTGGTGGAAAAGCCATTTTGGCCGGAAGCATTGTGAAAGATGTGTGGTTGCCGAGTAAAATGGAATTCGATATCTTTATTCTTTTTCCTCCAACCTTTACAGAAAAAAAGCTTGAAAATCTAGGATTAAAAATAGGAAAAAAAGTTATTACAAAATTAAAAGGAAGTTTTAAAATTGAATATGCGGAGCATCCTTATGTTTGCGGAAATATCGATGGTGTTGATGTTGATATTGTTCCATGTTATGAAGTTAAATCAACCGAGGAACTGAAATCTGCAGTTGATAGAACGCCTTTTCATGTTAAATATATAGAAAAAAAGCTGCCACTAAAACTTTCGAATGATGTACGCCTTCTTAAACAATTTCTTAATGCAAATGAAATGTACGGCGCTGATGCCAAAACACAAGGATTTTCAGGATATGCTTGCGAATTACTAATAATTAGATACAAAAGCTTTATCAATGTTCTTAAAGCTGCAGTGAAATGGCAACCTGGTGAAATAATAGATATAGAAAAATACTATGAAAAAGAAAATTATCAACGACTTAGGTCAATATTTAAAAATCAGACATTAATACTCATAGACCCAACAGATAGAAAAAGGAATACAACTGCTGCTCTATCTGCTCAAAATTTTTTTAAATTTAAAAAATGTGCAAAGGAGTTTTTGGAAAGACCATCTATAGACTTTTTCCTACCGAAAAAATGGAAGCCAATGACAGAGGAAGAGCTTATTCGCAAACTTATTGAAAGAAAGACAGAATTAATTTTGATTACATTTTCTCCACCAGCAGTTATATCGGATATTTTGTGGCCACAATTAAGAAGATTTGCTGATAGAATTCAAAATATTTTGGAAGAGACGAAGTATGAATTTAAAGTCCTACGGAAAGATGTCTATTCCAATGAAAAAGATTTGGCAGTGGTGTTATTAGAAATGGAAATTTCAAGATTACCGGTAATTCAAAAAAGAATTGGCCCTATAGTTTTTGATCTTGATGATTCAGAAAGATTTATTAAAAAATATAAAGATATGGCAATCTTGGGTCCATACATCGAAAACAATTATTGGGTCGTTGAAATTAAGAGACATTTCTTAACAGCACAAGAAAAACTATTAGATACTCTAAGTAAACCACTTGATATTTTACTTGCAAAAGGAATTCCAAACTATATTGCACAGGAATTGGCAAAAGGTTTTCAAATAATTAGTGAAACTAGCAAGATTGCTGATTTGATAAAAAAAGATGAAGGTTTTGGTATATTTTTGAGAAAATATTTTGAGGAAAAAAACTTAGCATAAAAATTTATAACTTTTTCGTTTGTATTCCTAAATATGGTCTCTGATAAAGAATATAAAAAAATCTGTGATGATATCTATAGACAGCATGAAAAAAATGTGGAAAAACTTGAAGAAATTGCAAATGATCTTATTGAACATCCAGAGGAGAGAATAATAAGATTGCTTCATCAAATTATAAAAAAATATTCCTTGAAATGTTACATTAGAGGTATTAATGATAAAAGATATATAGAGTTATTAAATAAACTTGAAAAAATAGAAGAAAAAATATTGCCACTTCTTATTCACTTTGATGTAGAAGAGCAGCCGATGTATTACTAATAATACATTATGTTGCCGTAAGCGTCAAAATTATAATGAATTATCCCATCCAAAGTTATCACTTTTTTATAGATATTATTTTTATCTACGAAAATGAGTTCATAGATTCCATGTTTTTCCATTTTTTTAACAATTTCTTGTATATCTATCTTATCAAAAAGAGGAAATGCCTCTTCGTTCAATAAGTATATCATTAAATTATTAGGACCATACAGTTTGCCAATCACATTTTTTTTCCTTATATTTTTATTAATATCTTTCAGTTTCTGCAAATCGGTCTTATTTACTTTTATTTCTTTGGATATATCCTTTATTCCTTTTAACAAATCCTCTAATATATCGGACATAAAAATCTAATAAACACTAAAATTTAAAAATCTTTCTAATCAATTTATTTCTAAATTTTTAAGATTATTTTATGATAATAATAACTTTTTTGGGAACTGTATCAGGAATTCCAAGTGCACAAAGAAACCATCCAGCCATAGTTCTTGAGTATTTCGGTGAAAAAAAGCATACTCTTTTATTTGATTGCGGAGAAGGGACTCAGAAACAATTTATGGTTTCAGGAATAAGTTTTATGGATGTGGACAAAATTTTTATTTCCCACTGGCATGCGGATCACTTTTCCGGCTTAATACCACTTATTCAAACAATGTCCTTAGAAAAAAGAACAAGGGAATTAAAAATATTTGGCCCTGAGGCAGAAAGATTTGTTTCAAATATACTTGATCTTGGATATTTTGGACTAAGATTTCCTGTTACAGCCATAAATGTACCATTTGAAGGTGAGAAAATTAGTTTGATTGATGAAACGGACGAATATCAAATATTTTCCGTACCAGTCCTTCATACAGTACCAAGTGTTGCATACTGTTTTAAGGAAAAGGATAGGTGGAGTATTGATGTAAAAAAACTAAAAGAGCTTGGACTGAAGCGAGGAGCTTGGCTCAAAAAATTGAAAAAATATGGTAAAGCTGAATATAAAGGGAAGGAGGTAAGAATAGAAGATGTAGCGAATATTAAGCAAGGACTTAAAGTTGTTTATTCCGGCGATACAAAGCCCTGTAAAAATATAGTTAAAATTTCAAAAAATGCCGATTTACTAATACATGATGGTACTTTTTTGGAGGAAGAGGATACAAAAGGACATGCTGACGTAAAGCAAGCTGCAAAAATTGCAAAGCAAGCTGGTGTAAAACAGTTAATTTTAACCCATATCTCAAGGAGATATACAGATACAAAAGAAATGGAAAAGGAAGCAACAAAGATTTTTAAGGATACATCAATTGCTTACGACTTTATGAAAATAAAATTAAAAAGAAAATAATTTACCACTTCGTGTAGTGAAATTTTTATTTTCATTCTGAAAGCAGCCTTTTAACTAATGGATTTGAAATTAAGCAAATTGCTCGATTCTATTGAAGGAATTTGTTATAGTATAGCCTGTGGTGTTGGTCGTGAAGGTGCAGCGTTTTCAACTGCAAAAGCACTTAATATTAAGGCAGAAATAAGAGGTTTAGATGTGGTTTGTGTTGACAAAAACTATACACATCCATTACCACCTAGTATACCGATTATAACTAATTTAGTACTTGGTCTTTCTGCTATGTATATTTCAAAAAAAATTAAAGATCATCCCAATCTCAAAAATTCTCTTCAGCTTTTTGCCACAGCAAATTTACTTTATTCTTTGTGTCCCTTTTCCGATATTCAAGCCCTTTCTTATACATTGCCAGCAACTATAACAGCACCATTAACAGCTGGTATAAGCACAGCCGGACTTCTTTATCTATGGAAAGATGAGGTAAAAAATTTACCCAAGGCAATTAAGAAACATGCATCTAAATTGTTTGATAGGCTTCCTTAATGGGCGTGCGGGGATTCGAACCCCGGCCACAACCTTTCTGCTTAAATTTTTAACCGCAGGGTTGTATCCTATCCAAACTAGACGACACGCCCAGTATTAATTTAATATTTAGAAAATAAAGGCGTAATTATTAAATTTATATTTACAATTAATAATTTGATCAAAATGTATAGATGTACAAGTTGCGGTGCAAATGTTTTTGCTAAAGATAACTTTGTTAAATTTTTATGTCCAAACTGTGGAAATATAGAGATAGTGAGATGTTCTACATGTAAAAATCTAAGTAACAAATATACATGCTCTGGTTGTGGTTTTGTTGGTCCTTAGTATGGCAGACGTAATAGTAACTTTTCGTGTCATGCCCAAAGGTGTGGAAATTAATTTGGAAAATTTGGCAAAAAAAATAGCGAATGCTATATCGCCAGAAAAAATAGAAAGAGAGCCAATAGCGTTTGGGTTGGAAGCACTAATTATTACAAAAATAATTCCGGATGCCGGCGGCGAACTCGAAAAAATAGAAACAAGTCTTCGGGCAATTGAAGAGGTAAGCGAAGTGGATGTAATAAAAATCACACGTGCTATTTAACTTTTTATTCTTTTAATTTCAATTATTTGATATGATATTTGAAAGTTTAAAAAGGGTTATTGCCTGGCTTTTGGGTGGATTTTGTATATTATTCGGATCGATAATTGCTGGACATCTTGAAGGAGGGCTTGGTGTATCTAGTGTAGGATATGCGTTTGCATTCTTGATTGCGCTGATGCTTATTCTAATTGGTGGCCTTTTTTGGGTTTGTTTAGCAGTAGCTGCAAAAAAAGAATAATTATCGCAAAGCAGCAACAAAAAGCCTATATTTATCCTTTCCTTCTAATTCAGCCAAAATTCTTTTAATTATCATTTTCTTCGGATCTGGCAGCATTTCAACTCGATCTTGAATCTCTTGCAAACTTTCGAAGGGCTTTTGTTTTCTTTCATTTATTATAGACCACATATGTTTCTTTCCTATTCCGGGTAGAAGCTCAAGAGTATGTAAACGTGTAGTTATTGGTCCAGCCTTGTTGAAGAATTCTACAAATCTTTTTTCGCTTTTGGTCACCAATTCATTTAAAACTTCTTCTAATATTGATTTAGCATAACTTGTTAGATCGTTATACGAAATTCGGCCTTTTATATATTTTACCTTATCCCTTTTTTCCTCGCCAATATAAATTCGATCCTTTGGTTTAACTGTTTCACCCTCTCTTATAACAACCTCTAATAAATTAAAAAAATTTTCACCAATTGATTGTGCTATGGCCTCGGTTCTTCTTTCATTGGGTTTGCCATGCGGAAGAAAATCTAATACTATTGCATAATTATCCTTCATAAACATACAATCACCGTTTTATACCTTTTTCACAATTTCAAGAATTGTGTTTATTTCTTCATCAGAAAAAGTAGAATATTCTTTTTGTAAAATTACACGCAAATCATCCCTATCTTTTGGAAGGAAATTTAGTATAGCAACAATCTGCCTATCTCTCAATTTTTCTATATTTTTCAGTTCATTTACCAGCGCCTCTATTTTTTCAGCTGGATATGGATAGAATTTTTTCAAATTATCAAGCGCATTTTTTTGCTCATATTTCAACTCTGTCTCTTTCTCTCTTTTTTCTAATATTTCCCTTGCTTTTACATTTGTAACAACTTCTTCAGATAATATATTCATTTAACCACCTTTAAATGCTCTGGCCTGGAAATTATATATTTTGCCTTTTTTCCATTTCTAACTTCAACTATATAACTTTTTCCACGTACATCAATAACCTTTCCTATCATGCCTTTAAATCTTGGATGCGGCATTCCTTTATGGGAAGATGGTTCCTGTACTATAACTACAGTTTGCCCTTTTTCAAATTTTTGTAAGAACTTTGTTATGGCTGGCCTTTTATATGGTTTTTGCCTTAATTTTTTTCTTGTTCTTGCACGGAAGCCAGCATGTTTTTGAACCATAAAATCCTTAATTATATTTTGCTTTTTAAATGAATCTTTATAACATCAAGCTTTATTGTTTTTGCCTCATTTCCCAATATCTCTGCTATATTTGGTTTTGTCCTCCCTTCATCACCTGTTATTAGTTCTTTTATATACAAACCAGATTCAGCTGTTATTTTAAAAATTGCTTTTTTGCCTTTTACCTGCCAACTTATTTTTTTAACTCGCCTTTTTCTGAATTTATCTGCTCTTCGATGTAATACTCGAATTGGTGTTTTCTGTAAAATTGGCTCCTCCACTATTTTCTTCAATTCAGAAAGTTTTTTTCGATCAATTTCTTTTTTAAATTCTACTTCAACAAGATATGTTTTATCTACTTTTTCCGTCTTGATTTTCCTTACCATATCCTTTGTCACAAATTTTAAATTTTTTACCTTTACCCTTTTAGATTTATTTATCAACTTTTCCATTTTTTTTAAATCGATGCTTCTTTTCTGCGGTTTGACAAGCTCGATAACAAATGGTCTATAATCTAAACAGCGTGCATCTATATCTTCGCGTCCCATTCCACTAAACTTAGATTTTTTAGCTTTCGTTGCATTAAGTAATGGTTTTTCTATTATTTCTTGAACAGATGTGGGATATAATTTACCTGAACCTTTACAATATTTGCACCCTTTTCCCTTACATTTCGAACAAATCCACTTTGTTTGGGGTATCCCACGAACAAGCTTTTGATATTCACCATAGATGTATAGACTTCGGACTTGAACTCCTACAGTTCTATTTTCCAAATTAACTAATATCGTTATATCTGGATTTTTTTGCTCAAAATGCTTTCCGGTTATTTTTTCTACTTTTTTCCCCAATTCTCGATTAATCTCTGACTTTATAGATTCCACATCATCTATTCCAATTTTTTCCCATAGTTCCTCTTGTTTTTTACTAATTTCATTTGGAATAACTGAACCGATCAAAAATGTTTTAAATTCAATTCCCTGTAATTTTTTAACAACTAAAGTTGTTATCTCATCAATATCTTTTTTAAAAAAATTATTGCACAATTTACAAATCTCTGGTTCCTGCTGTTTTATGCCAAATTTTTCCTCTGCATATTTTCTTAATATTCTCCCTCTTTCTGCATTTGTTAAACCATGACCAATCATTCCGAATGCTCGTCCTAAGCAATTATTACAAACTCCAAACTCTATAGTTTCTACTATTTTTTTCTCATTCTTTGGATTCTTTAAAACTTCTTGAAGAAATTTCATAAAATTAATTATAGTTCTAAAACTTAAATCCAAATTTTGCCAAATTTTTTAAAATTCCGCGCTGCAAGCCGGCCTTCCCACCAAGTCCTTTTATTAGTTTTTTCATTTTGCTATACTGATCTAGTAATTCGCGAACCTCAGATTCACTTCTTCCACTTCCCTTTGCTATTCGTTTAATTCGACTTAAAGAAATTATCTCCGGATTTTCTCTTTCTTCTTTTGTCATAGACTGTATTATATTTCGATAATGTTTTAGTTTTTCTTCCTGTTTTTCTAGCAACTCTTCAGGTAAGTTAAGCATTCCAAGCCCAGGAATCATTGAGACAATCTTTTGTATAGGACCCATTTTTTGTAAAGCTTCTATTTGCTCCAAATAATCTTGTAAAGTAAATTTGCCTTCAACAATTTTTTCCATTTTTTCTGGTTTAACTTCAGCTTCTTTTGCTTTTTCAAGTAGTGTTTCTAAATCACCAAGTCCCAATAATCGTGAAACAAACCTTTTTGGATCATATAATTCAAAATCTTCAAGTTTTTCACCTGTGCCTATGAATTTAACTTTAGCACCTGTTGCTGCACATGAAGCAAGTGCCCCACCTCCTTTTGCTGTACCATCCATTCTTGTTATTACTACTCCCGTTATACCAACCAGTTTATTAAATTCACTTGCTTGTACCCCAGCAATTTTACCTATATCAGCAGGTATGGTAAGTAGAACTTCATCTGGTTTAGCTATTTCGGCTATTTTTTTCAGTTCATCAGCAAGTACTTTATCAAGTGCATTTCTTCCAGCAGTATCAATTATTATCACATCATATTTTTTTAATTTCTGCAAGCCGTCTTTTACTCCTTCATAAGGATTGTAATTCTTATCATAGTAAACTGGAACGTGAATTTGTTGCCCCAGTTGAAGTAGTTGTTCAACAGCAGCAGGTCTGTGATAGTCGACAGTTATTAATGCCGGTCGAAGACCCTGTTTTTGAAGATATCTAGCCAATTTTGCTATACTTGTTGTTTTTCCAGATCCAAAAAGCCCAACAAACATTATTCGTTTTTTTCCTTTCAGATCTGCACTTTCTTCACCAAGAAGCCTTACCATTTCCTCATAAATTATTTTCAGAACATACTCACGTAAAGTTAAACCTGCAGGTATTTTTTCTTCTAAACTTTTTTTCCTTATTCTTTCTATCAATTCTTTTGTCAATTTAATATCCACATCTGACTGAAGTAAAATTTTTTCCAGATCTATCAATATTTTCTCAACTGCATCTTTATCTATAGAAGTTCCTGTAGTAAGTCTTTTAATTAAATCACTTAGGCCTCTTCTTAGTCCATCAAACATGTTATCAATTTAGGATTTGTTTTTAAATATAAAGTTTTTGATTATAAATTATATCTCAATCATATTTTTTACAAATTTTTCTGGATCATAAACTTCCAAATCTTCTGGTTTTTGTCCTGTTCCCACAAACAAAATCGGCCTTTTAAATAAATGGCATATTGATAAAATATTGCCACCTTTTTCATTTACATCAACTTTTGAAAATATAACTGCATCTATCCCAACTGCCTTGTCAAAAAATTCAAATTGATTCAAAACATCTGAACCAGAAAGACTATCTAGCACTAAAATTTTAAGATCGGGCTTATTAACACGTACAATTTTTTCCAATTCAGCTAACAAATCTTTTTTTGTATGCATTCGCCCACTCGTGTCAGCCAAAACACAATCATACCCTCTAGCCTTTGCAGCCTTTACCGTATCAAAAATAACAGCACACGAATCTGCGCCTGTCTTTTGCTTAATAACTGGCACTTTAATTATCTCTGCATATTTTTCCAATTGAATATCTCCAGCTGCTCTAAAAGTATCACCAGCAGCTAGAATTGGTTTATAACCTTTTTGTTTAAGCCAAAATGCAACCTTAGATAAATTTAAGCTTTTTCCAACACCATTCGTTCCAAAAAATAAAAATACGGCCGGCCTATTTTCGCTTTTTGCTTTTTTAATTACATTTTCCATATCAATTGTCGGAACTGATAGTATTTCAAGCAAACTCTTTTTTATAGCATCGATTATAAATTCCCTTTCTTTACCTCTTTTTACTTCTTTTCCCAGAAGTGAAACTTTTAAATCATTTTTAATTTTTTGTGCAACATCAAACGCAGTATCAGCTTCAATAAGCCCAACTTCCAAATCATTTAATACATCTTCTAAATCTTTTTCACTTAGCTTTGTTTCCAAAACTATTTTTTTTATTTTTTCTGTAAATTTTTTAAAAAATCCTTTGTCTTTTATGGGTTCTGTCTTGATTATTTTTTCTATATCTTCTTTTATCCCTGTTTTTTCAGCTATTGTCTTTATTTCACTTATCACATCTTCTGGAGATTTTCGCTCCATTTCTTTTGTTTTTTCTTCAATCTCTTTTTCCAGAATTTTAACCATTTCTTCTTTTTTCTTAAATTTATTAGAAATTAATTCCACAGTATTACTAAATTTCTTTTTCAAAAATCCGAACATTTTATCACTTTTTTTGGCTTAACTTTTGTATTTCTTCATGTAAAGTATCTGTAAGTTGAGATACTTCTAAAATCTCTTTTTGAATGCTCCCTAAAGTATTTTGTAATTCTTCTTTTCTTTTTTTTAAAAAGTTCTTTGTTTCTTCTGCATTTTTTTGAAGCGCAATATTTGAACCTATTTCGACTATCATTTTTTTCTCATGAACTTTCCCTGGTATGTATACCCCAGAACCAATAGGGAATAATATTTTTTTATCTCCATTTTGAATTTCATCAATACCAGACAATGTGCTATCAATTTCTAATATTTTATTTAGAATAATCTCTCTTTGTTTAAGTAGTGAATTAAGTTTTGCTTCGAGTATCCTTAAATTTATTACTTTTTCTTCAATCTCCTTTTGCATATAATCATTTATTTACTAATAAATTAATATATGAGGATCTGTAATTTTTTGATGCTTTTATTTATATTTATTATTTTATTCAGTACTGCAATTTTTGCACAACAGTCAACTTTTGTTTTATCAACAAAAAACGCTTGGTGGGGCGATTTAGTAATTGCACAAGGTGTATCAGAGCCAAATTCATATATTACCATAATTGGTAATGGTATCGAGTGTAATAACCAAAGTGATCAATATGGAAATTGGGTTTGTTATTTTAATGCACCGCTAGAATTGGGTTTATACAATATTTCAGTTTATATAAATGGCAATTTTGCCAATTCAACGATTCTGGAAGTAAAACCGAGCCTTGGCGGAAATGTTACCAAAATAACCGAGCGCTCGGTCTATAGAGCACCAATGTTAATTCAAGAGCCCAATGGAAAAATAAAATTAGCATGGATAAAAATAACTGTCTGGAAATAATATTATTCATTATCAACTAAATATAATTTGATAAAAATGATAAAGACAACAATTGTAATTGTCATATTTTTCATTTTGCTTATTTCAGCTACACAAGTAAATTCACAAATTGAATTACCACAGGCTAATATTACGTTTTTTATTCAGTCAATTATAATTGATGGTGCTATACCTGAAGAAGGAGAGTTAGTTGGGATTCTTAAGCTTAAAGGTGATTTGTCAAATCTTCGCATTAGATGGAATGCTTGGTATTGGACAAATGAAACCAAAAACATAGGCGTAATATGTTATCTTAATTGCCCAAACCCTGGCAATCCAGAGGATCCAGATGGTTGGAATATAACAAAATATTGTGCTGGCTATCAAAATTGTAGCTATTTAGGTGCGCCTGGAAATAACTCATGTAACATTCCTAATCCACAGTATAATTTTATTGCATCCAATAATGTAACATGTAAATTTTATGACCCGGCTTATGAAGAATTTTATGGTCCACCATATCCAACTACTGTGTTTGCACCAACAAACTATACTATTACTGTTTCACCTATAACTGTTAGTGTGGGAAAGACAGTAGCTCTTCCTATCAAAATCAAAAGTACGGGCTTAATTCCAGATAATTTGAATGTTTCAATTGCGTCAATTATCAATTCACAGTATGTTTTGATAGAAGGAACGAACTTTTTATCTGATAGAGTTTATTGGAACAAAACAATAATTCTTTATCCAAAAGTTACGTTTTTGCAAACTGGTAATTTTAAAGTTCAAATAAATGCAACGTCTACTGCAACATTAGTTCGTTGTACAGATAGTGTAAACTGCTCATATTTGGGTGATAATAATTTGTGTTGGAATGGTCGATGTGGAAAAACATTAATTATTGACGTATCGGTCGGTTCTGTAAGTTTACCAGAGTTTGGTATTGTTGGAATTGTTCAGATAATTTTAATTGCAACTTTGCTATTTATAGAAAAAGTTTTTATTTCTAATAAACGGAAAAAAATTTAAGGGTCTGTAGTCTAATGGTAGGACTAATATAGAACTAAAGCCACCCTTACAAGGTGGAGAAGGGAGTTCGATTCTCCCCAGACCCATTTAAAAATAATTGTGCAATTTCTTTTGGTAAATTTTCTCGATTTTCTATTGTCACCTCAAAAATTTTTCCATAATCTTTAAATTGAAAAACAAAACTTCTATGCAAAACCGCAATAACCCTCTTATCTGAATTTAAAATTTCAAAAACTTTTTGTTTGAATTTTTCGCTAAAAAATTCCATTTTTCCAATTTCATCTATTGCAATTAAATCACAGTTTTTAAAGGCAAACTGTAAGGCTGGTAAAGCAATTTTTTCGAAATTATCTAGGTTTACCCTATATTTTCCTAATCTTGGTCCAAATTTGTAATCACTGCTTGCTAAAAGCCTCTCTTTTCCTGAATAAATATCTTTAACTAAAAATCCGATTCTTTTTTGCCCAATTCTTTTTTCTGGTGTTATTATTCCGCCAATTTTTAACCCTCTTTGCTTAAGAATTTCAATTACTTTAAGCAAAACAGTCGTTTTTCCACAACCTGGCAAACCAGTAAGAAAAATTTTCATCTTAACCACCCTTTTTCTTAATTTTTACTATTGTAGAAAAAGGATAAAATAGCGGGGGCTGGATTTGAACCAGCGACCTTCGGGTTATGAGCCCGACGAGCAATCTGTGATAACTCCAGGCTGCTTTGGAGAGCTTTGAGCTTCTACCCCGCTATCCTGGAGTGTTCCACTGCTATAGCTAATTATCTTTTTGTTTAATTTAAAAATTTAATTTTTACTACTTTGTGTAGTAAATTTTACATTAAATACAACCTCAAAAAAGTTACAAATTTAATTATTTTCCGTTTTTTATTTTTCATTTATGCAAGATAAAAAATTATTAAAGTATTTATTTGAGACAGCAGATTATCTTAAGGAAAATCGCACTAAAAAATTTTTAAAAGAATATTTTGGCATTATACCAACCCTTAGCGGGTTTTTGATAGCAGGTGTTGCTGGAACTATAACACAAGTAATTGGAACTATATATAGCATTTCTGAAGGCGCATGTTTTTCATCTGCACTTGCGTATGGTAGCGATTTGGCTGGAAAAGTGATTGCGCCTGGATTTATTGCTGGGCAATTTACCGGTTATAAAATCAAAAAAATGATAACATCATTCTTTAAAAAATAAGAGGAGGTGAAAATGTGATAACTGAGCGGGATGTAATTGTGTTTACTGCTGGTGCGATTGCAGCAAGAGTAATACCCGACTATATAGCTCGCTATATAGATAAAGTAAACGAAAAAAGATCGCAAGAAATGGCAAAATATTTAATTAACGGGTTAAAAGAAGCGGGTCTACTTGATCAACCAAAAATAAATGAACAAAAAATATACAAAACTATCGAAGAGTTAAGTAGTAGGCTAGATAAAATAGAAGAAAAAATTGGATATAAAAAGTGATTAGGTGGAAATCGATATAGGCTCATTTCTTTATGCACTATTTAAGTCAGTAGATAAGGATTTGTTTTTAAAAATGACTGAAGAATACAAAAATAGTGAAATTTCTAAGAACGAATTGAAAAATTTATTAAAAAATATTCCAGAAATGGTACCAAAAAAATATAAAATATTAATAGAAACCATAAGTACAATGCCGATGGATAGTGTAATAGATTTGATTGCAAATTTTGTGAAAGAATTATTTAGAACAAATGAAGGAAAATATAAAACTTGTGGGGAAGTAATTAGAGAGGCATTAAATGCCTATTTGTAAAATGGTGGATAAAAATTAACTATACAGAAATTTTAAATCAAAAAATGTACTATGAAAGTAAATTTATTGATTTAAAAAAATCGAAAAATATAAGTGAAATTGAAAAGTTAAAAAATAATATTTTGGCTTCTAACTTGCCAAACTACTACAAAGAAAATATGGTTAAAGAAATTGATGAGTACTTAACTGCAAACAAATCGAATAGATCAAGCACTTTACTAATGATATTTTCTTTTATTGTTGGTTTTGCTAGCGGATTTTTCCTTAAGGACAAATTAGATGATTATTTAGAAAATGAGAATAAAGCATTTATTGACCATATTGATAAAGAAATATCTAAATATTTTAAATTTAAATAAGTAAATAGTGGTTATGGAAAAAGAAACAATTTTCAAATTACTTAAAGATATTGGGTTAAATGAATATGAATCGCGTGCATATGCAACGCTTGTTTTTATTGGTCCTGCAAAAGCAAGTGAGATAAGCCAAGAAGCAATAATTCCGCAATCGAAAATTTATGAAGTCTTAGATCAGCTAATGAATAAACAACTTGTTGAGGTTTTTAATGGCCGTCCAAAAGAATATAAGGCAGTAGCACCAGAAATTGCATTTAAAAATATTTTAGAACAAAGAAAAAATGAAATTCAAGAATTAGAAAAAAAATTAATCTATTTAAAAAGTTTTTTAAAACCAATTCGACCAATTGAAGAGGTTACTAGTGGTATATGGACCATAAAAGGCAAAAAATGGCAAGAGTTTTTTAACAAAACTGCAGAAATGATTGACAGAAGTAAAAATTATGTCTATGGTGTTACACGTGATTTTTCCTTGACACCAACACTTCAAAAAAGTGTAAAGAATGCTATACGGCGTGGTGTTAAAATACGCGTTATAGGAATGGAAAGACCAAATGAAATAAGTTATCCGAGAGTTAAATGGTATAAAGCAAATGGTATTGAAGTAAGGATTTTTGAAACAAAAGTACATCCAAGAATTGTTCTAATCGATGATAATGAAGTTTTGCTAAGGCTTGATCATGATCCAACAAAAAGGAATAGATTTGGTTTTAATTCGATTTGGTCAAATGATCCTTCTTTAGTTCATGTTTTTAATGTATATGTAAAAAATCTATGGGAAAAAGCAGAAAAAATTTAATGGGCCCGACGGGATTTGAACCCGCAACCAACAGCTTTCATCGATTTAGAAGGCTGCTGCTCTATCCAAGTTGAGCTACGGGCCCGGACATTTTATATTCCTATTTTGCAATAATAAAAATCTTTAAAAAAATAAACTAATATTGATGAGGCAAACCAAAATTGATTTTAAAAAAATAGAAGAAAAATGGCAGGAAAAATGGCAATTAGCAGAAATATTTAATGCGGACGTAGATATAAAAAAACCGAAGTTTTTTATCACGTTTCCATATCCATATGTTAATGGGGCACCACATATCGGTTCGGCTTTCACAGCATTAAGGACAGATAGTTATGCAAGATTTAAACGGATGAGAGGGTTTAATGTTCTTTTTCCTCAAGGATTTCACGCAACTGGCGCATCAATTCTTGGAGCAATAGAAAGATTGAAAAAAAGTGATATAGCACAAATCGAAACTTTTAAGTTATATGGTGCTACAAGTCATGATTTAAAAGATTTTATAGATAAAGGTGCGGAGTATACTGTAAAATTTTGGGTTAATAGATGGATTGAAGATCTAAAAAGTGTTGGTTATTCTGCTGATTGGAGAAGAACATTTATAACAACAACCATTACTCCTACATATTCAAGATTTATTGAATGGCAGTATAATACACTTAAAAAGAAAGGTTACATAACTAAAGGAACATATCCTGTTGTTTGGTGTCCAAGTTGTTGTTCGCCAACAGGCGATCATGACAGATTAAAGGGTGTGGGGGAAGATCCAATTGAATATATAATTATTAAATTTAGGTTAGAGTCAGGAGAAATAATACCATGTGGTACTCTTAGACCAGAAACAGTCTATGGTGTTACAAATCTTTGGATAAATCCTGAAATTGAATATGTTTGGGTAAAAGTTGATGGTGAAGTTTGGCTACTATCCGAACCGGCAATCACAAAGTTGAAAGATCAACTCAAAAAAATTCGAGTTATAGGAAAAGTAAGTGGAAAAAATCTTATTGGAAAATATGTGGAAAATCCTGTGCTTAAAAATAAAGTTATTATTTTACCTGCTGCTTTTGTCGATCCAAATTCTGCTACTGGTATTGTTATGTCTGTACCCTCACATGCACCTTATGATTGGATTGGATTAGTTGATTTAAAAAACAACCCAGGAGAACTTAGCAAATATGGTATAGATCCAAAAATATTGGACAATATTAAACCCATATCAATAATAGAAACAGAAGAGTTTGGAGAACATCCTGCAATAGAGATATGCGATAAAATGGAAATTCAAAACTCGAAAGAAAAAGAAAAATTGGATGAGGCAACATCAATCATTTATAAAAAAGAATTTCATTTGGGGGTATGCAAAAAAGGTTGTGGAAAATGGGCAGGAATGGCTGTTGCTGAATGTAAAGAAAAGATAGCAAAGGAGTTTATCGAACAGGGAATTGCTGATCGTATGTGGGAACTAACTGGTGAAGTTATATGCAAATGTGGCACACCAAATCATGTGAAAATTTTAGAGAATCAGTGGTTCCTTAAGTATTCTGATGAAAAATGGAAAGAAAAAGTGAGAAAATGTATAGAAAAAATTAAATTTTATCCTGAAGAAGTTCGAACTCAATTCCTAAATACAGTTAATTGGCTAAAAGATAAGCCTTGTACACGAAAAACAGGTCTTGGAACGCCTTTGCCATGGGATAAAGAATGGATAATAGAAACTTTATCTGATAGCACCATTTATATGGCATATTATACAATTGCACGAATTATTAATGAGAAAAAAATTCCTGCCGATAAATTAACCGATGAGGTTTTCGATTATGTTTTTCTAGGAAAAGGTAATTTAGATGAAATAAGTGCTAAAAGCAAACTTAGTAAAAAAATTATACAGCAAATGCGTGATGAATTTGAATACTTTTACCCAGTTGATTTAAGAAACTCAGGTAAAGATCTTCTTCAAAATCACTTAATATTTTATTTATTTCATCATGTTGCTATCTGGGATAATCCAAAATATTGGCCAAAAGCTATTAGTGTAAATGGTTTTGTAAATGTCGCGGGAACAAAGATGAGTAAATCGCTTGGAAATGTAATTCCACTTAGAGCTCTTATAGAAAAATGTGGTGCAGATTTGGTAAGAATTAATTTAATTGCCTCTAATGAAGAACTAAATGATGCGGAATGGAGAGATGAAAGCTTACAGGGATATATAACAAGAATTCAATTTATCTATAATTTAATTTCTAATCTTCCACATGCAAATAAAAAGAAAACACAAAATATTGAAAAATATTTGCAAAGTCGTGTTCAGGAGTATATAAAGAGTGCAACACAAAATTTTGAGGAATTGAAATTTAGAAGTGCAACTCAAAAAGTGCTTTTCGAGTTGACAAATGATATAAAATGGTATATTGACAGAAATGGCGGAATTGCAAATTGTAATAGAAAAACACTAACTGAAACGCTGTTAACAACAGTGAAATTGTTAACGCCGCTTTTACCTCATATATGCGAAGAGATGTGGAGCATGTTAGGTGGAAAAAAATTTGTTGCAATAGAAAGCTGGCCAGAATACGATTCAAAAAAATACAATAAAAAAATTATAGAATTGGAAGAACAGTTGAAAAAAACAATTGAAGATATAAGGCAAGTTGTTAAACTAGCAGGAAAGAAAAAAAATGCCTATATTTATGTAGTTTCGCCAGAAGAATTAACACATTACAATGAAGCAAAAGAATTCATTCAAAGAATGTTTAAATTTGAAAAAGTTTTCATTTTTAAATCAACCGATAAAAAACGGTATGATCCACAAAATAAAGCTGCTAAAGCCAAATATGGAAAACCTGGAATTTATTTAGAATAATTTAGAGCTGTAAAACCTCAATAAATGCTGCTACGCAAAGAATTAAAAATCCTATTGCTAGATATATCAAGCTATCTTTTATTATTATTTTTTGCCATTTTGATTTTTTAGTTATTGCTGTAGATATTAGGCCACCTGCAATTCCGCCTACAAAATATGCAAGAAATTCGAGAAAACCGTGTGGTAGAAATCGCAAAACAATTAAAGGCAATTTAGCAACACCAATATTGCGCACCATTAGACCAATTGTTGTAGCAACGATTGATGCATTCCATGAAAAAATAAAAATTGCTCCTGCAGCAAAAAGCAAGGAAAGGAAAAATGATATGAGAAGAATACCAATATTGTTAATTAAAATTGCTTTTAAGTTACTACCAAAAAATTCGCCTTTTATCAGTTTAAGTTCTTCAATCTGCTCTTTAAAAAGTTCTTCAGTAACATTTGGCGGAAGCATCACAAAAATTATCGTCAAACACGTTATCATTCCAAAGAAAAAAGAGATATAAACTAAAACAATATCAAAATGGCGCCGAAATATGCTCATTTTCATTTTTCGTGCAATTTGCGCTTCTGTTTGTTCTTCTTCACGACGTATTAATTCCACCATAAATGGCATCATACAAATGGTTGTTAAAAATGTGAAAAAAAGTCCTTTGTAAGATGGAAAAATTAAAAATGAAATTGCTAGGCAAATTGTGGAAATAAATCCTCCAACTATAAACATTTTCCATGGATGCTTAACAGCATCTTTCACTGAAGTTATTCTTTCTAAAACCATAATTAAATTTTAAAAATTAAGATATATTAGTGATTCTGTGCAAAAAAAACATATAGGAATATTTTTGATTATAATTATGTTTTCCTCAGTAATTGTTACCTCTTTCCTCTCATCTTTGTATCCAAAAATTCCAGAAAGCCCAGTAGAATATGAACTGAGTTTAGATCAAGAAATAGAAATATTAAGAAATGGTAAGACTATTGTTAAATTTTATTATACATCATCATGTACCGATTGCGCAGAAATAAAAGAATACTTAATGAATCTTGCTAATCAATATAAAAATCATATTTACGTGGAAAATATTCTTGCAGAAAATAAAAGTTATTTTACCACTATTAAATTTGATGAAATAAATAAAACAATTACTTTGGTTAACCAAAGTCTAGAAAAATTGCCTTTGATACATCTAATTGGTTTTAATTTTACACAAACAAAAATCATTCCAACAACAATTACAATTGAGGAAAATATAACAAATGAAAAAATATTTTCTGAAATTTGTAAAATTTTATTTCAGCCATTGGCAGATTGTCTGATTACGTGATTATTTGCTGTGTGTAGGAATAGATTTAGCAGGGGTAGAAAAAAGGCCAACTGGCTTTTGTGTACTCGATGAAAAATTTAATGTAGAAACAAAAATACTTTACACTGACAAAGAAATAATTACTGAAATTTATAGGATTAAACCGGATATTGTAGCTATTGATGCTCCACTTGCACGCCCAAAAAAAAGATCAGGAAGTCTAAGAAAATGCGATGAAGAACTTAAAAAAATGGGAATAAAATTTTTTCCCATAAATTTACCAACTATGAAAAAATTAACTGAAAGAGGGATTCGATTAAGAAAAATTATAGAGAAAAAATTTAAAGTTATAGAAACATATCCTGGTGCTGCACAGGATATACTCGGAATTCCTAGAAAACAAAAAGGAATAGAGAAATTGCGAAACGGATTAAAAAAATTTGTTAAAATTAAAAAAAGAAAAATTTCTAATCATGAACTAGATGCTATTACATGTGCATTGGTTGGAAAAATGTACCTAGACAATAATTGTATAATTTTAGGCGATCCAAAAGAAATATTAATGGTTCTTCCAAAAATACCTTAGCTACTCCAAAGTTGCATATATTCTCCTTATACCGGCTGCTACACTTTCTTCCTTTATAATTTTAAATCGCCCTAGTTTTCGTGTATTGTCAACATGCGGTCCGCCACATACTTCAATAGAAAAATCGCCAATGGAATATACAGAGACTTTTTCATCATATTTATGCTCAAAAACAGCTTGTGCACCTCTTCTTTTTGCTTCCTCCACTGTCATTTCCTCTCTTACAACTGGTAGTCCTTTTTCAATTTGCTCATTAACCATTTTTTCTATTTCTCTTATCTCCTTTTCAGTAAGTTTTCTTT
>Ga0185307_1000643_pt1 | contig 21695 bp, 25 predicted proteins | sample LHCtaG_FD_128010 | JGI IMG/M metagenome (GOLD analysis project Ga0185307, IMG submission 128010) | Hot spring microbial communities from Little Hot Creek, USA to study Microbial Dark Matter (Phase II) - LHC4sed_matched (SPADES... | ecosystem: Environmental > Aquatic > Thermal springs > Hot... | reverse complement strand
CTGGTAGGAGAGTTAAATCATCACTTATAAGAGGATTAATTGAAGGATACTACAGCAAACTATTAAACAGAGAAGTAGAATGCATAGAAGAAGAATGCATAACACAAGGAAACAACAAATGCAGAATAAAGATAAAAGCTGTTTAAGTTGTGGTCCTTTCCTTCTTTATGTAATCCATTAGCGTTCTCGTTGTTCCTGAGCTTAGGATTCTCTGTACATTTACCCCTAAGGGTTCAAGTATTCTCGATATTGCAGGTATAACTTGATTTGATATGTAGTATTCGATGTCTAACTCATTTTTTGATGCTAACTGATATGGTTTTGCCTTTTCATACAGTTTCCCGCTACCAAGGGTTATGATATATCCCACTTTGTCTCCTAGGGTTAATGTGTACCCCTTCTCCATTAACATTTTTGCTGCTTGTACATGTGGTGCTCTAACCTCGTATTCCTCTAAGCCTTTTGTTAATGTCTTCCATATTATGTATTCCTTTAATGGTTTCTCCCCCCTCCTCATTCCATTAATATACTCCTTTACGTATTCTATGGCTTTACCCGTTCCTCCACCACGCATTATTATTTCCAAGACCCCTTCTTGAGCTTTCTTGGCTACTTCAGCCCAATCCCCCCTCACAACCTCTAATCCCACAAAGTCTAGTTTCCCATCTTCCATCAACCCACAATATCTCTTCTTAGCCTCTGTGAATAGTATTCTCACGTATACCTTGTCTACTCTTGCTTCAAATCCCAACTCTCCCTCCACTCTCTTTACAAGTTTATCCACCTTTTCAGGTTCATACTTCACGAATATGCTGTCTGTATCTCCATATATCACCTTCAAGTTTAATTCTTCAGCCATCTTTAATGCACTGGATATTAAGCTTCTACCCCAAGCAGTCACAGCCTCCGCCACTTGCTTAATGTACCATCTAGCACCAGTCCACCCAGCATACCCATACATGGCATTGGATATCACTTTTATAGCTTTCTGTCTTGCATCCAACACTTTATATAGTGGATCTTCCTGTGCAATCTTCTTTAGCTTCTCCCTAACCATGCTCCTAGCTTCCATCAGCGATTTCAGTACATCTCTATAGAAGCCTGGAGGCTCCCTCCTAAATCTATGTCCAACTTCAGGTGCAATATATACTCCACATTCAGGTTCAGCTTCTTCTGGTGGTATATATGTGTCTGGAGATACATTGTATTTCAACATTATACTTGGATACATACTTCTAAAATCTATTACGGCTACTTTTTCATGAAGGCCTGGTTTTGGCTGTAAGACTATGGCTCCAGCATATGGCTGGTATGGTATCTCCCTCCTCTTTGGAACAAGCTCCCCCATTTCATGTGCCTTCCTTATAAGGAACCATTCCACCCTGAATCCTACAGCTGCCGTCCCAACGAAGTCTAGTGGTAAACCAACCAGTTGAGATAATTGTATTGCAAAATCTGATATGGCTTTATAAATTCCCATAACTCTCCTAGCATTCTTCATGGAATAATCTATTAGTTTCCCCCTCTTCAACGGATCTTTCCAGTAATCTTGAACTTCATATTCCTCTATAATTTCAGAGGCATCCATAACACCGAGATATTCAGCTATATTCTCTAGACTTTTAACCTTCACTTCCTGGAATTCTTCTGCATAATCGAATAAATCTAGGTTTATCCTCCCAGTTATGGATATATGGCCATATAGACTTGCATGTGGCTCCCCCCTCTGCCTATCTATGGATAACTTCACCCTATTTCTCTTCGCTCGCTCCAGTAAGTACGGTATTATCCTGGCATTAGAGCCATAGCTAACTATTATATCTGGGTCATATTCATCTACGTATCTTGTGAACTCCACTATGATTTCAGCATCTGAAGGTTTTTCATCCCCCTCTGCTATGAAGTTCTTCTCAACCCCCTCACAATTTAATGTTGAAATTATAATTATTGGGTCTCGTTCAGGTTTAGGTGAACCAGCTTCCCCCATACAAGTGATCCATAATGCTAAGACTTTGAGGTTTGGTGTTAACTCCTCCTCCACATTTCTTGGGGGTGCCGTAGCCAAGTATACTTCATACACTTTCACCCCCCCATATCCATCAGCTTTCTCGCATTCCACTTCAATCCAACTGCAAGGTTTTATCCCCATATCTATCAGATATCTAAGTGTGAATCTAATGTCATCTCCATAAACTTCTGTTACTCCACGTATCCTTTTCACATCCTTCGCTATTTCACCTACTTCATCTGGGCTTCGACATACAATCTTCACAGCCTTAACCGGCTTACCAAACATCTTCATGTCTTGTGGAATGCAATCCAATACCCCTCTAACCTTTAATTTCAAAATTTCCCTTAAAACCTCTTCTAGAGAATTCTCTGATACCGTGACATGGAAGTATGGTTTGAAACTTCTGTCCACTACTAAAATTCTCTTACCGTCTTCTCTTATCCCCCACATCCATATTTCTGGGTTTTCAGCTTTCTCCTCATAATTTAAGTCTAGTAGCCAAAACTTCACTTTCAATTTACATCAAATAAGATTTCAACTCCCCTTCCCTAAAATCTTTCTATTCACATAATCCTGATATGCGCCAACCTTCAATAGGTATTTACCGTAATTCACCAGTTTCATCATGACATTTGCAGCTCTTTCAGGTGATGGGTATGCTGGCACCCCACACTTGTCGAATTTCATTCTCACCAGCTTTGCCATTTCAGCTTCCCCAACATCACATACCACTACAGGCTTCCTTATACCCCTTATAACCTCCATCATCTTATCTTCATATCCAGCTTCCAATGTGGGTATGTGGTGTAGTGGGAATATTATTATCCCATCAAATTCATCAGCCTGCCCCACTATCTCCAGAGTTTTAACAAACATTTCAGTTGTGGCTACACCCGTTAAGTCTATTGGGTTTTCTATGGATGCGAATTCAGGTATAACTCCATCCTCCTTTAATTTCCTCAACTTCTTTAGGGTTTCCTCCTTAGGCTTCTCCACTCTTCCACCAAGGCTTTCTATGGTGTCTGAGGCTATAACCCCCATTCCACCTCCATCTGTCACTATGGCTATACTCCCCCCCTTTGCCGGTATTTGATTCACGAATGCCTTAGCTAAATCCATCATTTCCTCCATGGTTTCAGCCATTATGACTCCAGCCTGTTTTAAAGCCGCCGTAAACACTTGATGTGAGCCAGCTAATGCACCTGTATGTGAAGCTGCAGCTCTAGCCCCAGCCGCCGTTCTCCCAACCTTCAATGCTATTATTGGTTTAATCTTAGTGGTTTCTCTAGCCACTTCATAGAATTCCCTCCCCCTCTTTATGCTTTCAAGGTATAGTAGTATTACATCAGTCTTATCATCTTTAGCCAAATACTCTATTAAGTCGATTTCATCCACATCACATCTATTTCCGTGGCTTATGAATTTACTTATCCCAAGCCCGCTTCCAGCCATGTAATCCAGTATTGCAGCTCCAAAAGCTCCGCTCTGGGTTATGAATGCTATCCTCCCAGGTTTAGGTCTGGGCGTGGCAAGTATTGGCGCCCCCTCAAGGATCTTTGATACCTCCAGGAATATTGTGTCTACACCGCTATATGCATCATAAATTCCAACACAGTTGGGCCCTATAACCCTAATATTGTTTTTCCTGGCAATTTCCACAACTTCTTGCTCCAACTTCGTATTCCCAACCTCGCTGAAGCCACTACTTATTATTATTACACCCCTAACCTTTGCTTCACCACACTCCTCCAAAACCTTTGGCACTATTGCCGCTGGAACCGATATTACTGCCAAGTCCACTAGCCCCTCCAATTCCAATACACTCTTATAGCATTGAACTCCAAGTATCCTCTTAGCATTTGGATTTACCGGGTATACCTCCCCCTTAAAGATTCCTGAAATCATATTTTCCAAGAAGTTTCTAAGTATTACGTGTCCAGGTCTCCCAACATCTCTAGATGCCCCTATTATTGCAACCCCCCTTGGGTTGAAGAAGAAGTCCAAAGTAACCCCCCATTAAATCTAATGACCTCAAATTTAAGCTTTACCCTCAATATTGGCTTCAGAATGGTAAAGGTTTTATATTTGTTCAATCTACATATTCTTAAGCGTCAACCATGCTACAGCGGTATTGGAGGTGAGTAAAACCATGTCTAAGGCTAAGAAGGCAGAGAAGGAAGCTGAGGCGGCTGGGGAGCCAGCTAAAAAAGAGGAAACTCAGAGGAAGCCAATGCAGAGCAACGTTATACTTGTGGGGAAGAAGCCAATAATGAACTATGTATTGGCATGCATAACCCAGCTTAGCGGTACAGGCAAGGAAGTCGAATTGAAAGCTAGAGGTAGAGCTATAAGTAGAGCTGTAGATGTAGTTGAAATCTTGAGGAATAGATTCATAACAGACTTAAAAGTTAAGAACATTGAAATAGGCACTGAAACCGTGACAGCTCAAGACGGCTCCCAAGTCAATGTAAGCGCCATAACAATAAAGATTTCCAGGTAAACCCAGCACGCCCAAGCAAACACCCCCCCACAAATTTCTTTATACACAAAGTTTTTCTATTACCATTACATCAAATTATTGTCGTAGGCTGTTATCAATGAGTGTAGATCTAGATAGCTACCTAAGCATGATTGAGGGATTCATATCCTACTTAGAAGATCTAGTTAAGGATTTGCCTGAAGAAGATAGAAGATGGATTGAAGATTACCGCTCCAAACTTTCAAAACTCTATGATAAAGCTAAGGAAACTGGAGATCCAAGAATAGTTGCTGAATGCCTCTCCATTATAAGGGTAGTTGTGGATAAACTTGTTTATGGAAGCCTAGACCCAGAAGCTCCACCACTAGATCTAGCTTCAAAAATCCTTGGAAATCTAGGTTACAATGTTAGATGGGTTAATAGTTCAGGGTTAAACCTACCCTTTGATCTATTAGCAGTTAGAAGTGGCGGAGTATACCTAGTGAAAGTCCTATTCTCTGAAGGTGGAGATTCCAGTGGATTCCAAAATACATGGCCCAGCGACATTAGATTCTTCTGTGATAGACTTGGAGCTGAACCCATCGTCATGCTCATTTGCAGAGGTGGCGGAGGGTTTGACGCTCTTTTCATGGCTCCACTAATCAATGATGTAACATTCCATGAAGGCAGAATCATAGATCCCGCTGGATTAGAGGATAAATTTAGTGTTTTCCTAAAATCCCTCGAAGTTAAAGGGCGCCCATAATCTAAACAAACCATCACTAATTTTTTAAATTTGAAAGTCATAATCATTTTTCCGGAATCATTTATGAGTGTCGACGATGAAATTTCCGCAATATACCAAGTTTTAAGCAACCCCGTTAGAAGGAAAATCATCGAAATTTTAGGCTTCCGAGGTAGTGCAAGTTTAAGAGAACTTATGGAATTATTAAATACAAGTTCCGGGAGCATATACTACAATATTGAACTACTCGGAGACCTTGTAAAGAGAGATGCTAGTGGAAAATTTGCTTTGACCGATAGAGGGTGGATGGCTTATAGGCTTCTCATGGATGGTAGAGAGAAGGTTTCAGAATTTAAATACTATTCTAGGCTTCCCATCCCCCTAAAATTTAGATCTAAAATTTCAGCAATCCTATTTCCAAGATGGCTCCTCCTCTCACTATATGAAGGTAAAATTCTAAGATTAATAATCCCCCCAATAGTTTTAGCCTTCGGTTTCTTCACATGCTACTGGAGTAACGTTGAATTATGCCTATTTTCAGCTTCATATAAACCTCTACAATGGCCCATATACACTGGTTTAAAATTCCTTTCCTCTTGGATCATAGTATACTTCGCCTTTGACTTCCTCCCACTCCTACTTCATGGTAGGGTTGGCGGTAGAGGTATACTATTCTTCGGCTTATCTCTAGCCACAATCCCCCTAACCATAATACCATACATCATGATATCCAGTTTAAACTTCACAATTCAAGGGATTCTAATAATTGGTTTACAATTTTCCTCATGTCTACTAGCTTCAAGCACAATTTCAGCTGCTAAGGGGCTTAGTCTAGAGAGAGCCTTCCTCTTCGCAGTACTCATCGTGTATTTAAATCTGACTTTAAATGTTGTTTTCAGGTTTTAGCGATTTCCTTCACAGCTAACTCCATTATAACTCTGTAATCCAATTCCCCAAGTACTTCTCCACTTTTCGATACAACCCACACAGTATCCACCCCCCTCTTAACCATCTCCCTAGCTGCATCGGTTACCGTGGCATCCTCCGGTATTATGGCTGGAGGTTCTGCAAAATCTATTACTCTCACTCCTAAGACCTCTCTAAACTCCACTTCCAATTCCTCTGCTAACTCCCTCAATTCCCTCGTCTTTAATAGTATCCATTTCAGTATCCTATGTATTGTAACCATACCAATAGGCTTCCCATCTCTACATATAAGGTATGTATGTCTCCCCGGACAGTAAGTGGCTATTTCCATCAATTTCCATACAGGGGTTTCAGCATCTATCACATTGGATACTGGTCTCACATATTTTGCAGCTTCCTCCCCCTTTAATTGCTGCAAATCCTCAAATTCTTCACCCAAAATTTACACCAATACTTTTATTTTGTTGACTGTTATTAAATGTTTCCGGTATTCATGACTGAGTTAACTAGGATCCTCCGTGGAAAGCTTGGTGTACTAATCCTATCACCACTATTTTCAGTAGTTTTTGGATTTCTTCTGGGATTTGATTTCAAACAGATAACTGCCTTATCACTTTTCGTTGTAACAGTTCTTGGAGCTCTTCTATATTGGGAATATAAACTGATAATCTCACTTTTCAGCGTCTCCCTAATCTTAGGGTTGGGGGTTATTGACGTGGAAACATTCATCGAATCTGCAGAATTCAGTATAATCCTCTTCCTCGTGGCTATGAGCATCCTTGTGGCTCCACTTAAACGTGTGGGTTTCTTTAAATGGTTTTCCCTCAGCATCTTTAAGCTTTGCAACTTCAATTTTAATTGGTTTGTAATTATCATGGCTTTATCCTCAATGATGTTTTCAAGTCTCATGGGTGAAGTTTCATCAATAATCTTGATGGCTACCATAGTATTGGAGTTTGCAGATTTCTTCAATATCAATCCAGTTCCCTTCCTACTCCTCATAGTGATGGCCACAAACGTGGGTAGTAGTAGCACTGCTTTAGGTAATCCTGTGGGTTTGCTTTTGGCCTTTGAGGCTAAGCTCAGCTTCTCAGAGTTTTTGAGGTGGAGCCTCCCAATAAGCCTCCTATCAATCTTTATCCTATCCCTACACTTTATGAGGGTTAAGGGTAGATACATATCTGAAGTTCAAAATTCTGTGAGTAAAGTTTTACGCGAGGGGGGTGGCGTTATTGATGCATCCTCACTTGTGGCTGATTTTAAGAAGCTCATTTACGCCATCTTAATATTTATTTTATCAATTTCCGGTGTGGCTTCCCACAGCTTCTGGGAGCATACTCTTGGTTTAGTTGAAGAGACTATGCTTTTTGGGTTTGGATTTATTGGGGCTACTTTAGCCCTCATCATGTATAGGGATGAAGCTAAGGATATTGTGAAGGGGGAAGTGGATTGGTGGAGTATTCTATTCATAGCTTTCATTTTAGGTGAAGCTGGAGCTTTAAAGTATACTGGCGTTACTTATAAGCTTGCAGAATTGATTTTCGAAGTTACTGGCGGCAGCAACTTCCTGATTTTCACGGTATTTTCATTGTTCACCTTCGCGCTCTCACCATTCCTAGATAATATTAGTATTATTGCAACAGTGACTCCCATAGTCCTCTCGCTTGAGGGGGTTGTGGATGTTTACTCTACATGGTGGGGTTTGCTGATTTCAGCTTGTTATGCTGGTAATCTTAGTCCACTTGGAGCTGCAGCTAACATTGTGGCTCTTGGTGTGCTTGCTGAGAGAGGGGTGAATGTAGATTTGGATGTTTGGGTTAAGGAGTGCACTATTCCCACACTCATAGTCTACGTTATTTCAATGTCCCTTTTAACCCTCCAGTTCTTCATCCTCTAATCTTCCATAGTGTTCCCCTTCTATGCTTCTCCCTAATTACAAGCCCCCTCCCACTCAAGCTCTTCAAGGTGGCTATTACTTGTTGTATGCTCATCCCAGTAGTTTCCGCTATCTGTTTTGTGCTTCGCCATCCATCACTTTGCTTCAATACTTCCAGCACCCTCATCATCTTAATTTCTTTTGCCCAAGTTTTTGATGGCATATATCTCTTTAAGGCTTCCTTTAACCCCCCCACATTTTTAGCTATGTATACTGCCTCCCCCCTCCCCGCAGTTCTCCCAAGGACTTCTATACTCCCATCGGCTTTTAATTTTGATATGCACCATCCCACAGCCCCCCTTGGATATTTCCCACTTAAAGCCTCTATGATTTCTCTTCTCGTTAGCGGCATACCCCTCAGCATCCCCAGAATTTCTCTTCGACATTCCTCTATAACTCTTTTTGGCGTTCTCCCCCTAATTTTTGGTGTTTCATTTATGCTCCACGCTTCTCCTAAGATTGTTGATGGGATTTTGTCCATACTTTTATGGTCTACTATTATTACTCCATACATTGTGGCCAATTGCATCATCTCTATCGTCATCCATGGTCCACTCATTACCAGTATGCATGTCTTGCCAGTTTTCTGAGTTATGTCTTGACATTTCACGTATTCTTCCCATACCTTCCCCTCCTCCTCACAACATACTATTACTATATCATGTCCAGGTATTTCCACATCCACAATCCACTCTACACTCCCCTTAACCTTCACATTCTCCCTGAAATCTATTCCAGCCCCCCTCAGAAGCCTCTTCAACTCACTCTTAACTTTTACCTCCTTCACGCTTACGTCTATGAAGATTTTTGTAAATAAAGTTTTCCACTTATACAAAAAACTCATGTTACACACCATGTTAAAACTGCACATATCAGTCTAGATCTACCTATCCTTTTCATGGTCTCTCAAAATCCTCCCAAAACACAACCACTGATGTAAGTGGTCTTCCATCAACTAACTGACATAAATTGTTTAATGCTCATATTCTATTGATGTATGTGGTAAACATTTTTATCAGCAAATCATCTTCAACACTTCAAATCTAGAGGATAACAAGCCAATCAAATGGGTAAAGGCTTCGATAAATTAATCTTCATTAAATCATACAGGCATTCTGCACTTTATCAACCCAGGGATGAAAGGTTCACATGTATGATAATATCATTACATTGATATTAGGGAAATAAGTCGGATTAAATGGAGAAAAACCTTAATCTCTTCTCCCTTAAAGATCTGGAAATGAAAGAAGTTGTGGAGGAATTGAAGGAGGGGGATCTAGAAATCTATCTTCTAGATGAAAATGGATTTACATACAACTTGAAGAGATTCTTCCTCTATAATGAAGAAGAATTGCCGGACAGATTTGCTGAAAACTACTCGATTCGAAGATATTTGATTACGTGGAAAATTATGGAAAGAATACAGACTTGAGAAAAACATAACCACCAAAGAAACCGATAAAAATCTTACAGAGAAAACCTTAGAGGAAAGAGAGCTCTTAATCCTTCAAGACATGGAGAAAATCCTGGAGGAGTTGTTGGATAATACTTTGCCGCTAAATCTCACACAATCATAACCTCAAACAATAGATTTATAAAGTTGAAGTAGTTCATTCCACAAGGTAATGGGGGATCAAAAGTTAATGATTTCTAATAGAATTCTCATATTCATTTTACTGGCTGGTCTCTCGGTTTATGTAACTCTTTACACTGTTTCAGCTTATCAAATAGCAGGTAGATGGGCTTTTGATCAAGATGGGAAGGGTTATTGGCGGTATTCTGGGGGTATGACCCTTTTCCCATGGCCCACAGGGCCTAAAGATGTCCTCCTCCCAGTAATTGTTAGAATGGGTATAGTGGATGAATTCATCTATCTATACCTCATAAAAACTGGAGTACTAATTTTGATATGTCTCAGTTTATGGATGCTTACAGCTATATACTTCCTCAAAACCATTCTACCACTATTATTCAGGCGAACAGCCAATAACTGGAGGACTCTTAATGTCAACCCATAAAGAACCCATAGATACAACTTTAACAACCCCTCATAAATTTCAATTGTGAAAGGAGTGTTTTGTTTACCCATAGATTATCAAGCAAAATTGAACTTGAAACAAAGAGAGTCTTTCACAAAGACATGAAAGCTTTTAAATTCCATAAAACATATCGTAGTTTTAACAATATATAGGGTGAGTATTAGAATGATTAAATTGAATATACCTAGATTAGAATTGCTTAGTAGAAATGACCTTGAAAATATACATAATGCTTCCCTCGAAGTTTTGGAGAGAACTGGTGTTGTTTTTAAGCATGAAGGAGCTCTTAAGGTTTTTGAGGATGCAGGTGCTTACGTAGATTACAAGACTCAGAAAGTCTACATTCCAAACAATTTAATTAAAGAAGCTTTGAAGAAGGCTCCAAGCAGAGTCATGTGGTATGCGAGGAACCCGGATAAGACGATAATCTTTGAGGATAACCGTATACATTTTGGGCCTGTATGCACTCCAACCTTCGTTTATGATTTGGAAATTTCAGTTATACTATAACCGAGAAAGGTACTGTAACAATTCCAGCCGAAATTAGGAGAAAGTATAAATTGAAAAAGGGATCCCGTGTGAAGTTCATAGAAATCGAGGGAGGAATTTTAATAGTCCCAATAGTCCCATTAAAAGATCTCTTTGGTATAGACAGAGATGCAAAGGAAACAGTATACCAGATGATAAGAGAGTTACAAGAAGAGAGGAGGAGAGAAGCTCCTGAAGAGAAATAAACTTGTTTTCGACACATGTCCACTTCTCCTTTATTTTGCTGGAGATAAGCAAATTGAAGAGTTATTCAATGAAATTGAAGCTGGCAGGGCAGAGGGCTACACATGTGAACTCAACATTGGAAAACTTTACTATAAAACTTGTGAAAAATTTGGCCATGAAGTTGCAGAGGGTATTGTTTGTGATTAGTGGGGTTAAATTTAAAATTTTTATTGTACTATTTTTATGACTATTGCTACATTAGCTGATGGATTTATCACCTTTATTAGGGTTTCTCCTGAAGGCGTTGAGGAGGCTAACCCATTAACAAAATGGGGGATAAGTATGTTTGGAAAATCCATAATACCTTTGTCTTCTTTAATAGAAATTTTGTTTAAACTCTGTTGTAACTTTAATTCCTTATTACATCCTCAAATCATCATCCATCTAAAAATTGTGGGAAGAGGGGGCGGCATTCGAAAATTCACATATATCATTTACATTGATGTAAGTTACTTGTCTATAATTAGCCAATCTTTCCCCTTCCCTGTCTGGAATATTCTTCTCTCTTCTTCTGTTGTGGGTCTAATTGTCAGTTCACAGTATGGATGTCCATCTGGGACTGTTTTTATGTGTATTTGTTTGTAGTTGGAGTTGTAGCCCATGTATTTTGCTACATCCATGTAGCAGTAGAGGCGTCCTATCCTTTCTTCACCATACTCCTGCCATACCTTTCCAAGCACACATCCATATATTCTCACCCTCTGCTCATTATCAACTTTCACCGTTTCGATTTTATCATGCATGCCTAATGCGGGTACTCTGTAGCTTTCTCCAGCGTTAAAATTTTCTGGGGTTGGCTCCAGTCCCAGGCTTAATACTTCCTCTCTCGTCTTTTCACCTATCCTAACCCCATAATCCCTTATGGCTTTGGCTATGAGCTCTAAACCCTTCTCTTCTCCGAGTTCTTCAATTATTGCTTTAGCATATGAGAGATGTAGTAGTGCCACTCTTCTGCTGACGCTTTCAATTGCCCGTTTAGCTTCATCTAGGGGGATCATCCCCCTCTGACTCATACCATCACCAGCACTTTCATTTATTATTTATATTTAATTTTATCCTTTTGCATGGATAATGTTTTGTTGTAATGGGATTTCATGTTGCAATTATCTGGTTTACATTTAAGTTTAGAACTATTTCTGCTATGTCGCTTGCGTATTCTGCTATTCTCCGTATGCTTTCCGTTATCATTCTTATATTGGAGATGTCTGCTTGTTTTGTTTTTGATTGGATTTCCTTTAATGTTTTCTCTTCGAGGGTTGCTATTGTCTTTGCTTTGGATATCACTTGATCTGCGAGTGTGTAGTCTTTTTTAAATAGGGATTTTATCGCATCTTCAAATACGTTTTGAGCGAATGTGCTCATTTCGTAAAGTTTTTGGAAAACTGTTTCATCTGGTCTTTCCTCCAGTAGTAGAACGTTTCTCGCAATTCTTGTAGCGTGATCAGCTACTCTCTCCACAAATTTTACAATTACCCTATAGCCTAAGCAGTCCCGTGGGCTAGAAAGCCCAATATCTCTTAATATCTTCCCATTTTGTATGGCTAACTTTAATTGGCGTATTATGTAGAAGCTGAATCGGTCTACTTCATCATCAAGTTGGATTACTTCTCGGGCAAGCTCCTTGTCCAAGTTTTTCAATGCTTGCATGGCGTCGCTGTGCATTGAAGTGGCGATTATGCACATGCGTCTTAAAGCATTTTCAACGGATAGCTCTGGGTAGCTCACCAATATCTGTAGTTTGATCTCATTTGAGGTTTCAGATATGATTTCTGTGCCAACCAACTTTTTCCTCGTTAACTCTTTTATCACGTTTCTCTGCATGGTGCTTATACGCTCCTCCTTTGCCCGTATTATGATGGAATTGTAGCCTACCAGGTACAGGGAGATTATGGCTCTTATTATGGTGTCTGGGTTCTCTCCATCTGAGATGGTGATTTTGGCTTCTGTGGGCTGGGTTGTAGGTTTAGCCACTACCTTTGGGGTTAATATTAGTGAACCATTTTGTTGAGTTATCGTTATTAGGCTTCCAGCCTTCAACCCCATTGAAGTAACCCACTCCTTTGGAAGTGAAACTATATATGTAGATTTCCCAGTGAATTGAATTCTCCTAGTTTCCTCATTCATTCACATCACCATCTATATAGATATTTTTCATCTATATTTTCTATTCGGGAAAAATATATAAGCCTTTCCAATCTAAATAGCAGCAGGGAGATCTATGAAGATTACGTACAAAATTGCCGTTCCAACAATAATATTTGCCATAGCCGTCATAAGCGTATTTACACATCAATACTTTTTGACATCAAGTGAGCCTACAGTAACTTTGAATGGAGCTGGTGCAACATTCCCATTTCCATTAATTGACAAATGGGCAGTGGAATACCATAAGATTAAACCCAACGTTCAAGTTAACTATCAAGGGATTGGAAGTGGTGGGGGGATACAGCAACATATTGAAAAGACTGTGCATTTTGCAGCCAGCGATGCTCCACTAACTGAGGCTCAAGCCTCAAAGGCTCCAAACACGCTACACATACCCATAACCATTGGAGGAGTCGTTGTAACATACAATATTCCAGGAGTATCTAAAGGGCTTAAATTCACTGGGGAAAATCTTGCAGACATATATCTAGGGAAGATCACAAAGTGGAATGACCCAAAAATTGTTGCATTAAATCCAGGTGTAACCCTCCCAGACAAAGACATTGTTGTTGTACATAGATCTGATGGAAGTGGCACCACATATATTTGGACTAGCTACTTGTCAAATGTTAGTCCAGAATGGAGGGAGCGTGTTGGTAGAGGGACATCTGTTAATTGGCCTAAAGGTCTTGGGGGGAAGGGGAATGATGGTGTTGCAGCTCTCGTACAGCAGACGCCATACTCTATTGGCTATGTTGAATTCGCATATGCAATGAAGAATAATTTGCCTTATGGATATATTCAGAATGCAGCTGGAGAATTCATTGAGCCAAGCATAGAATCCTTTGCAAAAGCAGCGGAATATGCTGCTATAACCCTTCCAAGGGGGGATGCAAGCTGGTCAAAGGTTTCAATAGTTGATAGTTTAGCAAATAATACACGGGCATATGGGGCTTATCCAATAACAAGCTTCTCCTACGTAATAGTATACAAGGAGTTGAATGTTTTGCCCAATATGGATGAAGCTACAGCAAGAGCTTTAGTGTATTTCCTCTGGTGGATTGTGCATGATGGACAAAGATATGCAGCCGAATTATACTATGTTCCTCTACCCCAAAACGTTGTGGTACACAATGAAGAAACAATCCGCATGATAACCTTCAATGGAAGGCAATTGTACGGGGGATAAATATGAAAATGCCCAGGAAAATGCCTCTATTTTTTAATTCTTTAAATTTGAAATTCTCTTCACAATTTAAAAATCATCTTAAAGGGGATAATCTTTTCAAGCTTGTAAGTGCCTTATTTGCTTCAAGCATCTTTCTGCTTCTAGGTTTAATGATATATACGCTTATTGAGGGGTCTTGGCTCTCCATACAAACTTTTGGTTTAAACTTTATTGTGGGCACCACATGGGATCCAGCTATCTCCAAGGTTTTCGGAGCTTTACCCTTAATACTTGGCACATTGGTTACGTCAGCCATAGCCCTCTTGATAGGTGTACCCATAAGTCTGGGAATTGGATTAGCTCTCTCAGAATATCTACCCAGAAGATTTGGGTTTGCAATATCCTTTCTCGTTGAGCTTTTAGCAGCTGTTCCAAGTGTTGTTTATGGGCTTTGGGGGATGTTTGTGCTCATCCCATTCCTCCGTGAACATGTATACCCATATTTGCAGACAGCTCTAGGATTCATCCCCCTATTCTCCGGCCCCATTTATGGTGGTGGAGTCTTGACTGGTGGAATAGTTTTGGCTATAATGATAATCCCAACAGTTTCCGCTGTTATGCGTGATCTCTTCTCAGCTGTGCCGAACTCTCAGCGGGAAGCTATAATAGCTTTGGGTGCAACTAAGTGGGAGACAACGAAAATTGTGGTTAGCTATGCTCGTTCTGGAGTTATAGGTGCAGCTATTCTTGGTTTAGGACGTGCCGTTGGGGAAACTATGGCGATAACAATGGTTATTGGAAACAAATTCCAAGTTTGGCCATCTTCACTTTTCGATGCTTGGTATACTATGGCTGCAATAATAGCTAATGAGCTTTTAGAAGCAACCTACGACCTCTACGTAAGCGCATTAATCAATGTTGGACTAATTCTGCTAATAATAACTCTATTAATCAATGTTCTCGCTAGACTGATTGTCTGGAGAGCTATGAGATTAACAAGGGGGATTGTGAGGGAGTAGAAGTATGGATTATCATAAACTTAGATTTATTAAAGATCGCCTCATGCAATCCCTTGTTTACTTATCCCTCATATTAGCTTTCATCCCACTTTTCAGCATAATTTATGAAGTATTTGTGAGGGGGGTTTCTGCAATTAACGTGGATTTCTTCATTAAACCCACACCCACAGTTGGTGAAGTTGGTGGAGGAGTTGCAAATGCAATACAAGGGACATTAATAACTATTGGTTTAGCTTCACTCATAGGTGTCCCAGTGGGATTGATGTCTGGCATATTCCTAAGCGAGTATAGTGAATCCAGGCTTTCCATGATTATTAGATTTCTCCATGACGTTTTAGGTGGAGTTCCATCAATTGTTATAGGGGTTTTCGCCTACGCCCTAATTACACGTTCTATTGGTTTCTCGGTAACAGCAGCAGCCTTTGCATTGGCTGTGATCATGATACCTATAGTGACTAGGACAACTGAAGAAGCATTAAAACTTGTTCCTATGAGCATCCGTGAAGCAGCCATTGCCCTAGGAATTCCAAGATGGAAGGTTACAATTACCATTGCACTTAGTAGTGCTAGGAAGGCTATTATTACTGGAATACTGCTTTCCATTGCGAGGATTGCAGGTGAATCTGCTCCTATACTTGTCAGTATGGGTTTTTGGCGATGGTGGTTTGCAGGGTTAAACCGTCCAGTTGCAAATCTAGCTTTAAATATATTTATATTCGCCATGTCCCCCTTCAAAAATTGGGTAACCCTAGCTTGGGGATCTGCACTAATACTTATAATAATGGTTCTAATAATAAGTGTATTAGCGAGAATTACACTCACAAGAGGTTGATATTGGTGGTAAAATTTGATATTCAAAACCTAAATGCATGGTTTGGATCTAAACATGTTCTAAAGAACATTAACATGAAAATTGAGGAGAATACTGTAACAGCCATCATAGGACCGTCAGGATGTGGTAAAACCACACTCCTCCGTTGCCTTAACAGGATGCATGAATTAATCCCAGGAGCACGGGTTTCTGGAAAGGTTATATTTAATGGGGTGAACATCTATGACAATAGTGTTGACCCTGTTATGGTGAGGAGGAAGATAGGTATGGTTTTTCAGAAGCCAAACCCATTCCCCATGATGTCCATATACGATAACGTAGCCGTGGGATTAAAATTGAATGGTATCAGGGATAAGAGAGTTCTAGATGCCGCTGTCAAGAGAAGCTTAGAGCTGGCCAACCTTTGGGATGAAGTTAAAGATGAATTAAATAAATCTGGGGCAAGTTTATCCGGTGGACAACAGCAGAGACTTTGTATAGCACGAGCATTAGCCGTTGAACCTGAAGTCCTTTTAATGGATGAACCATGCTCAGCCCTTGACCCAATATCAACAGCAAAAATAGAAGAACTAATAAGGAAACTGGCTAAAGATTACACGATAATTATCGTAACCCACAACGTACAACAAGCAGCAAGAGTCTCAGATTTCACAGCCTTCCTATACCTCGGCGAACTAATAGAGTATGGTCCAACGAGGCAGATCTTTGAAAACCCCCAAAACGAGTTAACGGAGAGATACTTAACTGGAAAATTTGGTTGAGGTGAATGGGGGATGAGCAGAATTATTGATTCAAGTCTTGAAGGACTTCTATCAACCCTAAACAAGATGGGGGGAATGGCCTACAACGCTGTTTCAAAAGCCCTCCTAGAATGCCTAGATGGAAGAGAAGCCTACAATGAAATCCGCGAAATATCAGACCATCTCCTAACTATGACCGACTACGTGGAAGACAGAACCTTCGAACTTATAGTAAGATATCAACCAGTAGCCTCAGACCTGAGGAGAATAAAATCCTACATGAAAATAGCCTACGACCTAGCCAGATTCGGAAGATACGCCCTCGACATATCCTTCACAAACAAAAAGCTAGAAAGACTAAAAAACTGCGAAGAATGGATAAAGATATACATCAAAGAAATGGGTGAAAAGGTGTTGGACATGATTAAATTAAGTATTGAAGCCCTCAAAAACAGTGACGCCCAACTCGCCAGAAACATATCTGAAAAAGAGAATGAAGTGGACAAAATGCACCTCGAATTCCTAGACAAACTAATCAAAAGTGAAACCACAACAAGATGCGCAATTTCAAGCATCTTAATAATCAGATACCTTGAAAGAATAGCAGATCATGCAGCATACATCTGTGAATCAATAATCTACATTGCAACTGGACAGAAAGAAGTTCTAAGATAAATAAAAATGGTTATAGTGGTTGAAGAGGTATTTTGAGTAATTGCTAGGCATTTACTTTTCAATCCCCCTTCTCACAATGGGGTATTCAAAGTTTAATACAATCCCCCTCCCTATAACAGCATTAGACTTACCTAGACATGCCAAGCAAACTGCTTTCCCTCCAACATATTCAATTCTAGTCTTCATTACAAGTTCTCCACATATCCCGCATCTAACACTTTCAAAGATTGGTGCTCTCTCAATCTCCCTAACTTTTACTTCTTCAATTTTAAATTCACTTTCAGGGATGTTCATCATTTCACGTCCTACCTCAGCCCATAAACTGCTAAGTTTTTCATGATCTTCAACGGTCCCCTCTCTCTTAACAACAACCTTCTCAAAGAGTTTCATGGCTTCTTTCTTGAAGTATTTCTCTTTAAGCTTTTCAGAGTCTATGTAAACTCTAATCCCCCTCCAATCCCCCCTCTTGACTATGGTTACAGCGTTCTTCCCGGTATCAAGGTATATTAGACTGTTATTTCCAAGGGTGCAGCCAGTAGCTACTTGCACTCCATCAGTAAAGCAGTTGTTGCATTCAACTATGGCGAGAATCTCCTCACCAACAGTTTCCTTTTCGCCAGCCCTTGTTAATCCAAGTTTTTCCAAAGCTATTTCAGACGCCCTTAAACCCAAAACGAGGAATGGGCAGAGATGCCCATGAAACTCCTTTGCCCTTTCAATTAAAGCTTGGTTAACCATGGAAATCACGTATTACTTTCCTGGAAAAATGTAACACAATAGGAATAAAAAGCTTTCCATATGGGAGATCACGTTAATACTATGCCCACTATGAAGGGTTAAAAGGATAGATTGATTCCCAGTGCGACTAAACTGGTAATTTGATAGTGGAAAGTTGCTTAAACCGATTTTAATTTTTCTTCTATAATTATTCCCGCCACTAGTATCAGTAGTAGGGGGATTGCACCAACTATTTGTAATGTTATGATGGTTTCAATGAATCCCCACTTTACAATCATTGGTGGAAAAGTTATCTTTCCAGCTGTGGTTTGTATTTCCGTTAAAACTTTTAATGTTGATATTTCTGTTTTCGCTAGGTATACTAATCCTCTTAGGATGGCTTGGAATGGTATGGCTGGTAGTGTGAAGGCGAAGGGCAATGTTAATGGTAGTCCTCTAGCTATGAGTAGAGTTGCCAGTATTTGTAGTGCTATGGCAATTGAGGATATTAATGCAATTGTGTTCACATAGTCTAGAATTCCACTCGGAACCTTTTCCCCTAGGTAGTATATTTCATAGCTTGTTAAAGATACATGTCCATTAACTCCCCCAGAGAATACAACTATGGGTGTGGTGAGGGCTAATATTTCCATGGCTATTTCTACTACACATAACGCCACCAATAATATTCTTAGAGCTGCCAGTAGCCTCATTTCACCTTCAACCTCTCATAGAATTCTGCTCCAAGCCACATGTATCTCACATCCACATAGATGTATTGAGCTTTTGGCGGATCGAATCTCATCATCCCATTAACAATCACTGCTGTGGTGGAATTATACTTCCAAGGCTCCCTGAAATTCGCGTAGATCCAGGTTATGTTAAATTTTAGTGGGAAAATGTTTGGATTATATATTATTAGACTTTCATTCTCAACTTTGAATATTGGTTTCTTTAGGGTTATAGGCACACTATATGAGCCCACCAGGAACCCCTCCCTATTTAAATATGCTTTCACCGTGACGTTTAGCCTAGCCCCTTTGGAGGCTGCGAAAAGTGCGTAATCCCATGGAATCTCAATTAGAAGGGTATTCGCATTATAAACATATCTTTGAATTGGAGCTCCATAAAGCTCTACACTTGAAACGTTTAGTAATGTAAGTCTATCACAATAATATCTTATGGTTAGAGTGCAGGTTCCATTCAATTCAATAACTCCATATCTAGATAAATGCATGGTTGGTTGCTTCAATATCAGTAGGAGGTTTGTCTGAGCTGTAAATGTGAATACGCTGAATGAAACTATCAAGACGTATATGGCTATGGGTAGATATATCATTGCAGCCCTCGATAAATGAATTATCTTCCTACTAGTGTAAACAAAATATATCAGTAAGACTGCTAAAACCGATATCCAAAGCTCCCTTGGAATTATTATTGAAATTTTACCTTTAACCGCCTCCAATGGTACTGGTGGATCTGGAACTGGATTAGCATCCCCCTTAGTTATCACATACCTATCCGTAATATTGACAACCCTATGTATAACGCAATATGTTGGAGTTGAAATCCAAGCAACGATATCCCCAACATGTATATCCCTACCAAAAACTACAACCATATCCAAAACCCTTATCGTGGGGAGCATGGATCCGGAAGCCACTGTGAAAACCCCGAAGGGAATTGGCAAAAACCTTGATGCAGTAATCAGAGCCATTAATGCAAGAGCCACGTATGGTAATTCTCTGAAAAGCCTCATGACTAAGACCCTAAAACAATAGTTATTGGATAGTAGACGTTAACCCCCCAACCACCAGAAAGCGTGGAATACTCCAAATATAATCTTAGAGTTGCACTATACCCACTGGAAGTGAAATATCCAGCCACATAAACATACACAACAGAATTAGCCGGTATTGTAAGCCAGCCAGTGGTACTGCTAAGCACAGTTCCAGATGACACTCTTATGGGGGAAGCCTGAATTGAAGGAGATATGGCAAGGGTAACATTAATCGTAAGTGTTGCTGGAGTAGTTGATGAAGAATCCATTATAAGCCTCAAATAATAGCTCTTAGAATCCCGATTACGTATCTTCAAGGGGATGGCGCCACTCAATAGTAGACTGGATCCGGAGATCATCATTGAGGCATATGCAGAAGTTCCATTTGTGCCAATGCTATATGTGATGGATGACCATGTTAAAGTGTAAGTGTCTCCTCCAAGTATGGCGTCAGATGAAGGCACAGTATAATTTAGACCTGTGAAACCATTTGGAAATGAAATCATTATCCTCCCATCAGAACCAGTACCAATTACAACATCATTCACAACACCCAGCTTTAGGGAGGAAGTTGTGGATGTAGTTTCATTCACCTTATCACCAAAACTATCAATTACCGCAACTTTATATCCAGATCCCGGAAGACCATCAAAACCCACATTCCTGGGATCAACGGTTGATATTATGAAGTCATCGAAATAAACTATCCCCCTACTCCCCCCAACAGTAGATGTCCAGTCAACGCCAACGCCTATATATGCAGGCGTAAACCTTCTAGCACTAGTGCTACTGGCACTTACAGATATCACCATATTCCCATTCAAATCATACAGCCATGCATAGATGTTAACTGCACTAGCACTAACAGCATAGTTTACCACCATAATGTACCATTGACTTGGATTGAAGCTTCCAGGCAAAGTTCCACTTGCAAGTGTACTCCACCCATTTCTAGTTTCAACATTATAGCTCCAAACGTCCAATCTACGTGCACCACCTGATGAAACAAAGATCTCCACAGTATACATTCTGTTCCTACGGATATCCATTAATGGAATTCCATAGTATGTGTATCCACTGACAAGCCTTACTTTAACGGAAACCCATGCTGAACTATAACTTAATGGTGAATTATAATAGTATTGTGCCGCTCCTCCTAAACCGCCATCATTATTATCAGTACCGCTCAACGCATTCCCCTTATATCCCCCACCACCGGCAAGACTCCATGCACCACCCCCACTGGTCCAGCCTTGGACAGGATAAGTCTCGAAATCAGTGTATACTACTGCACCCCTACTAGTCCTACTGATCCCCGTAAATGTTAATGGATATTCGCCTTCCTCAAGGATTATGGGTGGCGATACAGGAGATACATAGATGGATGCAGGTGAATAAACTAAGATAGATGCATAGGAATAAGAAAAACTGGATATGATGAAAACTATGAGTGTGATTGTGGAGCATGTTTTCAATGCACCCGTATCCATCTCCACCACCATAAATCAACTTAATGGTCGTGAAGGGGATTGGAACGCATCAATCAACACCACTATTCAACATTTAAATGGAGGGGGAAAAATTGAAGTTGATTTAAGTCACCGGAAAGCTATGGTTACGCTGGCGTGTACACTAAGTATATATCCGCAGTTGCTGAGCTGGGCAGAGTAGAGCCTTCTGGTATGTATACCAATATATCTACTTCCACAAAACTTCCAGCATTTAATGT
>Ga0185307_1000641_pt1 | contig 21784 bp, 18 predicted proteins | sample LHCtaG_FD_128010 | JGI IMG/M metagenome (GOLD analysis project Ga0185307, IMG submission 128010) | Hot spring microbial communities from Little Hot Creek, USA to study Microbial Dark Matter (Phase II) - LHC4sed_matched (SPADES... | ecosystem: Environmental > Aquatic > Thermal springs > Hot... | reverse complement strand
AAAACAGTTGCGGCAGTTTGTGCAGCAGTACCTATATGGGGCTGGTTCGCTCTTGGGCTAGCTATTGGCTTTGCGTAAAATTTGCAATGTCCAATAAATATAGTAGTCTTCTTTTTACGCCTTCTGCAATAATTGCGTTTCTAACAAGTATCCCCCTCACTTTTTTCTATTTAATGTTTTTCTTTCACGTTCATTTTCCTAATGAAACTTCTTTTCGCATTTTAGAGTTATTCAAAAATTTTGCTACGATAATTACGGGTTGCTTTATTTTTCTTTCTCTTTTCTTAAACAAGATTTATATAAGTTCCGCGCTAAAAAACCTGAAAAAGCTTTCGGTAAATGGTGAAGAAGTATATGTTGTTAATGGATACTTAAAAGATGAACCTGTTTTTTACAACGGATTTGTTACCGTTGGTTTAAATTCTAAGATAATCATAACCAATACTTTACTTCATGAATTCCCCCGGGAAAAATTGATAGGGGTAATAATTCATGAAAAAGCTCATATAACTCTTAAGCAAATACCGCTTTTTATCTTTTCGACAATAGCTTCAGCATTTGCTCATCAGAGTCTCTTGTGGTATTGTCTCCTATTGTTATGGGACTCATCAATCTCTGTAGACTTAAGTGGTGGAGTTCGTGGGGTCCTCTCATTAATAATTGTATTTTCATCCTCGGCTTTAGTATTCTTCTTGAATAAGATGATGTCTAAAGTAATGGAAACCGAGGCAGATAATTATGCATTTAGTAAAATAGGGTCATTATATGCGGATACGCTTAATTCTCTATACAGTATCTCTAGCTATCAAAATTCGATTTTGGCAAGAATATTGTTAAAATTATTGGATACTCACGAACCCTATGATAAGAGAATCAAAGCAAATCGTCTCGATGCTTCGTCTAGCTACTCATTCATTAGGACTGTATTCCCGTTCGCATTTCTTATAACGATAGCAATTACTATGACTTATTTGTATTTCATGCGCCAGGTTTTTCTAAAAAGTTTCTTTTCGGTAGCTTTATTCTTTATCTTTTCTGCTTCAATTTTGATAGGAATTGTCTTGTTCTCTATACTCCTCTATAACATATTAATTTCTGCCGGTTTTGATTTTACGTCTGCAAGGCTTTCTATCATATCCTACCTAGTTCTTTCCATGATCCCCTATAGTATGCCCATAAGGAACCCGTATGACAGCATAATGATTAATATTTTTGCGTTGTTCTTTTCTATTTACGTTTTGCGTAAGGAAGGTATTTTGAAGGCAATTGTAGTATGGTCAAAATATTTCTAATACATATCTTAGTGAGTTTAACTTGGCTTTCATTACTAGGTGTATGCTAACACTATTTCTGGGTCTTCTCTTATCAGTCCTAGCTTACTATACATTCCCATTGGAAATTAGGATGCGCCCCCTTGGGTTGATCCATATTTTGATGATTCTCATAAGAAATTTCTTCTTTTTAACAGTTTTGTTTATTTTTTATAAATGCGGTCTAGAAATAATTCTCTACATCTTGCTCTTTCTTAACTCTATGCTTACATATTATATTGCATTCAACGCTATTAAAATAAGCCTTATAGCAAGCGTTTTTACCTCGTTATTGGGTAGTTTAGAAATGATGACAGCTATCATCCTACTAAATAAGAGCAATGTTAACACTCATATACTTATCATTTTGGGTTCATTAATTTATCTTTCTTTTGCAGTAATAGAGGTTGCGGCCTATAATTTTATCTACGCTGGTTTATACCACAGCTTAATCTAGTCATTAGTCTCGAAAGAAAAGATTTTTAATGATAAGCCTGTAGTGAAAGTAGATTTGAGTTACGAAAGGTGGAGAGACTGGCTGGAGGAAGCTGAAGACGATCTATCGTCAGCCAAGATACTCGCGAGGGAAGGGAAATATGGGAAGGCATGTTTCCTAGCCCAACAATCTGCTGAAAAGGCTGTAAAATCATTCCTGGTAGCTAGGTTCAAGAGGTATGAAGTTATTCATAGCGTGAGTGAATTGTTGAAGAGAGCAGAAGCTCCCCAAAATTTAATAGAATTAGGAGTTAAACTAGATAGGCATTACATTCCATCCAGATATCCTAATGCTTGGCCTTTCGGAGCTCCGTTCAAACATTACAGGAGTGAAGATGCTGAAGAAGCATTAAGGGCGGCGGAGGAGATATTGGGATATGTTAGGAGAGAGATTGAGGGAAGTAATTAAAAGAAATGTTTCTTTAGCAGACTTGGAAGAGGATATACTAAAGTTGCTGGTTAGTCTAGATAAAGAAGATACGGTCGCGATATTAGTTACGGGATCTGTTGCAAAATGCGAATTCGTAAGAGGTATGAGCGATATCGATATACTTGTTATTGTTAATAGGTCCTCCTTAAAATCTTGGATAACTGCGATAAAAGACGTTGATGTAGAAATTACTGAAATTGGAATTGGGGAGGTTTTGGAAGCTATTAGGACTGGAAATAACTTTGTGAGAAGAGCCTTAGAAGATGGTGTTGTGATAAAAGGCGAAGAACACATTGAGCATCTTAGACAGAAGATTCAACAACACGACTGTTCTCCTGAATGATTCAGCTACGCAATGCTTGTAGACGCGTACTTTCTTAGATGGATAAACACTTCCTTCTTCGGGCAAAGTTAAAAAACTGTGCACACATTCGTTAACCCGAATGTGGATGTTATGGGTAGAACACTCGAGCATAGGATTTTTGGGATCCAAAAGCCTGAAAGGTCGAACCGGCGATTCTCAGACATTATTTAAAGCTTTAAAAAAGTTTGCAGCATTAAAGAACGAATAGGCTTGTAACCTAGCGTTTCATTGCAGAGTGAAATAAGTTAACAATTCGTTTTATTCTTGTCTTTGGTTATTCTCCAACCTCCAGGCTCTCTTATTAAGCCGAATCTTCTCTTGTTTTCTTCTTTCTTTTCAATCACTTTTACCAGGAAATTTTTGTCACAATGAATAATGATGCCTTCTTCAAGTATATCGTAGAGGAATAAGTTTGGCTTTTCCAATTCTTCAAAAAATTCTTCAGGAGAATAGCCAACTGCTCTAACATTTGCTACTCTGTAGAATCCGGATAGGCTTCTTCTCTCGAAAATGTTTTCAGGAAGATTCTCCGCGACTACGCAAACATCTATATCGCTTTCGTCAGTATAATCTCCCCGTGCATAGGAGCCGAATAATATTATTAACTTTGGCTTAAGGCTTTCCACTTGACGAGCAAATTCCTCTAGCTTCTCTCTGACTTTTTTAAAGCCCTCTTTCGATAACAATGTTCTTCGCCTTTTCCAATATAGATTTCGCCAGAGTTATTGCTTGCTCAGCTTGCTGCTGAGTGAAGTATCTCTTAGCGGGCCCGCTTGCAAAAGCGTTAGCATATCTCGTCGGTATATAGTATTGGTCGAGTATTTTAGCATGTTCTTCAAACGATTTAAAATCCTCATTAATCTTAATGAGTTCCTCTAATAAGTCAATAAGTGAATGTGTTCTTCTCTCAAATCCATAATGGTTTAAAATTGCTTTTAAAGCTAATTCAGCTGCCTGCTGCGCGTTGAAGCAAACTTTTGACCATCTGCCGGTTTTAAAAAGGTCTAGAGCCGCTCCAAGAAAGTCTTCAGCATCTTCGATTAGGTCTTTAGCTCTCCTCACTTCTCTACATTAAACTCATAATATTATTTATTGTTTTCCCTTTTCGAAACAATTTTTACTTGCCTCTGGGCTTAACGTGTATGTCGAAACCCCAGTGGTATTTGAAAGGAGCTACTTCTCTTATTCTCCTAGAATTTAATAGGACTGTTTCACAACCTAGCTCTCTGAAAGATTTTTCAATACTTTCATACTTGTCTTGAGAGCTTACTCCTCTCTCTAGGAACACGTGGAGGTGCACGATGCCGCCCCCGCTCTTAAGACTGTTCCTAGCAGCGTCGAGAAACATCTCAGAGCTCATGGGTAGGTTCATTATCACCCTATCTGCAATGCCTTTAAGCTCTTTTTGAGAAAGCTTTCTCGCATCGCCTAGGTATGCTTTAACCCTATCTTCAACTTTATTCAGCCTTATGTTTTCAACCAGATACTTGTATGCATCAGGGTTTATGTCGCAAGCATGAACTCTAACCGTAGGGTTTTTCCTAGCGATTATTATGCTGAAAGGCCCTATGCCCGCGAAAAGGTCGCAAACAACCTCGCCCGGTCTAACTAGTGAAGCAACCCTAGCTCTTTCAGCTGAAAGCCTCGGCGTAAAGAAAACCTTCGAAATATCAAGCTTAAAGACGCACCCATGCTCCCGATAGATTGTTTCAGTACCTCCCTTGCCTGCTAAAACCTCGTATCCTCCAACCCTGTATTCTCCTGAAAGGGGTTCAATCTTATTGAGCACAACCCTGATGTTCTTCATAGATTTGAGAAAAGCTTCTCCAATAATCTTACGGCGGCTGGAAAGCTCCTCAGGAATTTGAAGAATACAAACGTCCCCGATGATGTCGAAGGAACTTGGTAAAAGTTTAAGCTCTTCTTTAGTTAAAGCTTCTCGAAGCATATCTAATGGGCTGATCCTCCGGACGGATTCTTCAAACTCCTCCGTAATGACTTCTCCTTCAATTCCAAGCCCTCCTAGAGGAAGCTCTCTAAGGATAGGTATGATGATGAAATCGTTTCTCCTCTTGATTGAAAGAGTATTGTCGACGAGTTTATTACTCCTTAGGATGCTGAGAGTTTTCTCTCCAAGCTCCTTTTTAACTAAAACGCCTTTAGCAATCCTAGTGTTTTTGATCAACAATTCTCCAAACACATTGCGTTTTTATAAAACTTTAATAGATTGCTCAGACGCTTCGAGAAAGGTTGGCAAGCCTGGTCGAAACAGTATTAGAAATAGTTGTCTTCACTTGCCTAGGGGCGGTTCTAAAAAGGCTCCGAATTCTCAACGAGTCTATTGGCAGAAAATTACTTTCGCTATCCCTTAACGTTCTCCTCCCCCTTATAGTGTTCCGCTCGTTTGCAACCGTGAGAATATCCATGGGAGAGTTCCTCCTACCGATGGTCGGGCTTCTGATAAACCTCTCGCTCTTGACTATTGCCTATTTTGTTTCCAGGAGCATTGAAATGAGCGGTGCTCGGAAAGGAGCTTTCCTACTTGCATGCAGCACTCTTAACATCGGCATAATCGGACTGCCTTTCATAAGCCTGTTCTTCAATGCAGAGGGTGTTGCAACCGCTTCCCTAATAGATATAGGCAACTCCATATACGTTTTCGCCATCGCTTTCCTAGTTGCCTCGCGCTTCAACCCTTCGAAGAGCAAAAGGTCTTTGAAAAGCAATGTTAAAAACCTCTTAACACAGCCATATATCTTATCCATAATAGCTGGATTAGCTACCAACCTGTTAAGATTAGATTTTCCTCCGCAGGTCAGCGAATTGATATTTTTTGTCTCGCTGTTTAATGCTATAATAGTGCTTCTCGCAGCGGGGGTTTTCATCAGGCTTCCTGGGAGAAGCCTCCTGTGGGAAGTGTTTTTATCAGCATTCGTAAAAGTATTTATTGGAAGCTTAATAGGCTTTACCTTTGCAGTCTTGCTTCAACTGGCTCCGCAAGCATTGAGGGTCATGATAATCGTTGCTTCTCTGCCCCCTGCCTTCATGACTCTTGTACACGCTGGTGCTGAAAATCTTGACTTGGAATTTGCCAGCATATTGTTGGGCTCAATACTCGCCATAAGCATTCCTGTAATAGTTTTCTACGGCTTATTCTTCTCGCTCTAAATGTTCTCTCTTTTGAATACGTCTACCCCCTTGGATAAAGACGTAACTTTTACGTCAAGGGATTTAAGCGTAACGCTTATGCGGCTCTCCGCTTAGTGCTCCACCATAAAGGTTTTAAACAGTTAATCTCGGAGGGGTGCAGAGTTTGCCGGTTACTGGGCTGAGTAGAGCAAGCTGGTTTAAAAAGAAAATGCGGAGGATTATGATACGATTAGACAAGCTTTCTGAGAATAGGATTGTTTCATTCTCAATATACTTTTCTTCTGTTGCTTTTTTCCTTGGCATAATTCTTCTCCCTTCTCTTCTAGGGGTTCTGAGTAGGATTGATGCTGTCCAAGAGGTTTTTAAAAACCGAGAGTTGCTTGAAAAATCTTTTTCAGCAATTTTCTCATCCATTGCATTAGCTGCTTTAGTTTCATTTTTAGATGTGGCTGCTGGGCTTCCATTGGCTTGGTTGATTGCCAAGAGGAAGTATAGTTGGATAAGACTCATAGACTATTTATCGGACCTCCCCATGATAATTCCGACTGTGATTCTAGGATACTCCACTTTAATGCTTTGGTGCGAAGAGCCGCCTTTCTTAAGCCTAGGATTTCCGGGTATTTCGCCAGGGTTTATCACAGTCCTTCTTCTCCACTTCTCTTTCTCCTATCCTGTGGTAGTGAGAGTTCTAGTAGGGAAGCTCATGGAATTGGATGCTACGTACGAGGTTGCGGCAAGAGTCCTCGGAGCATCATCCTTCACCGCCGCTAGGACAGTGAGTATTCCAATGATTAAATCGGGCATCATCGCTTCACTCATACTCTCTTTTGCAAGGTCTCTTTCGGAAACCGGCGCTACAATAATGGTTGCGGGAAGCTTTGAAAACGGGCCGGTATTCATAAAGAGGTCTATTGACAAGGGTCTAGTTTCCCCGATGGTTTTCGTAAGCCTTATGCTGATAGTTCTCTCCGTACTGTCTCTTTTAGGATTGAGAATACTGGGTTTCAGACTGCGAGTGCCCTTTAGAAAAGCGTATAAGATAGAGCCGGCTTTAAGCAGTAAGAAAGTAACTTGCGCTAGAGATCTCCTTGTTATTTTAATTTTCTTCTTCTTCGTTCTCCTTCCTGCAGCTTATGTCATCATTGCTAGGCTACCGCTAGTAGCTAGGTTAGATTTGGTTAAGCAAGTTTTCTTTCAAGAGGGCATTTGGGCTTCATACTGGTTGAGCGTCATGAACTCTTACGCTATCGGCTTCCTAACTACTGTGGTTAATGTCCTTTTCGGCCTGCCTATGGCCATAATAATATCTAGGAGGAAGTTGGGGAGGGTGTTTTCAAGAATTTTGGATGCTTTAAGCAACGTATCGATAATAATGCCTTCGGTAGCTCTGGGTGTTTCAATAAGCTTGTTCTGGGGGGCTTCAGGGATTCCAGACTTCTTCATGGTGCTTCTTGCTCACCTTTGCATCACCTTTCCTTACACGGTTGCCACAATGGTTTCCGCATTTGAAGACCTGCCTGTCGAGCTTGAAGAAGCTGGCAGGACGCTGGGCGGCTCTCCATTCGCAGTTTTCAGATCAATAGTGCTCCCCATAGCAAAATACTCTTTCCTCTCAGGAGCAATACTTACCTTCACTAGGAGTGTGAATGAGACGGGGGCTACGCTCGCGGTTTCTAAAACGTTCAAAACAGTGTCGGTCCTATTGGTGGATTGGGTCAAGTCCCCGAACATGAAGACTGAAGCGGGAATGGGTACGCTAATACTCATGATCATATCGCTAGTATTTCTCATTGTTTTCAGATATTTCTACGCTAAAGGAGGGGGTAGAGCTGCCTGAAGTTGTTTTGAAGAACGTTGGAAAAAAGTTTAACGGCATTACTGCCTTAGAAGATATTAACATTACTTTTGAAGACGGTGAGTATGCTTGTGTGCTCGGCCCCACCGGTAGCGGTAAGACAACGCTCTTGAAGGTGATAGCTGGCTTAGTAGAGCCTGATCGTGGAGAAGTATACATAGACGGTAAGAGTGTAAAAGGTATTCCTCCTGAGGCTATAGGTGCCGTTTACATGCACCAGCAATACGCTCTTTTTCCTCATCTAACCGTAAGCCAAAACATATCCTTCGGCCTTCTTGCAAGAGGTGTTAGCGAGGAAGATGCTAAGAGAAGAGTATTGGAAGTCTTGGAAATAGTAAAGCTGGGCAAGTGGGCGGATGCGTATCCGCGCGAACTCAGCGGAGGTATGCAGCAAAGAGTTGCCTTGGCAAGGTGCTTGGCGACAGGAGCTAAGTTACTGCTTTTAGACGAGCCCTTGGGAGCGCTCGACGCTAGGCTCAGGCTCGAGGTTAGGAGTGAGCTCGCTAGGATAGCTGAGGAGCTTAACTTAACAGTAATCCATGTTACTCATGACCAGTCGGAAGCTATGTCGCTTGCTGATAAGCTGGTTCTCTTAAGGAACGGAAGAATTTTACAAGCGGGTCCTCCGGAAGAAGTCTATTTAAAACCCAATAGTATTTTCTCAGCATACTTTGTAGGTGAGAGCATTTTATTAGAAGGTGCAATTAAGAAAATCAATGGGAACAGTATTTTCATAGAGCTTAGAAACGGCATGGTGGTGGAAGCACTTTATGAAGAAGGCTTTAGGGAGGGTGATCTGGCTGTGGCTGCCGTGAGGTGCGAAGATATAATTGTGGGCGAAGGACCATTAATGGGTCTGCTTAAGGAGATTAGTTTCCTAGGCAGCTTTTCTAAAATTGTCTTCGAACTCCCCGGAGGTATGAAAATACCCGTCAATATTCCACTCGCCGATTTTATTAAAAGCAACTTCAGAATAGGAATGGCTCTCCAGCTAACAATACCTAAAGAAAGAATCCGGCTCTTCAAATATCCAGAGATAGGCATAGCTAAGGAGATAGAGGCTGTCTGAAATGCCGAGCATCAGAGTAGAGGGAGTTACTAAGAGATTTGGAAAATTTACCGCTCTAGAAAACATTAACATAAGTGTGAATGATGGGGAATACGTCTCGATAATCGGTCCGTCGGGATGCGGTAAGACAACTTTGCTAAGGATAATCGCAGGAATAATAAGAGAATACGAGGGGCATGTATACGTTGACGGGGAGCTTTTCGACGATAAGCCTCTTGAGAAAAGGAGCATTGGGTATGTCTTTCAAAACATCGCTCTTTTCCCAAACATGAATGTCGGCGGAAACGTATCCTATAGTCCTAAAGCGAAAAGATTTGACTCGGAGACAATAAGATCAGTAACCCTCGAAATGCTTGAGCTCATGAAACTGACGGACCGTTACTATGACTACCCCACTAGACTCAGCGGAGGCATGCAGCAGAAGACTGCTTTAGCGAGAGCACTTGCCTCTGGGGCCAAGCTTCTTCTACTGGACGAGCCGCTTTCACTTTTAGACTTGAAAGTCAGGACAGAGCTGAGATATGAGCTTAGACGTATTGTTAAAGACCTTGGCTTAACAGCTATTCACGTTACGCACGACCAAGAAGAGGCGATGGCAATTTCTGACAGGATAATCGTAATGAGGAGAGCACGAGTCGTTGAAGAAGGAGCTCCGTTAAACTTATACTTAAGGCCTAAGGAGATTTTTACAGCATACTTCTTGGGGGAATCTAACGTTTTAGAAGGAAGCGTCGTAGAATCTGATGAAAAATTCTTGAAAGTGGATGTGGAGGGTGTTTTACTGAAGGCTAGGAATACTGGTTTTAAAATCGGTGAGAAAGTTGTAGTCATGATTAGGCCTGAGCTCATAGAACTGGTAAACCACGGTGTTAATGGGATTGTTATGAAAAAGATTATGGAGGGTTTCTTTATCAGGCTGATAATCGGAATTGGAGGCATGAGGATATCTGTTAAGCAACCGTATTGGAGGGTTTATGGTATAAACGTGGGTTCCACGGTTAAACTTAGCTTCCCGGAAGAGCACGTACTAGTATACAAGTATCCGGAGAGAGGCTTATATAGTGAGATTTCTCTCTATTAATTTAGAGTTGGCTTCGAAAGAGCTGGAGAAATGGCTGAAAGATAGGAGGAAGAGAAAGTCGATGGAGCTTATAGTCGAGCATGCAGACAAGGTTCTCCAGGTTGTCGACGAGCTTTTGAATATGGCAAGGGCTTCCATAGGTCCAGAGGCACAAAGCGTCGGGAAAATATATGAAAGACAGGATCAGATGGAGAAGGATGCAGATTTTCTAAGGAGGAGACTCATGCAAGAGATGGCTAGGAGCGAGCTTTCCCCAGACATGAAGAAGTATTTCATGGAGTTGTCGCGAGAAGTCGATATGGTTGCAGACTATGCTCACGGAGCTGGTAGAGTATTGTTCTTCTTACCTTTAAGCAATCTAAACCCAGAGATTAAAAACAAGATAGAGCAGATGTGTGTTAAGACTAGGGATTGCGCGCTATGTTTGAGAGACGCCCTGTCTGCAATACTCTCGCTAGAGAATAAGAGGGCTGTAGAGTTGAGCGATAAGGTTGAGGAGTATGAGAGAGAAGTTGACATCCTCTACATGGAGGCTAGGAAGCTCCTCCTCGACGAAAAATATTCTTCACTCGACCCTAGGATGGTAGTGTTCCTCTCAGAGCTTTTCGAAGCCATTGAGGAAACATCTGATCGGTGTGAAGACTCCGTAGATCATTTCAGGATTCTACTGGCTGAACTAACTAAACCAAGATAATGGTCGAATTCATGCTTTAATACCCTTAACAACACCTAGTCCTCTAGTCCTCCCTTCCCTAAATATGAATGTTTCCCCAACCCTTAGATATTCTGGCCTCTTGATGAATTCGAACTCAACAATGTCGGTATCGCCTGTTCTCAGAACATCTTTGCTCATCTTAACTATTCTTGCTGCCTGTCTAACAGTCCTTGTTTGAATAACCGGCTCGTAGCCAAGCATTATCGTAGTAGGGTGGTGGAGAACCCTTATTTCAGCAGTAAATCTTCTAACAGCGTAAGTCTTAGACTTAACGTCTAGAAGAACCATCCCGGTCCTAATCTCGTCGTAGTCAACATTGGTAATTGCTAACGCAGCGATCTGCCCTGCACTAGCCTTCTCAACATTAACCCTGTTGACATGAATCGACTTGACCCTCACCGTCCTAAAGGAGCCGTCGTCGAAGGGACCGAGGAGTAGCATTTCATCCTTCTTAACAACACCTTGCTCAACAAGCCCGCCTACAACCAGTCCAACTCCTTCAACATAGAACTTTTCATCGATGAAACATAGGGTCTCCATATCGGATTTCTCGCTCCAATCAGTCTTGGGCGGGAGCGCGTTCAGGAAGAATTTCAACTCTGACAATCCTTTCCCCGTGGTGTTTGAGACTAGGAAGATGGGGCATACTCTTAGATGGGGCATTATCCTTGCTGCTAGCGAAGCGTCACTACTACTCTTTATGATGAAAGGTATCTTGTTAACGCCAGGGAGCTTTAGAATAGTCTCAACATCGCTTAAGGTCTTTGAAAGAACCTCTGGTGGAGTCATGTCTATTTTCGTCACCACCATGAATACAGGTATTTTTAGAGCAACCGTGAGACCAAGGTGTTCTCTAAAAGTCCCTATTGGACCAGCGTTTCCACCAACTACTATACAAACATAATCCGGCAGGTTTCCGAGGATCCCTCTTATTGTTGTCCTCAAGTACCTCTCGTGTCCAGCCAAGTCTATTAGAGATATTATCTTCGAGCCGTTTAGGAAAATCTTAGACTCGTCATAGGAATCTAACGAATCATTTATCGAAACACCCTTAGAGTCGAAGCCTAGGAGGTGAATGGATACCGAGGAAGACCTTCTGAACCTTATTTCATGAAGATATCTTGCAACCATACTCATGGCTGCACCATTGCCATCGTCAAGCCTACCGAAAACTAGGACTCCTTTCAATGTTGATTTGCCTGAGTCGACATTTCCGAGTAGGGCGACTGAGACCTGGACTGGTGGGAAGTCGACAGTCCTTCTTACAAGTACCTCCAGAACCTTCCCCCTTCTCCCTTTTTCAATCCTAGTAATCATGTAGGAGGCTCCTATCATACCAGTTATCTTATCCAAAGTCTTCAAACATTTCTCGACTTCATCATCGGTAAGCCCAATGGTCTCACCATCGTTGCTCACACCAAGCTCGTAAAAGGCTTCTCCCCTACCCTCGTTAAGCCTATAGTTTAGCTGAGTGGCGAGCTTCTGCAGCCTCTTCTCATCCGTAGTAGTTACTAAAAGCTTGTACTCTACATTACCCTCTTCCCTTTCTTTTTCCAAACTCTTGAGAAGATGCTGAGAGGGGTTGATTAACTTTATCAAAACATGTCTCGTATACTTGTAAGCGTAAAAATAGGCTCGCTTATAAAATCAATTAAATTAGGATTTTTTAGAAAAACTTATTTGCCAGAACGTTTTGCAACAAGGTGTGGTGAGGAGAAGAGGGTCTGGGGATGTTTAAAACAGATGACCTTAACTTACCCATCCGATTTGCTTTAAAAAACAGTGTCTTCTTATAAGGAAAGGAAGTTCATTCCCATTAATGATGTTTAAAAAGGATTTATCACTCAGGGATTTTAAGAATGGTGATTTCAATCTACGATAAGCTATGCCCAAACTGTGGTGGAGACATTAGTTCCATCAGACTTGAAAAAGGGCTTCCCTGCGAGAAATGCTTGCCTAGGGAAAGTGTTGAAGTAGATAAAATAGCCTCCGGAAAACTTGGAGAAGTAATAGAGGTTAGGAGGCTTGAAGAAGAGTGGTCCAGCTTCTTTAAAGACTTTATTGGAGCTCCGCCTTGGAGCCTTCAAGCCTCCTGGGCGAGGAAAGTCTTCCTGAAAAGGTCTTTCGCACTAATAGCTCCTACTGGAATCGGTAAGACTTCGTTCGGAATAAGCATGGCCGCTTTCTTAGCGTCTAAAGGCAAGAAATCCTACATAATAGTTCCGACGAGAATACTTGTAGAACAGGTTAAAGAAAGAATGGAGAAGATCGTAGACAGTAACTGGATAATTGCAATCGGCGAAATGACCGAAAAAGAGAAGGCTGAGGCTAAAGAGCGTTTGAAGAAGGGTGATTTCAGGATAATAGTCTCGACCTCGATGTTCCTGTATAGGAATTATGAGATTATACCCAGACCTCTGGACTTTGTTTTCGTAGACGATGTAGACTCTTTTCTAAAGACTGCTAAAAACATAGATAAATCACTATATTTAATAAACTTCGATAAAGAAGATATTGAAAAAACAATCGAATTCATAAGAATGAGGAGGAGAAGGGGAGAAGGCAATACGGAATCCTTGTACGATGAAATCAGAGAAATCTCTAAGAAAGCGAAGGGGGTAATAGTTGTTTCTTCCGCCACTTCTAACCCGAGGACGAGTAGGATACGATTGTACAGAGAATTATTGGGGTTTGAAGTAGGCAGGCCCTCTTTCTACATTAGGAATGTTGTTGACGCTTTCACCTACTCGAAGAAAGAGTTAGAATTAGTCGACTGGGTTAAGAAACTGGGTAATGGAGGGCTTGTCTTCGTTTCTTCCGACAAGGGTAAGGAGTTTGTAAATCGCGTTGTAAGCCTTCTTTCAGAAAATGGGATAAGAGCCCTATCTTATGAGAAGCTTGAAGAAGAAAACTTGAAAAAATACGAAAAAGGTGAAATCGATGTTCTGGTGGGTATTGCTAGCTACAGGAATCCGTTGGCAAGGGGACTTGATCTGCCTCACGTCGTTAAGTATGCTTTATTCTTTGGGGTTCCGAAAATAATTGTAAGCCTAAGAGTAGAGGAGAATGCGTTACACCTTTTATGGCTTGTAGCATCTATAAGAAGCCTAGCCTCTAAAAACGAGTATTTGAAGAGCTTCTTGCCCAAGATGGATAGATGGCTCAGATTCCTCAGGCGTTCAGCATCATTCCTATCGGAAGAAGGAACAATGATTAATGAAAAAGCAAAGAAATATCTAGAGAATATTAGAAAAGAAATAATGGAGTTCCTAGGGGACGAGAAGGCTTTAAAAATCATAGACGAGTCTAAGGAGATATCGCTTAGAAAAACCGGAGAGGGTCTTGAGCTAGTAGTCTCTGATGCCACTGCCTATTTGCAGGCTAGCGGGAGGACTTCGAGGCTCTATGCTCAAGGGCTCACTAAAGGTTTTTCACTCATACTTGTAGACGACGATAAATCATTCTACCATTTACAGAAAAGAGTCAGATGGTTCGGTGAGGAAATAAGCTTCGTCGACGTTAAAAGCATAAACATCGACGATTTAATAAACGAGATCGAGAAGGAAAGGAGGCTTGTTAGAAGCATATTAGAGGGAAAGGTTAAGAGCGAGACTAAAGATGTTCTTAAACCCGTATTACTTGTCGTCGAGTCACCCAATAAGGCTAGGACTATCGCCAGCTTCTTCGGCAGACCCATAGTCAGGCTGATCAATGGGCATAAAGTGTACGAGACGACTACTGGAGAAAACTATCTCATGATAACTGCTTCCCTAGGGCATGTTTTCGATCTTGTTAAAGACAAGTATTTCCACGGCGTCATCGTTAACGATAAGATAATTCCAGAATACGAGATAATAGAGGGTAAGGAAAGCATAGTTGAGAGCTTGAAGGGCATCAGCATGGAGGTAGATAGAGTTCTAATAGCGACGGACCCAGATACTGAAGGCGAGAAAATATCGCATGACTTAATGCTGTTACTGAGGCCTTTCGTTATAAAAGTAGAGAGAGCAGAGTTTCACGAGGTGACGAGGAAAGCTATAATCCGCGCCCTAAGGGAACCGAGAGACTTCAATATGAACCTTGTTGAAGCACAAGTTGTTAGAAGGATTGCGGACCGATGGGTTGGATTCGAATTATCGCAATACTTACAGAAAGTTTTTAAGAAGAATTGGCTTTCAGCTGGAAGGGTCCAGACGCCTGTCCTAGGGTGGATAATAGAGAGATACGACCTGAGCAAGGAGAAAACTCCTCTAGTATTAATCGTGTTGAAGAAAGACGGTAAATCTCTGAGGATAGAATTTCCATTGGAGGAATGGGAGGAGTCCAAGGATTTCTTCACCAATCTGGACAAGATTGAAATCCAAGTCTTGGAGGAAAGGATTGAAAACAGGGCTCCGCCGCCCCCTTACAGGACGGATACGATGCTTAGGGATGCTGGCGAGAAGCTTGGGTTCAGCCTACCAAAGACGATGCAGTTAGCACAGGATCTCTTTGAAATGGGTTACATAACTTATCATAGAACTGATTCGACAAGGGTTTCTGACGCCGGCATAAGTTTGGCAAGAGAGTATATTGGGGAAAACATTTCGCCAGAGTATTTCCATCCGAGAGTATGGAGCAAGGAGGGTGCGCACGAGTGTATAAGGCCAACGAGGCCCATAGACGTTGAAGAGTTGAGGACAATGATATTCACTGGGCAGGTAGAGGGCTTGACGAGAGACCACATGATGCTTTACGACTTGATTTTTAAAAGATTCGTTGCAAGCCAGATGAAAGAGTGTAAAATCAAGATTCTAAGGATTAGCGTTAAAGCATTGAGTGTGGAGAAGGAAATTGAAATCATTAAGGAAATCGTTGAAAATGGCTTCAACATTGTTCTCCCGATTGAACTGCAGGCTCTTTTCGAAGGTTTGGTTGACGTTTCAAAAGCTAAGAGGCTGATATACAGGCCGAAAGCGTATCCGCATACGTGGGCCAGCATAGTTCAGGAAATGAAGGAGAGGGGTTTGGGAAGGCCATCAACGTATGCAACGATAGTTCAGATGCTTCTTGAAAGAGGCTACGTAATTGAAAGAAAGGGCTTCCTGATACCGACTAGACTGGGGCGGACAGTGTATTCTTTACTTAAGAAAAAGGAAGAAATTGTAGGTTTTGTTTCGGAAGGTTTTACTAGGAGGATTGAAGATGAGATGGATGAGGTTGAACTCGGTAGGAAGAATTGGCAAGAAATACTTTTCGAACTCTATAGGGAAATTAAAAACGCGATGAAACAATTGAACCAGGGGGCGGCGTAGAACTCAAGAGTTTTTAACACATGCTTCTATAAACCCTTTAAACAGGGGGGCTGGCTTAAGCGGTCTGGACTTAAACTCGGGATGAGCCTGGGTAGCTACGAAGAACGGATGGTCTTCAAGCTCTATGAATTCTACAAGCCTCCCATTAGGTGATGTTCCTGAGAAAACCATCCCATGCTTCTGAAGCACATCGTGATATGCTGGGTTAACTTCATACCTGTGCCTATGCCTCTCATAGACTAATTGCGCACCACCGTACAATTTTGATACGAGAGTATTCGGCTTGAGAACCGCTGGGTACGCGCCGAGCCTCATAGACCCTCCATATCTGGAGTTTTTCAATACCTCTTTTTGTTCCGGAAGTATGTCAATAACCGGGTGAGGAGTATTAGGGTCGAATTCTGTTGAGTTAGCTTTCTCCAGACCTGTGACGTTCCTAGCGTATTCTACAACAGCCAATTGCAATCCCAAACAAAGACCTAGGAAGGGTATTTTCTTCTCCCTAGCATGTTTTATAGCCATTATCTTACCTTCAATCCCCTTGGTGCCGAAGCCCCCTGGAATTATTATACCTTTCAAGTCGTTGAGAACAGAAAGTTTACCACTGTCTTCTTCAAAATCCATGGAGTCTATGAACCTGAGAACAGGCTTTACGAAACTTGCTGCGCACGCGTGCTTCACAGCCTCTATTACCGATATATACGCGTCTGGAAGCCTGTATTCCCCTGTCTCAAAATATTTCCCCACTATCCCTATCTCAACTTTTTGCGTAGCATTGTTTAAAGAATCTACGAATCGTCTCCAATCATCAAGATTGGGTTCCCTCGGCTCCATTCCGAATTTTTCCAAAATTTTATTTCCGAGGTTCTGCTTTTCAAATATCAGCGGAAGCTCGTAGACGTTCTCTAGATCCGGGTTTGAAATAATATGGTCTTTCGGAACATTGCAGAATATTGATATCTTCTCCCTCCTAACCTCATCTATAAAATCTTCTGCTCTGCAAATTATGAAATCCGGCTGTATTCCAAGTTCTCCAAGCCTCTCAACCGATTGTTGAACAGGCTTGGTCTTCATCTCTCCCAGATGCTTGGGCACCGGCAGGTAGGCGACATGGATGAATATTACTTTATCACCCTCAGCCTTCATTAGTCTTGCAGCCATGTAGTATATTTCGCTTTGATACTCGCCCACCGTGCCCCCTATTTCGACGATTGCGAAATCTGCTTGAGCCTCTTTAGCTGCATCCCTTATTCTACGCTTTATCTCATCAGTTATGTGTGGAATAACTTCCACAGTTTTCCCAAGGTACTCTCCTCTTCTCTCCCTCTCTATTACTGTCCCATATATCTGTCCCGTCGTGATATTGTTCTTCCTAGGAATATTGATGTCAAGAAACCTTTCATAATGGCCGAGGTCCTGGTCTATTTCGCCAGCGTCTTCAGTAACCCATACTTCACCGTGCTCCGTAGGTCGTAAAGTACCAGCGTCCCAATTTAGGTAAGGGTCTATCTTAACCGCTGTCACACAATAGCCTCTGGCTTGAAGGATTTTCCCTATGGATGCTGCAGTAATCCCCTTCCCTATCCCGCTTATCACTCCGCCGGTCACAAAGATATAATTTGTATGCATAACAAGAACCTCCACGACTCTGTAATAAGCGTTTTCCCCTACCTGTAATTTGCATTAAAGAAGATTAAACCGGTTCTGAAGGCTTAAGAATTATAGTAATAACGGAGTCGTAAACATTAGCATAACTTATATATTGTTTAAAATCCTAAGGGGACAGCCTTGAAGTTCCTAAGATGCAAAGAAGTATCCAAACGCGTGAAGGGCAGGGTTGCAATAATAGGGGCGGGGCCTGCTGGACTGGCTGCAGCAGGCTCTTTGATTTGCGACGGAGCTGAGGTAGATGTTTTCGACATGCTGCCTGAAGCAGGTGGTCTCTTATTATTCGGCATACCAGAATTCAGAATACCCAAGACAGGGGTTAGAGAGGGCATTAGGGAACTTGTTGAAAAAGGGGTTTGCTTCCATCTCCGCAAGAAGGTTCACGACTCGGGGGTTTTCGACATCGACTTCACAGAACTGCTTGAAAAGTATAATGCTATACTGGTTGCAACCGGGGCCTGGGAGCCTCGCAGGCTTAATGTTGAAGGCGAGGATTTATTCGGGGTCTTCCACGCAGCGCCCTACATCGTGAAATATTACTTGACGAAGTACGGGTACTCTCCGGCTTCGGAGCTTCCACGTCTTGGAAACTCCGTGGCTGTAATAGGGGCTGGTCTAGTGGCGGTGGATTCTGCGCTACTGGCTATCGAGACTGGTGTTAAAGAAGTATATTTGGTTTACCGAAGAACTAGGAAGGAGGCTCCTGCCGGGGAAAGGGAGCTTGCAAAACTGGAGGAAAGCGGCGTCAAGATAATCGAGTTAAAGTCCCCAATTCGCTTCGAGGGTGAAGACGGCAAGTTGAAGAAAATGGTCACCATAGATATGAAGCTCGGCCCTCCTGATAAAAGCGGCAGGCCCTCGCCGGTGCCAATACCGGGTTCGGAAAGCGCCTTTGAAGTGGATTCAGTTATAGTCGCTACAGGGGGTCTTTCAACACCACCGTTCAAGAAACATGTTGATAAAATACGTATCATGGAAGACGGTAGAATAATAGTGGATGAAAAAAGGAGGACTACTAAAACAGGCGTGTTTGCAGCCGGGGATGTAGAATCCGGCCCATCTCTAATAGGTCCCGCCTTAAAATCTGGGATGATTGCCGCAGAATCCATAAAAGAATACTTGATTAAATTAACTTAGCATACCCTCTTATTTAGAAGGTTTGGAAACCGACTTTTAAATATTGTTAGAAATCCCATTCTACAGGTACTTCTCTGCCTTCCAATGCAGACTTGTAAACGGCTTCGAGAATAGCCTGGACCCTCAAACCTTCGATAGCCGGTGAAAACAATGGCCTATTCTCCTTAACGGATTGTATGAATGCGCGTATCCTCATTTCGTAAATATCTGTTTCAAAAGGTATTTTATCCTGAGGCTTAACTACCATTCTCACCCCGTTAACATCCTTATAGATTTCAAGAGGGTCTAGCTGAGCCCCGCCTTCAGTACCTAACAGTGCAAGATTAAACTTATCTTTGCTTATGAAAGAGGCCCAGCTTGTTTCAAGAAGCATCGTAAGATCTTTTTTGAAACGTATGAGTGCAAAAGCATTGTCTTCTACTTCAAACTCCTCGGGTTTCCATGTTTTGCCCCAGCACCCTTTAGCAGCCATCTCCGGCCTCCTACCAAACTTAGTGTAAACTACTCCGAAAGCCTTCTCCGGCTTGGGGAAGCCAGTAACATACATTGCGAAATCAACCGCATAGCAACCTATGTCGAATAAGGGCCCTGCTCCCGCAAGACTTTTACTAATGAAGGTTCTTCCGGGAGGTATTCCCCACCTTCTGAGAGCAATCGCCCTAGAGTAATAAACATCCCCCAGTTCACCAGAGTCGAAAACCTTTTTGATAAGGTTTAGATCTGGCCTAAACCTTGTTTGGAAACCCACTATAAGTATTCTACCAGTCTTCTTAGAGGCTTCATACATTTCTAAAGCGTCCCTGAGATTCCCGGCCATGGGCTTTTCTACTAGGACATGGGCCCCCTTTTTCATCGCAACTATAGCCGGGTCTTTATGAAACATGTTGGGTGTGCAAATGCTAGCAGCGTCGATTTCCTCCTTCTCAAACATCTCGTTGTAATCAGAGTAGTATCTTGGAATTTTGAACTCTTCAGCAAAGCTCTTAGCAGCATTAAAATCCACGTCTGCGCAGGCAACAATATCCACTTCGTCAATCTTCATATAATTTGGAGCGTGTGCAAACCTCGCTATTCCTCCGCATCCAACTATTCCTACTTTAATCTTCGGACTCACGGTACCGGCATGAGAGGCTTTTTTAATTGCTTTTATCAAACACTTTTATGACAAACAGCTTGATGCGGACGAATCCCATGAAGGTCCCTCAATATCGCTTAAATAAGAGCTTTAAGAGGATAAGCAGGCTCTGATGAGCAAAGATGGCGCCGACAAAAAGCTGAAGTGGATTTACGGAAGAGCATTCGCTAGCTCTCTCGGTAATGGTATGATTTCGCCCTTCATATACGTTTATGCAGCTAGGATCGGCGCTTCTTCAGGCGAAATAGGGTGGATGCATTCTTTCAACAATCTTTTCACAAACAGCCTCCAGGTTCCTTTCGGGAGGCTTACTGATAGCATTGGCAGGAGAATTCCGATAATAGTTATTACAAGCATTTTAGCATCCCTCCTGTGGATCCCCATAGCTCTTGTCACTCAGCCCAAGGTTTTCATCTTTTTAGTTGCATTACAGTTCCTATTAGCATCCATCTCGGTTCCCGCATGGAATGCTTTAATAAGCGAGTCTTCTCAAGCCTCGACTAGGAGCATCGTAGTTTCCAACATAAACATAGCTTCTTTAACCGGAGGCCTAATAGCAACATTCTTCTCAGGATGGTTAATAGACTATGCTGGGGGAGAGATAATCGTATCGGCTGCACTTGCGAGCATCTTAGGTTCGACAGGGGCCCTTATACTTTTAAAAGTGAAGGAGAAGAAAATTAAGCAGCGTCGGATAAGCCTGGGCCCCCTCTTCAGTATTTCAGACATACCCAATTTAATCAACGAGAATACTGACTTCAGGTTTTTCCTAAAACTAGTAGCGCTGCAGAGCTTCTTCATGTCCTTCGCATGGCCATTATTCACCATTACCACGGCAATAGTTCTCAATCTCGGCATGGGAGAGGTGGGAGTGCTCTCAGTAATTCAGACTGTTTCAACAATCCTTTCCCAAGCCTTAATGGGGCGTCTTTCATTGAGAATCGGTAAGAAACCGCTGATAGTTTTCCATTACGTCTCGCTCACCGCTGTCCCTCTCGTATACTGTTTCGCATCCGGCTTCATCCACATAGCCGTTTTAAACTTGTTCCTAGGATTCGTAGCGGCTTCCGGAAACGCTACAATCCTACCGTACATTTTAGATACTATCCCAGAAGACCGTGTTGGAGAGGCCACTTCAATATACAACATGATTGTGGGCATAGCCTACTTCACGGGTTCAGCTCTGGGAGGAAACCTTACAGAGCTATTAAACCAATCCTTCGGGAGAACCGTGAGCCTCAGAATAGGATACTTTGCATCCGCGTTGGGAAGGTTTATCATGGGGGTCTCCTTTCTAAAAATCAGGGAGACAAGTCAATCGACTAAAAGAAAATAGAATTAAAACAGTTAGTTCCAAGACCAGATGCCTCTTACCACTGGAATGATGCTTCTAAACTTATTAGAATAGCTTAATTTTGGACTAGAAGTAATCTAATGAGATTGTTTTCAAGACGCTATTTATTTCCGTAAGCTCCTGTGGGCTGAGCCTCCAGCCTGCTGCACCAGCATTCTCCTCCGCCTGCTTGGGGTTCTTAGCCCCAGGTATTGGGACAACATTCCCCTCTCTTAGCAGCCAATTCATTGCAACTTGAGCAATGGTCTTGCTCTTGGCTTTGGCGATTCTCTCAAGAACCGTTAGAAGCCTGCTTATCTCAGCCAGGTTCCTGTCCGAGAAAAGCTTGTTATGCCTCCTGACATCGTCAGAAGGCTTATTGCTCAGACTATACTTTCCGGTTAAAGCTCCTTGAGCAAGCGGACTATAGGCTATTATAATTATGTTCTCCCTCTTGCAATACGGTATCACCTCCTCCTCGATCTCCCTCTGAAGCATATTGTACCTCACCTGATTCGAAGCAATGACTGCGTCGGACAGGTGCTTCCTAGCCTCTTCTAGATCCCTTACGGCGAAATTACTCACGCCGATAGCCCTTATCTTACCCTCTTTGTAAAGCCTCTCCATGGCTTGCATAGTGTGTTTCAGAGGAACCTGCTCCCAGGGGTCTGGCCAGTGAACCTGGAAAAGATCTATTTCTCTTATCCCGAGCCTCCTTAAACTGTTTTCAGCAGCCTTTAAAACGTCG
>Ga0185307_1000639_pt1 | contig 21820 bp, 18 predicted proteins | sample LHCtaG_FD_128010 | JGI IMG/M metagenome (GOLD analysis project Ga0185307, IMG submission 128010) | Hot spring microbial communities from Little Hot Creek, USA to study Microbial Dark Matter (Phase II) - LHC4sed_matched (SPADES... | ecosystem: Environmental > Aquatic > Thermal springs > Hot... | reverse complement strand
TACTTCTTTCCATTTATATAGAGATTCAGGATAGGCTGGATGATAAGTAACAACACCAACTGAACATATACCCCTAGCAGGCTCCCATTTCCATCTTTCAATCAAAATATTTTCGTGGTCCCCAATTTTAACTGCTTTACCATAAACAAACACACTTTCCGGAATACAACCCGGCGGTGCATAAGGGTATGTCCAAGAATAAAGAAAAGTTCTTTTAATCTGAGGTATTTGGTGAGGAGGGTCTTGAGGAATGGCAGGTTCACGGGTTGTATCAATATAAGAACCGTAATTCCAATCTGCAATAGGTGCTTCTTCCTCGGCAAAAATAAAAAATGGAAATATTTTTCTTCTCATAAGCCTCCTTTTTAGGAATCATCGTAAAAATTATAACAAAATCCAAAAAAAGTCAATAAGAAAATATCTTTCTTATGTGATATAAAATTTTTATTTTTTCTAAAATTTTCCAAAATAAAAAGTAAAACTTTTTATAAAAACTTATATCATTTTTATCTTTTTTTATAGCAGCAATTTTTTTAAGAAAGATAAATTTTTCAATGATAATTTAACTAAAAATTTTCTATTATCTTTTCTATACTTAAAGGTTTAAAAAAGTAAAATCACAATAATAAGCTAAAAAAGGCTAATAATGATTGAAAATAGTATAAATTAATAAGAAAGGGATACATTCCCTGAATGGTTGGGGTCTTAGTTAGGTATTTTTAAAAATTTGAAAAGGCTAACAATAGGAAGAAGTTTTATTTGATATTTTAGAATTTTTTTTTAAAATTATTTAATGTTTAAAATTAAAATGAGGGAAGAATGGTGTAAAGGTTGTTATTTTTGTATTAAAATCTGTCCAAAAAAAGTCTATAATCTTTCCGAAGAATATTCACCAAAAGGATTTAAAAAGGTTAAAATTGATAAAGAAAATGAGTGTATCGGCTGTTTTCTTTGTGAAGAATTATGTCCTGATTTAGTTATCAGCGTAGAGAAGGTTAATGAAAAAAATAGTTAATTCCTTATTAAAACCGGGAAAATATTTTCTGCAAGGTAATATTGCCTGTGCGGAAGGTGCCTTAGCTGCTGGTTGTCGTTTTTATGCTGGCTATCCGATAACTCCTTCTTCAGAAATAATGGAACATATGGCCAAAAGACTTATAGAATTAGGTGGTTATTTTATCCAAATGGAAGATGAGATTGGTTCAATCTGTGCGGTAATTGGTGCTTCTTGGAGTGGAGTGAAAGCAATGACTGCTACCAGTGGTCCCGGTTTTACTTTAATGCTTGAAGGAATTGGCTATGCCTTAATGACGGAAACTCCTTGTGTGATTGTTGATGTCCAAAGGCAGGGACCAGCAACTGGTCAAGCAACAAGACCCGCCCAAGGAGATGTGATGCAAAGCCGGTGGGGTGCCAGTGGTGATTACCAAATAATTGTTCTCTCTCCCTGGTCGGTAGAAGAGATGTATTATTTAACTATTGAGGCTTTTAATCTTTCGGAAAGATTTCGTATTCCGGTAATTCTTTTAACCGATGAAGTAATCGCTCATTTAAAAGAGACTTTAGTTGTTAAAAAAGAAATTGTTCTTTACGAAAGAGAAAAAGATAAAAATTTACCACCTTTTTTAGGAGATGGAAAAATTCCGCCGATGCCTGCTTTCGGTGAAGGGGCTAACCTTTTAATTACTGGTTCTACTCACAATGAATGGGGAGTAAGAAAAGCCTTTGACCCTGATGCCCAAGAATTGCTTTCTTCCCATTTAATAAAAAAGATAAAAAATTATGAGGAAAGTATAATAAGATATAAAGGCTATTTTTTAGAAGATTGTGATATTATTTTGATTGCCTTTGGCAGTGTTGCCCGCAGCGCCTTAAAGGCAATAAAAATGTTGAGAGAAGAAGGTATTAAAGCTGGACTTTTTAGACCAATAACAATCTGGCCAAATGGTTTAAAAAAGATTAAAGATTTGATAAAAGAAAAAAAGGTAATTGTCTGCGAAATGAACCAAGGACAATTGATAGAAGAAGTTAAAAAATATAAGGAAGAGGTTTTGGGAATCTTTAAAACCCGAGGTGAGGCTATTTATCCGGAAGAGATTTATTTAAGAATAAAAAATGAGTGTAAAATTATATAAATACTTAAGAGAAGAAGTTTTTCCGACTCCTTTCTGTCCGGGTTGTGGTCACGGAATTTTATTACAAACAATTTTAAGGGCGATTGATGAATTAAATATTGATATTAAAAAAATTGTTTTTGTTTCCGGCATTGGTTGTGCCGCTTGGATACCAAGTCCCCATTTTAAAGCCGATACTCTTCATACTTTACACGGTAGACCTTTAGCTTTCGCCACCGGTATCAGAATTACTCGACCTGATTTAGAAGTTATGGTAATCTCTGGCGATGGTGATTTGGCAGCAATCGGCGGCAATCATTTAATTCATGCTGCCCGAAGGAATTTAAAAATAATTACTATCTGCGCTAATAATTCTATTTACGGTATGACCGGCGGTCAATTATCGCCAACGACACCAGAAAATGCTAAAACTGAAACATCTCCTTTAGGTAATTTGGAAAGACCTTTTGATTTGTGTGCCTTAGTTAAAAGCTGTGGTGCTTCCTTTGTTTGTCGCTATACGGTTTTTCATCCGAAACAATTAAAAAATGCTATCAAAAGGGGATTTCAAATTAACGGTTTTAGTTTTATTGATGTTATCTCTCCTTGCCCTACCCATTTCGGTAGGAGAAACAAAATGCCTACCCTTTATGACTTTTACCAATTTATTTTTAAAAATATTGTTTCTTATGAAAAGGCAAAAGGTTTAAAAAAAGAAGAATTGAAAGATAAAATCATCATTGGTGAATATGAATAAAACCTTAGAGATAAAAATAAGTGGAACCGGTGGCCAAGGAATTTTAGTTTTTGGTGAACTGTTAGCGAAAGCAGCCGTTTTAAAAGATTATAACGCCAGTGTCATTTCTTCCTATGGTTCCCAAGTAAAAGGTGGAGTGGTTGAAGCCCAAGTAATTATAAGCAAAGATTTTATTACTTGTCCTTTTGTCAGCAATTTAAATCTTCTTTGTGCTTTATCCCAACCTGGTTATGATAATAATATTAATTTAATAAAAGAAGAAACGGTAGTGTTTTACGATGATATCGCAGTTAAAAAAATTGTTAATTTGGGAAAACACATTCCTGTGAGTGCAACAAGATATTGTGTAGAAAATTTTAAGACTTCTTTGCCCGCCAACCTTTTTTTTCTTGGCTTTTTGGCTGGTTTTTTAAAAGATATTTTGGAACTTTCCCTTTTAAAGGAAACTTTAAAAGAAAAGAATTTAGCTAACGAAATGAATTTAAAAGCTTTGGTTAGTGGTTATGAAAGCTTTGAAAAAGGAGGTTTTTATGATAAAAACCAATAAAGAAAGAATACCAATAATTTCGGTTATTGGTGAAATTTCTATGCCGATAAGAAGGTTTCCTTATACTATCAGTCACGAAGGTGAACTGTTTTCTTTTCCCGGAACAGGTGGAATCACTTATAATGTGAAAGTTGGTGATAAAGTTTTTGGTTGGGTTGGTGATCATATTGAACCCGGTGTGTCAATAAAATTGAAAGATGAAAATGAAAACCGAGCATTAAATACCTATGCCTGTATTGGTAACGAAGCAACTGTTGTGAGTGGTGACGCTAAGGGAAGTAAGGGATATGTTACTGGTAAACATGGAGGTATTGAGCATGTATTGATCTATTTTCAAGAAGAAGTTTTAGAGAAGTTGGTAATCGGTGACAAGATTCAAATAAAGGCAAGAGGTCAAGGTTTAAAAATTGAGGGTTTAGATGATGTGATTTTTTATAATTTAGATCCAGATTTATTAGAAAGAATGAAAGAAATCGGCTTAAAGATTAAAAATGGTGTTCTCTTCTTTCCGGTTACGCATATTATCCCGCCAGATATTATGGGCAGTGGCTTAGGCAGTGTAACTACTTCTTCGGGCGATTATGATATTACTACGCAAGATAAAGAGAGTATAAAAAAATACGGTTTAGAAGACTTACGCTTTGGTGATATCGTGGCTTTAATCAATACTGATAACCGCTATGGTCGTTGTCTTAAAAAAGGAGCAATTTCTATTGGTGTTGTTGTCCATTCGAATTGCGTAATTGCTGGTCACGGTCCAGGTGTTACCACTATTGCCACTTCAGTTAAAGGAAAAATAAAACCAATAAAAAATAAGAAGGCTAATATTGGCTATCTTTTAGGGATTTTTGAATGAAAAAAAGGTTACCTTGGGATGAATACTTTATGAAAATTGCGGAAATGGTGGCGGAACGGTCTACCTGTTTACGGAGAAAAGTCGGCTGTGTAATTGTGAAAGATAGAAGAATTTTGGCTACCGGTTATAACGGCGCTCCCAGTGGGCTAAAACATTGTGAAGAAACTGGTTGCCTAAGGGAGAAATTAAAATTAAAACCCGGAGAAAAAATTGAAATCTGCCGAGGAATTCATGCAGAACAGAATGCCCTTATCCAAGCTGCCGCTTTTGGTATCAATGTTTCGGGAGCAGTAATCTACACTACCCACCATCCCTGTATCACTTGTACGAAGATGTTAATCAATGCCAAAATAAAAAAAATTTATGTCAAAGAAGACTATCCAGATAAACTGGCAAAGGAAATGTTAAAAGAAGCCAAGATAAAAGTAGTTAGATTAAAATAATGTTCTTCTTACCTTTTTCTTTATTATTTTTTCTTTTTTTACTTTTTTTGCCCATTCTCTTTTTTCTTATTCCTATAGGAATTATTAATATTTCTTTTCAAAAATTGGGACTTTCGCCTCCTGCCGGCTTTCTCTTTTTTCTTCTATCCCTTATTGGTAGCGGGATAAATATTCCCCTCATTGAAGAAGAAACCTATGATTATGAAGAATCTTTTCTGCCTTATCCCCTTTCGCTATTTTATCGCTTACCTCCTAAGCAAAGAAAAAAAATCATCGCGGTCAATTTTGGTGGCTGTATTATGCCTTTATTACTTTCTTTATATCTCTTGCCAAAAGTTTCTTTGTTCGCGCTCGTCATTTGTACCTTTTTGATGATTATTGTTAGTAAATATTTAAGTCGAATAGTTCCTGGTATTGGTGTAGTAATGCCGGCTTTTATTCCTCCTATATTTTCGGCAATCTTTGCTCTCATCTTTAGCAAAACTAATCCTTCAGCTGTTGCTTATATTTCTGGCGTCTTGGGAGTTTTAATTGGCGCTGATTTATTAAATTTATCTAAAATAAGAAAAACCAATTATTCTCTGCTTTCTATTGGTGGTGCTGGCGTTTTTGATGGTATTTTCCTTGTCGGAATTATCGCCGTTCTTTTAGTTTAATAAAAATCTTGACAATATAAAAAAATTTATTATAATTAACTATGATTGAAACTTCCATATTAAAAATTACGGAAAAAAGAATAAAAAAAGAAAAGCCGGCCTTCGCGGCGAAAATAATTCACGATGGGGGTGTGATTTCCTTTCCCACCGATACTTTATATGCTTTGGCAACTAATGCCCTTGCTGGTGAAGCTATTTGTAAAATTTTTAGTTTAAAAAAAAGATGTTTGTCAGAACCGCTACCCATTTTTATTTGGAAAAAAGAAGAATTAAAAAATTATGTCGCCGAAATCCCTAAGATTGCCGAAGGGCTTATTGAAAAATATTGGCCCGGACCTTTAACCATTATCTTTAATAAGAAAGAAGGAATTTTCCCGGAGATCCTTACTGCCGGTAACAATAAAATTGCTATCCGCATACCCAATACGCCAATAGCCTTATTAATTTTAGAAGTAGCCAAAATTCCCATTACCGGCACTAGTGCTAATGTTAGCGGTGCCAAACCGCCAATAAAGGCGATTGATGTGATTCAGAATTTTTATGAAAAGATTGAATTGATTATTGATGGGGGTGCCACCCAATACAAAAAAGAATCAACGATTATTGATGTCACTACTAGAATTCCGGAAATCGTGAGATTAGGTGTTGTCAGTGAAGAAGAAATCAAAAAATTGGTCGGTAAAGTAAAAGTAAATTTAAAGAAAGAAAACAATCTGAATTTTCCTTTTGAAATTTATATTATTCCTTATGAAGAGAAAAAAAATTTTAGTAAATGGGTGAAAGAATTTCTGAAAAAAGATAAAAAAATCCTGGTCTTAAAAAGTAAAGAAACAGAAGAAAGTTTCAAAAATGTTGAAGAAATCGTTTATGGTAGCCATGAAAAACCAGAAAGTTTTGCCCTCAATATCTTTTCAATTCTAAAAAAGGCAAATAACTTTAATTATCTTCTTATTGAAGGAGTAAAAGAAGAAGGTATTGGTTTTTCTCTAAACTCCTTTTTCCGTAAGATTGGTAAATTCCTCAAATAGATGGCAATTAAAAAATTTTATAGAATTGGTTGTTGTGGTTATCCAGTTGCCAAAAAGAAATATTACGAAAATTTTGATTGTGTTGAATTAAACACCACTTTCTATCAACTACCCAAAAAAGAAACAGCAGAAAAATGGCGAAAAGAAGCGAATAACAATTTTGAATTTATCATTAAAGCTTTTCAGCTTATCACCCATCCGCCAACCAGTTTAACTTACAAAAGATTAAAAGAAAAAATTAAAAATAAAGAGAATTACGGTTTTTTTAAACCCACTGATGAAGTCTTTTCCGCTTTTGAAAGAACCTACCAAATAAGCAAAATTCTTAATTGTGATAAAATTCTTTTTCAGACACCGGTAAGTTTTAAACCAAATAAAGAAAACCTTTTAAACTTAAGAAAATTTTTCTCAACAATAAAAAAAGATTATCCTAAAAATTTAAATTATATCTTAGAAGTTCGAGGAAAGGAATGGACCGATGAGATAATTAAAGAGATTTGCGAAGAATTTAATTTAATCCATTGCACTGACCCCTTAAAAAGAAAGCCCGTTTTTGGCAAATTTAACTATTTTCGTCTTCACGGTGAATATAAAAACGAAAAAATTATTTACTACCATAACTATACCGTAGAAGAGTTAAAAACAATAAAGAAAGCCTGTGATAAAGAATTAAATTATGTGATGTTTAACAATTCTAATATGTTTTTAGATGCCTTAAAATTTAAAGATTTGGTTTTCTAAAATTGATTTTTAAATTATTTTTTATTATAATTTAATAAAATGTCAAAAGGAGGAATAATGAAAAAACTTGTTTATATTTTTTTATTTTTCTTTTCCCTTTATAGTGAAAGTTTTATTAAATCGATTGAATTTCCTAAATCTTTGCTCTATTTAGCAGAAAAAGACGGTTTTCTTCTTCCTAATTTTGCTGATTATCCATTATTAAATGAACCCGGCTCTCCCCTATTACCCAATGTGCCTATTTATATTCTTTTGCCTAATAAAGCAATAAATTACGACATAAAAATTCTTGAGTCTGATTACGAAGTTATTAATTTAGATAAAAAAATTTATCCAGCTCAATTACCAAAACCAATTTCCGAAAAGAAAGAAATTCCTTTTATACCAATAAATGAAAAAATTTACAATAGCGATATTTATCCCCGAGAAATCTTCAAAAAACTACCGCTTGCTATAAAATCCAATTTTAAAATTGCGCCTTTAATTTTTTATCCTTTACAATATTTACCAAAAGAAAATAAATTAAAATTTTATAAGAGAATAACCTTAGAGATTATTTGCGAAACTAACGAAAGTGAAGAATTTTTCCTTACTCCTTCTCAATATCAAACATTTTTGCCCGATATTGAATATTTAATATATAATAAAGAAGATATTAAAGGATTTTCCCCAAAAATTAAAAGTATCCAGAATGAAATTGATTATCTTATTATAACAACTGATGCCCTTATCCCCTATTTTAATCCTTTTATTAATTGGCAAAGAAAGAAAGGAATAAAGATTGATATAAAAAGCACTGCCTATATTAATAGTAATTATCCGGGAAGGGATTTACAAGAAAAGATAAGAAATTTTGTGATTGATAATTTTAATAATCGGGGATTGAAATATCTTTTATTAGCCGGTGACAATGCTCAAGTTCCTGCCAGAAGATGTCGGGTAGTTGTCGGTAACACTACTGGTGATATTCCTTGTGACTTATATTATGGTGATTTACAATGGTCTTGGGATGGTAATAGAAATAATATCTTTGGCGAAATGGTAGGTGATACTGTTGACCTTTTTGCTGATGTCTATGTGGGAAGAATTTCGGTGGAAAATAGTTCCGAGATTAATACTTTTATTAATAAAACATTAACCTACGAGAAAAATCCACCGATCGATTATCTCAATAAAGTTTTACTTCCCTCAGTAATGCTTTGGAGCAGCTATCCCTATCATGGTAGAATTGTGAATGAGTCTATTGCTAATATTACTCCTTCTTTCTTTGTTGATGTACCTTTAATTGATCCTTCTTCTTATCAAATGTTTGATTCTTTAAATCGGGGTTACCATTATTGCCATCCAGCGGCCCATGGTGATGAAACCGGACTTTATTACGAAAGTGGAACGCCAATATATAATGTGTCCCAAGCAAATAATCAAACAAACAATAATCGATTGATAATCATGAATTCTATTGCTTGTTATCCAGGAAATTTTGAATATGAGGATTGTTTAGCCGAAGTTTTAATGAAAAATCCTAATGGTGGCTGTGTGGCAGTTATTATGAATTCAAGATATGGCTGGGGAACACCACCAGCTATGGGACCTTCCGAAAAACTGGATGTTAGGTTTTATGATTTTCTTCTTTTAAGGGATTCAATAGAAATTGGAAAAGCCCATAGTCGCTCAAAAGATTATTACCAGGCAATTGCCCAATCCCAATCAGTCTATCGTTGGTGTGTCTACGAATTAAATCTCTTTGGCAACCCTTCTTTACCTTTATGGACAACTACCCCAAGAAACTTTCTTGTCCAAAAACCAGATACTATTAGGACCGGTTCTCAGACATTAAGAATAATTGTTAACAGCCAAGGACAACCGGTTAGTCAAGCAAAAGTTAGTGTTTATAAAGAGAACGAAGTTTTTGCCTCTGGTTTTACTAATAGCAGTGGAATTTGTGACCTCATTATCAATCCGATTACTCCTGGGTATTTATATCTGACAGTAACCAAATATAATTATCTGCCCAAAGAAGAGAGCATAATCGTAACTTTAGGAACTTCCCAACCCCACATTGTTATTCACAATATCTTCATTGATGATGCTCATCAACAAAATCCTAATAATCAACTTGACCCAGGAGAAACGGCAAATATCTATATCACAGTGAAGAATAGAGGAACCGCCAATGCTACCAATCTTTCTGGTTTATTAAGAACACAAAGCAATTACATTATTATTATAGATAGTTTAAGTAATTATGGTAATTTGGCACCGAATGACACTTCGGCTGGCGATTTTTATAGAATTTTTGCTCTTTCCCAAACACCACCGGGAACAGTTGCCAATTTTGAACTTTGGCTTAATGCCAATGAAGGCAATTGGCAATATAACTTTGATTTACAAATTGGTCGACCACCGCAACCAAGATATGTGGCTTTAAATCACGATACGGGCTATTGTCTTTTAACGGTAACTGCCTTGGGTTCAGTTGGTTATACTGAACCACCATCCTTGGATATTGGCAATGGTTTTAGATACCCAAAAAATGCCTCCACTTCTTGTCTTTATTATGGCTCCCTAATGATTGGTAATAGTGATAATTATGTGGTTGATAGGTTTTATGGTCGCCCAGCAACCAATTATAATACTGATTTCCAATTGGTTGATAGTATTGAGATCTTATCGTCACCCGCCAGTGAACAGATTTATTATTGTTCTTTTAATGATGGCAATCATCCAACACCTAAGGGTTTAAAAGTTTATCAAAAGACTATCCAAACAAGTCGGAGTGGTTATGATAAATTTGTTATCTATCTTTTAACAATAAAAAATGAAGGCAGTCAGCCAATCAATAATCTCTATTTTGGTGTTATTGGTGATTTTGATGTCAACCCTTCTTCGCCAACTTCCGATATTGCTCGCAGTGATACCATTAAAAAATATATTTATATGAGAAATGCCAGTAGTGAAAACCCAACCTGTGGTTTCAAACTATTATCACCTTCGCCCTTAGCCAATCTTTTCTGTATTGACCATGCCCGATATGTCTATCCGGATACTTCTCTTTCGGAAGGTTCTAAATTTAGAATGTTAAACGGCACTTTAAGACAATGGCAAAGCAATCGGGATTACGACTGGTCTATTCTTTTATCCACCGGTCCTTATAATTTAGGACCAAATGAAGAAACAAGGGTTGCCTTCGCAGTAGTGGGCGGTCATTCTCAGCAAGAATTTATTACTAATTGCGATTCTGCCCAATCTTATTACGATAACTTTGTGGCTCTGGAAGAAAGATTTAAAGAGAAAATCCTAAAAGAAAATTATTACCAATTTATTATCACCAAAGAGACAAAATTAACATTAAAAGAGAAAGTAGTAGCTTTTCTTTATGATGCCTTCGGTCGGCTAATAAAAGTATTCAATAACGAAAAGGAAATCGAATTACCTAAAAAGGCTACAGGTGTATATTTCCTGAAAGTTAAAAGTCCTACTAATAAGACCTACCGAATTGTTATTTTAAAATAAGTTAATTAAAAGCGGCGAAACTTTCGGCCTCCCCTTTGACCTTTTCGGAAAGGTTTATTTTTCTTGGATTTTGCTTCAGCAACAATTAAATTTCTGCCTTCAAAATTTCTTCCATTTAAATTACTGATAGCATTTAAGGCTTCTTCATCATTACTCATTTCAATGAAAGCAAAACCTCTTGGTCGGTTAGAAAATCGGTCAACAATGATTTTTACTGAGACTACTTTGCCGAACTGGGAAAATAAATTGTTTAACATTTCTTCCGTAACATTGTAGGCCACATTGCCTACGTAGATGCTTTTACTCATTTCTTTCCTCCATTTTAACTTAATTTTTCTCCGAGAATTTAGGGCAGGATTGCGCTAAAAACCCGGAGATATTTAATTATAACAAATTTTTGTATTAAATCAATAAAAATATAGGGAAATAAAAAAATCTTTTTTTCGTTAATATATATAATTTATTTGTTAAAAGAATGCCAAGATTAAAAAAGAAAAACGGAAAAGAAGCCATCCCGGAAACCGCCTCCGGTACCGTCCCTTAGGAGTTTTATTTTTAAATTAATACCGAATTATCAATTTCTTATTAAAAGGATTTTGAAAGATTTTTTCTCTTTTATAAAATAAATCCCTTTATTTAATTTGTGAATATCCCTTTTTCGACCAAGAAGGTCATAAATTTCCTTATTTTTTAAAACCTGGCTTCTAACTTTTAACAAACTAAATTTTTTTTCTTCAACACCAATCATACCAAAATAAGTTAAAATCCTTCTCATAAATTCTAATCTTGACATATATTCTGGTCTTTGAATGGGTCGATTAATGGCTTCTATACCAAAAGCAAGAAAAATTACTTTGGAACTTTCTCTTTGGAAATAAATTCCCGCAACTTGATTGGTTAAGGTGTCATAAAGTAAAAAAGGACGAGCAATGTTTATTGGTCTTATTTCATCCCTTGACCTTTGATTATTGGCACCACCGGCACCAACTGTTGAAGTGATGGTAAATAACTGACCAAAAGAATCATTAATATTGCCAAAAATATTATAACCATAAACAGTATCTCTTAAAAATTCCACATTTAAAATCTCTCTCAAAAAATTAGTATTTCTTAAATCCTGGGCAATATTTTGACCAGTTAATAAGAGATTACCACCTTCATTTAAAAATCTTATTAGACTATCTTGGTCTTCCTCATTTAAGGTATTTTGGTAGGCATCACCGGTATACCAGATAATCAATTTATAATTAGTTAAAAGGGCTTTTGAAATTGGTAATACTCCGTTGATATTTCTCGGCCAAATTGCGTAAGAAAAAGAAAGGGAGTCAAAGATAGGGGTGTAATAATTTTCATATTTACTTTGGGGGTCATCATTCACTAATAAAAGATTTGCCTTGAGAATATAAAAAGTAAAAAAGGTATCAGAAAATATCCGAAGATAAAAAATCCTTTTTGGATAAGGTAGAGAAGGAAGAATAGTTATTTTAAAGATAGTATCAAAAAGATTTAAAGAGAAATTACCAGTTAAAGAATCGGTGATAGTTGAATCAAAAGGCAAAGTATCATTGATAATAAAGGCAAAAATTTTTGCCCAAATTCCAAAATTAGTTATAGAATCTAATAATCTGCCGGCTAAATGTCGGTAACCATATACCTTTATTCTTATCTCACTGGTATCATTTAAACGATTCTCATCTAATAAATGATTAGTATAAGAACTGAATGATGATATTCCTTCTCTTTCTAAAATATAATTGCCAAAATCAATAGTATCCAATTCTAAAAAATCTAAATTAACAATTGTCTCTTTTTCAATTTCACCCCTTAAGAAAACTTCGCAATTAGTTAAAGGTTCTCTTCCGTAATTAGTGGCAATAACTTTTAAATTTATTGTCTCACCAACTAAATAAAATTGCTCTTCTGGTTTTAAAAATTTTAATACGCCAATATCATAATCATAAGTTGGGGTTACGTATTTATCCATGCCCATAAAAAAGAGATAAGAAGAAATCCAACTCTGGTCATAATTAGGGGGCTCACCAAAAGTTGCCGGGATACCACCATCATCATCCCTATCTTCTAAGAGCAAAGTATCTAAAATATAACGGTGATAATTTAGAAATCTCTCTTCTTTTGTGATTTCATAAGTGGCTTTGTAGGCATTAGCGATCCAGATATTCCAAGAATTGTTCCATTGACCATAAGGGATAAAAAATGGCAAAGAATCAGTATAGGTTAAAAGCCATTCTCTACCAGCAATAGTATCTTCTTTACAAAAGGAATTGGCAATCCCCCAAATTACCGTGCCACCAGACATGGCCCAAAAAGCCTCTCTTAATCTTTGGGGATTTTCTTCTACCCAATTCTTTACTCTTAAGGCATAACTTAAAGCAGTATCAATCGCCTGCTGATTATTTCTTTTTTTACCATAATCATAAAGCATACCAGCAACAAAACTGGTTACAAAGACATTTAAATTATTGATAAAAGGAAGCGGGTGAGAATAGATATATAATAAACAGGTATCAATATAAGGTTGATAAGAAGAATCACCATAAACTTCCCGATACTTCATTTCGCAGAATAAAGCCAGCCCACAATTCCAAACCCCATACCACTCATAACCAGGACTACCTTCCCGATAAGCAGGAAAATTTAAAACATAAATCCAGGCTCTTCTAATATTTACCCAGTAATCATTCCGATTGGTCAATTGGTAATATCGAGCAAAACACCAAATGGCTTCTTGGGTGTTATCAGTTTCAACAATATTGGGTAAATGTTCGGCTTCAATTATACCACCAAAATTTATATTATTGCTATCACCTACCTGTAAAGAAGCAATAAAATCACAAGTTTTTTTTATTTTTTGTAAATAGTTAAACTTTCTTTTAATTATAATATTTGGCGGTGGGTAATATTTTGGCTTAAAAGTTAAAATATGATTTTTTACTTCTTTTTCATCCCAAATTTTTGTAGCAAAAACCGGCAAAAAGATAAGGAGAATTAAAAACTTCCTAAATTTCATTAACATACCAGCGACCGCCGCTTACTCTCCGAGCACCAAACTTTATTTTTAAAAATTATGGACAAAAATTTTATTTTTGCCAATAAGTTAAAGAATCAGTAGTAAAGTACTATTTTTCCTTTTTGAAAATAAACCCCCTTTCTTTTTGGCAGGAAAATAAAACTACCAATTATGGAAATAAACCTTTTTTCTTTTTGCGCTTTTTTTATCACTAAAGAATTATCCTCTTTTATCCCGGTAGTAAAAATATAAACAAATTGCGAATCCCGAATAGTGGTATCATTAAGGGATTTCACTTTTAAACAATAAATTCCTTCTCCTGATTGATTATTAGGATAGATTGTTAAATGAATTGTGGTATCAAATTCATTAGCTCTTAAAGTATCGTATAAAGGAACCGGAATTTCGACACATCTATTTTTCACACACAAAATGCCGGACCAATTATTGGGGGCTGAATAAGGAAGAGCTTTAATTTCATAAACTTGGTTAATTGGACTGGTATTTCGTAAATAAAATTTAAAGAGAACAAAAGAATCAACCGGAATATTACCAATAGTATCAGAAAGGGGATAAAATTCTAATTGGGCAAATAAAAATATGGGCAAAAATAACAAGAATTTTTTCATCTTTTCTCCTTTTTAAAAATGCCACCAGTAAAAATTTCTTTCGTATTGAAATCTTGAACAAAAAAGACTAAATATTGTTTTTTATTAAAATTAGGCATTTTTAGCAATATTATTAAGGAATCAAAATAATTCAAATTTTTTAGTCTTATTCCTTCTTCATCAAGAATAAAACCACGAAAGACACAATGATAAACAGAATCTCTCGCCCCACTCTGTTTAAAATAAACCGAATCTTCAAGAATTAAAGAAAGTAAACGGATATCTCGATTTAAAAAGGTATCAATAACAAAAAAAGAGATTTTTAAAGAATCGTTTACTTCTTCTATCTTGGGCAATATTTTTAGTTTTTTACTTCTTTCTTTTAGGATTTCACTCTTATAAGTAGGATAATTATCTTCGGGACTTTCGGTTCTTATTGGTCCAAAACCGTTAAAAAATACTGCTGGCTCACCGCCACTTTCATAATAGAACTCCCTTCTTTTTTCAACGCTACTGGGACTTAAAGTGTCACCCAAAAGATTTCGATGATAGGCAATAACAATTAGTGAATCCTTAAATTCTTTTCTTAAACTGTCTAAGGCATAATAGGCATAAGGACAATAAGGACAGCGGGCAAAGGTAAACAATTCGGCGACAACTATTCTTTCTCTTTGAAATTCTATCTTTGGTGCTTCTGAACAGAAAAAAAATAAAAGAAAGAAAAGAAAAGATGCAAAGTTTAAAATTCGCAAAGTAGTTTATTTAATAAGAATAACTTTTTTATAGCTTTCTCCTTCCTTTAGGAAATAAACTCCTGTGGATATTTTTCCTTTGATTATTCTTCCTTCGCAATTGAAAACTTTTTTATTAGAAAAGTTTATTTTTAACTTTAATGGTTGCCTTTCCTCTATGCCAGTAAGAGGTAGATGAACTTCTTTGGCATTTTGAACTTCCTTACTATTATCATCTTGTAAGAAGGCAGCGATTGCACATCTCCGGTATCGCCAACCAGCAGGAATAGTGAAATTGTAAATCCGCGAAAGGGTATCAAAAGGCATTATCGTAACCAATTCACCACTGGCACCATTAGGAAACATTCCTAAACAGACATCAAAAAGACTTTCTTGTGTCTGCCAATAATAAAAAGTATCCAAACCAACCATGGCGCATCTTAAATAACCAGAAACAGGAGCACTAAGTTCATTGGTAATATGAACCTTAACCTGACCTTCACCAGTATTTTGATTATAAGACAAAATTGTTAAATCAATCATAATTGGACTTTCAATTGTAGCTCTTTGGGCAAAAAGGTCACCATAATAAACTGGCTGATTAGGATAACCCCCAACTCTTCTTAAAACACCATCAAACCAAACAGTAGGATACCCCGTAACACCATAATAACTTACTCGGGTATAAACTTCTGGAACACTAAATGGGTCATTGTAATGATAAGCAATAATAACCACCCTTTCACCAACTTCCCTTTTTAAATTCCTCAATCCCATTTGGGCACCAGGACAATAAGGGCACCAAGTACCGGTAAACTCTTCCGCAAGAACATTTCTTTCCGCTGGATAAACTTTTAAGGAAATTAACAATAAAAATAAAACCATTATCTTTTTCATCATTCTTCTTCCTCCTCTTCCCAATCCTCATCTTCCTCTTCTTCCCAATCTTCGTCCTCTTCTTCTACATCCTCATCTTCATCCCATTCTTCTTCCTCTTCTTCGTATTCTTCTTCATCCAGGTCTTCGTCTTCCCATTCTTCATCTTCTTGATTTTTTATTAAATATTCCTCTTCTAAATACTCTAACAGCATCTCTTTTAAAGTCATCTTCTCCTCCTTTTTAAAAACATTTTTATAAGTATAACAAAATTTTTCTTTTAGTCAAATTCCAAAATATTTCTTTTTTTTCAATGTTAAATTTTTCGTATCTTCCTTCCGTGAATTCCTAATCAGTATCTCATCCCACGGTAATCATTAGATTATCGTTATCCACTGCTTTCGCTGTTTTATTATAATTATATCCCCAGTCCGCTACCGCCGGCAGACTATTCCTAAAAAAATCTTTTTAAAATTAAACAAAATAACTGCTCCTACCCCCACCATCCCGGGAATGTTCTCTTCTTATCAATTTATAGTTTTCTTATTCGGTCATTAAATCTTATTCTTATTTTTAATACTTATATTTATCTTGACCCGTAACACTTCAATTGTCAGCATTAGCAGTAAACATTTGTATAAATTAATAACATTTGTATAAATTAATTTAAAAAATCAATAGATCGCTTGCCGATGGAAAATGAAATACAAATTCATCAATAAAAAATATTCTCTTGTCCGTTTCTATTGATGTTGGTGTTATAAAATTAATTGTCCTTCTTTTTGAAAAAGAAAAAGAGTTCCTCGCTAAGATTAAGAAGGGGTCTTATGCCTAAAACAATTGCTAACAGTTCCTTCTCTTCTATTTTTTCTGTCTTTCTTACTTCTTGAAATTTGTTTGCTAATATTATGTTTACTAATATTCTCAAAATTCCTGATAGGAGAATGAGCGTAAGCAGTCGGGAATGGGAAAAAATAATCGGTAGTCGGTTAGCCAAATAACCGCCAAGAATACCACCTATAAATAAGGCAATCGAGTTAGTGAAGTTGAAGTACCCTAAGCATCTGGTTCTTACTTCTTGAGAAGTAGCATCAAAGATGAAGTTTAAAGCACAAAGGTTAAAACCAGCCCAACTATAACCAGCATAAGCGTTTATCAAAATAATATAAATTGAACTTTTTGAAAGGAGCCATAATAAAGGAATTAAGGGAATAAGTAAACCAGAGATTTTTAGAATGCGGGCATTACCATAGCGGTCAGCCAAACTTCCCCACAAAGGTAAAGAGAATAAAGAAGCCAAAGTAGAAGCAGTGGTAACTAAAGTGTAGGTCGCATAAGAAAAATTTAAATCTTTTAACATATAAACAGCAAAAAATGGTGCCGCTATATAAGTGGCAAAATTCATTAAAGAGACATATAAAGTAAATTTTACAAAATTACTTTCCGGCAGGCGTTTAATAAAAGAATAATAAGAAAATCTTTTTTCCGGAACAATTTTTATTGGAAAATCATACATCAGATTGATAAAATAACCAGAGATAAAACGGGAAAGACCAGCAATTATAAAGATAAGAAAAAAACCAAGAATCTTATTTTTTGATAAAAGATATAAGAAAAAACCACAAAGAAAATTGGCAACCAAAGTAACAAAGCCTAAGATCCTTCCTCGATAAGCAAAATAACGACCGTATCTTTCTTTTTCTACAGTATCACTCATCAAACTTTGCCAAATAGGGGTAGCAAAGGCATTGAAAATATTATTTAAGATAAGTAAGATAAGAAAAATGGCAAAAAGTTGAATTTTATAATTTACCAGAAAAGATAAAAAGGCAATTAAAATAAAAGTGAGGGCCTGCAAATAAACCGCATTGGCAATTACTTTCTTCCGGCTTTTAAGTTTTTCAACAATATCAGCAACTGGGATATAAAAAAAAGCTGAGATAAATTGTGGCAGTGAATTTAAAAGACCGATAGCAAAATTAGACGCCTTTAAAAATAAGGCAAAAGGAGTAAAATAATTTTGGGAAAAGCCAGCCGTTATGGAAGCAAAGATACCATCCCAAAGGGAATATTTTAAACTTTTTTCCCTTTCCTTTTCTAAAACCATAATAAGATATTTATATAACCAAAATTTTTCAAAAATTCAATAAATTGACTTTATTTTTTGATTTTATTATAATTTTTTAATGTTTTTAAAATGGAGGTAATTATGAAAAAAGGATTTCTTTTGCTTTTTATCTTTATTATTTTGCCCCTTGTTTTCTTTGCCCAAGAAAAAAAGAAAATTCTTTCGGAAAAGGAAATACAAAAATTAATTCTTACCGAATTTAAAGACGCCGAAATCTTGAAATTGGAAAAGAAAACCGAAGACAAACAAATGTTTTATTCTGCGGAAATCAATTATGAAAATAAGAAAATAGCTTTAAAAATTGATGCTCAAACAGGTAAAATTCTGGAAAAGAAGGAGATTTTAACACCAATTGATGAGAAAGTAATGGAACTGGTAAAAACAATTTTTGATGGTGAGATTGTTGAATGGAGTAAAGAAAAAGAAGAAGACGAAATTTCTTATACCTTTCAGATAAAAAATAATAAAGGAAAAATAAAAAATATTGAAATAAACATTAGTTGGGAGAGTGAAGAAGAGGAAGAGTAAAATAATTTAAAAAGGAGAAAAAAATGAAAAAGTTATTTATTTTTTTAATAATTTCTTTTTTTCCTCTTTTTGGGGGAGAAATTGTTAAATCAATTGATTTTCCAATAAATTCGCTTGTGCTTACTCAAAAAGATGGGTATACGATTGTCGACCTTTTAAATGCTCCTTATTACGAAGGTGAAGTTGGTTCTCCTCAAATTCCGGTAATCCCGGTTGCGGTTCTTTTACCACCGGATGCCTATTTAAAGAATGTGGAAATTTTGGAAATTAACGAAACAAAAATTCCCGGAAATTATTTATTATATCCAGTTCAATATGGTCAAACCTATTCAATAAATCAAGAGAAAAGAGAATTTGTTTCGCCAAAAGAAAAATACTATTCTTTAAACACTATTTATCCCGAAAAGGTTATCAATTATTTAAATACTGGCAATAAAGGTGGATTTAAGATTGGCAGTTTCTTAGTTTTTCCAGTAAGATATTTACCCGCTAAAAAAGAGTTGTATTTTGTTTCCCATTTGAAAGTAAAAATTATTTATGAAAAAAGAGATACCCCTCTTAAAAGAATTTCACCTTTTAAAAAGCAGTTACTATTATCAAGTATTTACCAGATGGTAATCAATCCTGAGGATGCTGAAAGATTTTCGCCACCAATAGAATATCATTTAGGTAAAAAAGCAAGTCCCTATTTACCACCAGGTTATTATGAATATGTAATTATCACCCCCAGTATGTTTGCTTCTGCTTGTCAACCACTATTAGCTTGGCGCCAAAAACTTGGCTATCCCAGTACTTTGATGACTATTGAAGAAATCCAAAATAATTATCCGGGAAGGGATTTACCCGAGAAGATGAGAAATTTCATAAAGGATGCGGATACTACTTGGCAGACACCTTTCTTTTTCATTGTGAGAAAAGACCATCCAGAAAGGCAATACCGAAGACTGTATGTTTATTATAGTGGTAGTTATCGAGATACTTTGCCTGGCGATATCTATTTCTCTGATTTAGATGGTGATTGGGATTTTAACCAAAATAATATTTTTGGTGAAGTTGGTGATTCTATTGACGGCTATTCGGATGTTTATGTCGGAATGATTACTGCTGATAGTATAGAAGAAATTAGTCGGTATATCTCCAAGGTATTTCGTTATGAGAAAACACCGGATTCTAATTATGTAGCAAAGGTTTTATTGCCAGTTGGTGTCACTTTTTCTCAAAATTATAATGATTCAATCTATTATGCTATTCCAGCTGATTGGTTTGGTTGTCGGATGTATATGAGTGGTGGTGCGATAACACCTACTCCCCAAAGGTATTGTGACTCTTTAAATTCCGGTTACGGTTATACTTCAATTATCGCTCACGGTAACGAAACATCTTATGACCTTGGTGGTTCAGTAACTATTCCGATGATGGTCGGTTTAACTAATACTAATAAGTTAAATGTCTTAACTGCTGTCTGCTGTCATACCGGTGCCTTTGATTATGCTACTTCTGATTGTATTGCTGAATATATGACCACCCATTCAGAAAATGGTTTTGCTGCTGTGATGATGAATTCCCGATACGGTTGGGTAAGGGTTGCCGAATATTACAATTACCATTTCTTCTACAAGTTTTTACCGAGACAGCCAGTTGGTCGTCATCCTTTATGTTCCGCTTATGTTTATGTTGGTGAAGCCTTGGCCCATTCCAAAGACCAATTAAGGCCTTTATGGCCGATGACCGATTCCTCTCGTTTTCGTTGGGAAGCCTATGAAAGGAATCTTTTTGGTGACCCAATTCTTTTACTTTGGGGCGGAAGGATAAGAACTCCGCAGGTTGATTTTCCTAATGTAATTAATATTGGTGCTAATGTTCCGGTAAATATTACCGTAAGACAAAACCAAAATCCTTGTGAAAGTGTCTTGGTCTGTTTGAAAAAAGGTGATGAAGTCTATGTAAAAGGTAGAACAAACAATAATGGTGAAATTACTTTATATGTAACACCTTTAACCCCTGGTTATATGTATTTAACGGTGAGCGGAAGAAATATCTATCCTTATGAAGATTCTATCTTAGTTATCTCTACTGATAGATATGTTACTTATTTAAAACATTACATCAATGATGACCCCCCAAGAGGTAATGGTGATGGCATACCAAATCCTGGTGAAGAGTTAGAAATTCCTTTATGGATTAAAAATTATGGTCAGGCAACTGCGGAAGAAGTTTATGGTTATTTCTTTTCCAGAGATACCAATGTCGCTTATTCGGATACTGTGAAATATTTTGGTCAAGTTGCTGGTGGCGATTCTGCTTTTACTGGTAATGATGGTTATAATCTTATTCTTGGTAACAATTTGCCAAATGGTTATTCAATCGTTTGTTCGTTAAAAACCAAAGATAATTTAGATTCAATTTGGATTAGTAGATTTACCATCACTGTTGGCACACCAGTTCTTGTTTATCAAGATTATTTAGTAAAAGATTCTTTCTCCCAAAGACCAAATGGTAGAATTGACCCTGGAGAGACAACTGATTTAATAATTAAGATTAAAAATATCGGCTTAGGTCATGGTTACAATGTTTATGGTATATTAAAGAGTAGTGATACCTTATTTTTCATCTTAGATTCTTTTGCCCAATACGGAACGGTTTTAAGAGATTCTATTGGCATTAATCTTTCTGACCATTTTAAAGTATTTGCTTCACCATTAATAAGACCAGAAACCGAAATCTTATGTACTTTAAAACTTTATACTGACAATTATGAAAGAGTGACTACTTTTAGATTACCAATTGGAATGTTAACAATCACTGACCCAATTCCGGATAATTATCAACCAGAGCCTTTATATTATGCCTATGATGATATTGATACTTTTTATCAACAGGCTGAACCTTTTGAATGGATTGAGTTAAGAAATGTTGGCGTCCAATTACCAATAACTGCCGATGACCAGACAATTCAGATTAATCTGCCTTTCCCACTAAGATATTATGGTAATCTTTATACTGGTCAATTATCAATTTGTAGTAATGGTTGGCTAACACCCATTTATACCACATCAGTAGTTTATACTAATCAACCATTACCTGACCCGACATCAACGAATCCGAGTGCGATGATATGTGTCAATTGGGATGATTTATATCCACCACTTGGTAATCGGATTTGGTTTTTATATGATTCTTTAAATCATCGGATGATAATTGAATGGGATAGTGTTTATTATTTTAGTCCGAGAGACCAATGGGATAAGTTTGAGATAATTATTTAT
>Ga0185307_1000638_pt1 | contig 21845 bp, 19 predicted proteins | sample LHCtaG_FD_128010 | JGI IMG/M metagenome (GOLD analysis project Ga0185307, IMG submission 128010) | Hot spring microbial communities from Little Hot Creek, USA to study Microbial Dark Matter (Phase II) - LHC4sed_matched (SPADES... | ecosystem: Environmental > Aquatic > Thermal springs > Hot... | reverse complement strand
CGCTGATGCCGTGCACCTTGTATCTTTTACCTCCTCTCAGAGCATTAAACCAGCGGTCGCCCGACGTGGTGAAAAACGTGTATTTCGAGCCGAGCGCCGCGTTCAAGTTGGTTAAAAGCTTCACGAAAAGGGCCCCGTCCCGCTTCCTCACAGCGAAGTCGATGTCGTTTAGCCACCTGTTCAGCGGGTGGCCGGGCTGGTTAGCTTTCGGCGACAGAACCTTGACTGCAGCGCCTCCAAAGAGGAGCGCTACGATCGGTCGCTTCAGGCTCCTCCTTAGAGCCTCTGGGAGGTTTTCGAGCTGCGGCGCGCGCAGCGCCGCCCACGCAGCTACCACAGCCCGAGCCATCGCTAAGTTGCTTAAATCGACGTAACCTGGAAGGCCGAGCTCATCGGCAGCCGCTCTCGCGTCGACGTTCGAGGTTAGAGGCAGCTCAACCTCGTAAACCGTTCCGTCGTAGTCTTCGAAGAGGCGCAGTTTTGAGCTCACCGATTGTCACCCGTACGTGAACATGTAGCTCTTGACCTTTCCCGGCTCGACGGTCAGCAGAACCCCCCTTAACGCCCCGCTGCTGTAATCGCTGCCTGGGTTGAAGCAGAAAGTCCTACCGATTTTCGCAATCCCTTTAGACTCGTGAACGTGCCCGTGGAGGCTGGCTAGAGGCTGGAACTCCTCTATCACCCTTCGCACAGCTGTACTGCCTACGTGCTTCATCTCGACCTCGCCGCTCCTCCTCACAACCTTCAGCTCGCTGTCGAGGAGGGGGGCTAGGTCGAGAACCGTCCCGTAGGGCGGGACGTGGACGTTGAGCAGCGTGGAGCTCGGATCACCCGCTTCCTCCACTAGCTTGCTGAGCCTCCTGTAGATCTCCTCCTCGGGTAGCTCGCGTGGCGTGTGCCAGGGCGTCGGGTTAGATGCTCCCAAGCTGACCAGCTTCAACCCGCCCTTGATCTCCACGACGCGGCCATCCGGGTTCACCACGAGGCCAGATTCGGCCAGCGCTTCGTCGATCACAAAGCGGTCGTCGTTACCCGGCATTATGTAGACCTCTACGCCTGAGCCCTTCAGCCTCTCCTCCGCCAGGCTAACCCAGCTCCTCACGGTCTCCACCATAGCTTTATCGAAGAGCTCGCTGACGAGCTGGGGGTTGCTCGCCACCTTCTCGTACTCGCCCTTGTCCATGACCACAGCGTAGAAGCCGCTCGCCCTTATCGCGCTCAAAACCTTCTCGAGTTCCGCTTCACCTCTCGCCTCCCAAACCTTCCCGAACAGCTCCGCCCTGTAGAAGCCAGCCTCCTTCATTACCGGCACGAGCACCTTGCCCGTGATGTCGCCGCCTAGTACTAGCACGTCGACCTTGTACGCTTTAGCCGCGTTGATAAACTTCCTGAAGCAAACCTCGCTCCCGTGCACATCTGAAGCGTAAAAGACCCTTACAGCCATCCGAGCACCTATTCGGGGGGTAGCTCCTGGAAGGCTATGTCTATATCGATGCCCTGCTTCCTCCTGTACCACTTCGCCGTGAAGAAGTAAACGGTACCTAAGCCGTAAGCGGCGACCATCGCGGTCAGCGAGGGGATGTGGAGCGCTCCGAGACCCGGTATCGTGAAGTAGAAGTAGAGCAGGATTAGGAGCAGCGCTGCGTACACGGCGCCGCACACTGTCACGAAGGGCACTGGCCCGAGCTTAAGCTTAGAGACCGGCGAGCTCTCGTACATGGTTTTAGTTTTCGACCTGAAGGGCACGACGATGGCTGAGATGGCGGTTAGCATGAACGTCGTCGAGATCTGAGGTATCATGGCGGTGAAGCTGGCTAGGTACTGGGGGAATGCCGCGTAGACTGCTAGAGCCGCGTACCCTATGGCAGTAATGAAGAGGATGCTCTTTACCGGCGCGTGGAAGCGCTCGCTGATATCGGCGAAGAAACTCGGAGCTATGCGGTCGAAAGCCCAAGCTAGGAAGATCCTGCTCATCGGCATGATCGAGTAAAGGGCGTAGTAGAAGGTCCAAGCAGCGAAGCCCAAGCCGATCAGCCACTTCGCCCAGTCGGGAGCCATGATTGCAGCGAAAGCGTGGTAGGAGGGCGGGTAGGGGAGCTTGTAGAGCTCGAGCCCGTCACCATAAGCGTACGCTACCGCGAGCAGGAAGTCGTAGCCGACCACTTTCTCCAGCAGCGCTCCAGTTACCCACCACGAGATAGCGGTCAGCAAGAGACCGCCCGGTATGCCGATTAGCATGCTCTTCTGCACGTCCCTCGTTTCACCTGCTATGTAGGCGGCCAGGTATGGGTAGATAAGCCCCCAAGCGGCCACTGGCATTAGAGGTAGAGCCTTGATCAAGTCCCAGCTGTACTCTGTGCTCACGCCGTAGGTTTCTCGTACGTACTTCAAGCCACCGCGCACGATAGTGTCGTAGTCGGCCGAGCCGTAGGCTGCGCCAACGCTGTTCCAAGCGACAACGAAATCGCTCCTCGAAGCGCTGAGCAGGATGGCCCACACGAGAACGAACATCAACACTCCGAGCGCGAAGCAGGCGGCTTGGAAGACCCTGAACGCCTTCATGCCCATGACGGCTACAAGCGTGGAAACCGCTATCACAAGCGCTCCGATTAAGAACACTCCCACCTGGGAGCTGGCGAACTCGGCGGCGCTTGTCCAGCCGACGAGCGAGAACGTTATCGAGAACGCTGGATCGGCCACGTAAGCGGAGAGGACGGCGATCCAGATGAAGTTGGCCACCACCCACCCGAAGCTGGATAGGAAGCCGAGCAGCGGGTGGAGAATCCTGCTGACGAACACGTAGTCCCCGCCGCTCCTCGGAGCTATCGTGACTAGCAGCGCCCACGCCAGCGCGCCGAACACCATGGGCACTGTGACCAGCAGGATGCCCAAGTGCAGGTTGCCGCCCGGCGCGAAGTACGGTCCCCAGAGGAAGTACCACCAAGCGCTTAAGCCCCAGCTGATGTTCAGCGAGGCGAAGACTAGGATGTCGATCCAGCCGGCCTCCCTCACGAGGCCGGTGGCCTCCCTGAGGAAGACGCCCTTGCTACGCGAAGATAGATCGTCTTCGTCTTCTCCCTCCACAGGTGAGAGGGTTTATCATCACCCCTTAATTACTTGATTAGCCTCAAGAGCGTTTAAAGATACCGGAAAATGTTTAGGGAAAGTTCGAGGCCCAGCCGGAGAATGTTGCTGAATAGTGAAATTCACCGCTCTCCGCGCTCAACAAACAGCTTCTCAAGGTACCTAGCGAGCTCCCTTTCTACATCTGGGTCAAGAGGTTCGGGCTCGTGTTCCTCTAGCAGCTTTTCAACATTTTCCCTAGCTTGTTCAAGCATTTTCTTCGACGAGGCCCAGCTCTCCCACCTCTGCCTAATGAGCAACTTCGGGAAGAAGTGCTCAGCCTTCACCCGCTTCACTGTGTGCAGCTTGCTCAAGTAGTGGCCTCCCGGCCCCACCTCTTCGATCAGATCGAGCGCCAACTCTTCGTCGCTCATGCCGATTCCGCGCAGGGCTCTTTCCACGGCTCCGCAGAGCTCGTCGTCGATTATCAGCTGCTCGTAGCTGGCTGCGAGCGTGGAGTCGAGTGAGCCTGCGGCATCGTAGACGAAGTTCACCCCTGCCAGAGAGGCCATCAGCAGTGTGAGGGCTTTCTCGAAGCCCGTTTGAAGGTCTGGAACCTTCGCTTCTGTCGTGCCACCGGTTCCCCTGCAAGGTAGGCCGTAGTAGCGGGCGATCTGCGCCGTCGCAGCGTTGATTAAGCCGGCTTCCACAGCCCCTAGAGCGATGTTTCCAGTTCTCATGTCCATCACAGTGGAGACCGTGCCGTAGAGCACGGGCGCGCCCGGCTTCGCGAGCTCAGCTATGCAGACCGCGCTTAGCACTTCTGCGTTCTGCTGGACGAGGAGCCCAGCCAGCGACGCTGGCGCCGTAGCGCCGGCTTGGCACTCCGGAGCGATGATAACGGGCTGACCATGCTCCGCGAACACCTCTAAGCCCTCCAGAAGCCCCGTCGAGTGCTGCAGCGGGCTGACCGGATTGTAGAAGAAGAGGAGCATAGGTTTCCTTGCTAGCTCCTCTTCGCCGCCCGCTACGATCGACGCCATGCGCACCGCGTCGTGCGCGGAAGCCCTATCGCACGCGTACGCGTCTACCGTCTTGCTCGTGTTCCTGAAAGCCTCGAGAAGCGCGTAAGCGTGGGCTAGCTGCTCGGGCACGTCCCTCGGGTGCACGACTAGCGTTGCGTGGTGCACGTGCTCGAGCGCGTCTACGAGCCTGTAGAAGCGCCTCACGTCTTCGAGCGTCGAAGGTCTTCTCTCGCCCGTGAACGGATCGACTACAAACAGCGAAGTACCTTGAGCCGAGAAGTACGTGCGGCCCATTTCGAAAACGAGCCTGTACCCCTTCCTCCTGCCGTAGAGCGAGAACCTCTTAGGGGCTTTCGCGACACACTCTCGCACTAGGTACTCGGGCACGCGGACTGTCAAATTCCTCCCGTTAACCTCAGCGCCTGCCCGCCTTAATATCTCGAGGGCTTTCGGCTCGAGAACTCGGACACCCACCCGCTCGAGCACTTCCATCGACGTGTCATGAATGCGGCGGATGTCGCTCCTGCTTAAGACCTCCAGCTTCACACACCACCTTCACCCTCTCGGGAATAAAGTTGCTGGCGCGCTGCCAGCTAAATGGGTACTAACACAACAGGAACTTCGCTAACCTCCTTTAGGCTCGCGTCCGCGGTCACGACTGCGGCTTTCTGCAGCTTAGCGAGAGCCAGCAGGTAGCAATCTGCTAATGAGAGTTTCCTCGCGTGCCTCAGCTTGAGTCTAGCGGCTACTACGGTGAGCTTTTCGTCGACACCGACGATCTCGATCGGGCTGTTCCTCACCAGCGCGTGCCTAGCTAAAGCGGCTTCCCAGCCGAGCACTCTAGCGCAGTTGTATAGGAACTCAGCGACGTTCACTTCGCACATGAGAAGTTTAACTTCTCCCGAGTAAGCTCCGTCTATTATCAGCTTCACTTCCTCGCGCCCGGCGAAGAAGAGGGAGAGAGCGCTAGCGTCCAGCGCGTACCTCCTGCTCAAGCTCCCTCCGCCTCTCCTCTAAGATCAGCTTCGCAACTTCCAGAGCTTTTTCGCCATCAGCACCGAAAAAGCTACGCAGGTCGCGCGACACGACCAAGCGTATGGAGTCGCCTTCGACAAAGAGCTGCAACTTCATGCCAGGCGCTATCCCCAATCTACTCCTCACCTCAGCTGGTATAACGATTAACCCCTTCTTGTGCACCTTAACCAGATAGCCATCTCTCACGTCTAATGAGTTCAACAGCTTTGCTATAAGTTTAACGTTAAACACCCTTCGACACCAGCGTGAGACAGCGCAACCGCTTTAAATTCGCAGAGCCAGCTTTCTTTGTGGGCTCTTGACCGCGGACATGCCCGTATAAGCCCTTCCTAGGTAGCTTACGAAGTCGACATCTTCAAAGAACAGCCACGCTAATGTCAAGATACCCGCTAAGTCCCAGTAGCATAGCTCGAGAGTCGCCCGCTCGCTCGCGAACGGGTTGAGGTAAAGCCTTTTCTCGACGCTGCGCAAGTGGTCGTAGCCCACGTGTAGAGAGCGACTCCCACGTGCCGGGCTCAGGTCGAATACTGTTAACCGCACCTTAACGCGCCCCTCTGCAAGCACTTTCACAAGCGCGACCCTTCCGACGCCCGTCTCCCTGCAGATGTCGATGAGGCTCAGCTCGTCCCTCGACAGCAGTTCCTTCAGCCACTCGTGCTACATCATCTGCCTGAAGAACTTGATATCCGACTCGTACCTAGCCCTGTCCTCAGGTGAAAAAGAGATTTCGATCCAGGGTAATAGCTTGTTAAAACCTCTCGAGCTGCTCGGCAGCGATCCCAGGTGAGTGGTTCAGCTATAAAGCTTCACAGGATGCACTCGCTGCTATGGGGTGGCCGCGATGCGTTTTGCTAGTAGGGGTTAGCCGCTTTACGCTAAGATTACTTTCGGTGTTCAAGGAACGCTTTTTCTGCCGCTTAGCGGTGGCGCAGCGATGGCGAAAATTGCGCTGCTCGCCGCACTCGCGTTTCTCCTCTTTCCGCTAGCTTGGGCCGAGCCGAGCGCGTGGAATGGCACAATACGCGTGCGCGCGGACGGCTCTATCGAACCGCCCGACGCGCCGCTGCGGCGAGCTGGCGATGTATACCAGCTCCTCGCTGACATAGAAGCGGTGGGCGACGGTATAGTCGTCGAGAAAGCGGGTGCGGTGCTGGACGGCGGCGGGCGTGCTGTCAGAGGCTCCGGCTCGGGTAAGGGCGTCGTTTTGACCAACGCGCCGGGTGCTGCAGTCAAGGGGCTCGTGATCTCCGGCTTCGAGTACGGTATCTTCGTGAATGGCTCCTCCGGCTGCTTGGTAGCTGGAAACCGCGTGGTTGGAGGAAGGGTCGGTATCGGCCTGTGGAGTTCGCTCAACTGCAATGTGGAGAGTAACGTGGTTGAAGGCAGCATGGTCGGAGTTTTCCTGGAAGGCTCAGGAGGAGCTTCAATCGTCAACAACGAGCTGGTAGGTACGGGTCTCTACGTGAGACGCTCCTACGGCAACCGCGTCACCGGGAACTCAGTGAACGGGAAGCCTCTCATCTACCTTGAGGGAGTTTCTGGCGGAGAGATCGCTGGTTCCGCCGGTCAAGTCGTCCTCGTCAAGTGCAGGGACCTCCGGGTCACTGGACTTTCTATCGCCAACACGAGCGTTGGGGTACTGCTCTCCGAGTGCGAAGGGGTTAAGCTGATCAAGGTGTTCACCGCGAACTGCACTATAGGCATCGACATCTGGAACTCCACACGCTGTAAGGTGGCGCTCTCTGGAGCGTCAGGGTGCGAAGTGGGCTTGCGCTTAACGCATTCGAAGGAGAATACTATTGACTTTTTCGAGGGGGCAAGCAACAGCTTCGGTATATTCCTCGACTCCTCCGCTGGTAACAGGATCTCTCGGTGCTCGATTAAAGGTTGTAAGCAAGTTGGTATTGCGCTCAGACTCTCCAGCGGCAATACCTTCGAAACGTGCATAGTCGCTTCAAACGCCCGCGGAATCTCGCTGTACCGGTCCGATGAGAACCTGTTCAAGGGCAACGCTGTGTGGAGAAACGGGTGCGGGGTGGCTATCAACGCCTCCTCAGGCAACTTGCTTTTTGACAACGAGTTCGTTGAGAACCGAGTGCACGCGCTCTTAATGGACGCGGGGTCGAACAGCTGGGACGACGGCTCGAGAGGAAACTTCTGGAGCGACCTCTGGGAGGCGGCAAAGAGCGGTAAGCTCTTGGGGCCTTACTCGGTAGGCGAGGGTAACGTCGACCGGCACCCGTTGCCTGCGTCTTCGCTACTCGTACCTGTTGAAGTGCGCACGCCGATCGGCTACGCGGAGGGCGGTGGCTGGTACTTGAGAAACACAACAGTCAAGGTGAAAGTCTGGCCGAGCAACCTCCTTTTCCTCGTCTTTGACCGCTGGGAGGACGATAAAGGGCGTACTTTGGATGCAACTCCAGAAGCCCAGCTGACCGTAATAGAGCCAGTTGAGCTGAAAGCAGTTTGGAGAATCGAGTACCGCACCGTAGCGATCACGATCGTAGCTGGCGTTCTCGCGTTCTACGCGTGGAAACGGGCCAGTAAAGCTCGATGAGCGAAACTCTTGAAAAATGGAAAAAGGTTGTTTTTATATTTATATTTGAGCTTGCGGTGGAGGTGGAGGCGGTAAAGCCGGGTACTTCACGTTGACGAATAGAGAGATAGCTTTGAAGGTGAAAGCCATTGCGAACACGCCTAGGATCATCGACCCAACCCACGGTATGAGGGACCCGATGGCGTAGGCGATCGCGTTGAAGACGGCTAGGAGTATGAAGAACAGTATGTAGTTAAAAAGCCCGAACCGCTGTATAAGATCCCAAGCTTCACCGAATGCGAACACTTTGGAAAAGTCGCCAGTGCGCATGTACATGCCGAGAGCTGGAAGCGCAAAAAACAGTATAACTAAGAGAAGTATCACAGCTAACGCTATTAAGAAGAAGGCGATTGGTGCTACGATCCAGCGCCCCCAGACGGGTCTACCTAAACCCGCGAAAAATGCGATACCTCCTCCTATCATCAAAAGCAGGATAGGTACGATTGCATATATTAGACTAGCAATTACTAGCTTGAGCCCTTCGATGAAGAGTCCTCCGTAGTCGCTTATCTTCGGCGGCTCGTCGGCGTCAACCCTCACGACGCGCGCGAAGTAGCCCAACACGATGAAGTCGATGATGGGGATGACGTTCAGGACGATAAGGATGAGAAGGTTGCCAACGTCCTTGAAAAGCTTCATCATGAAGTCAAAGCTTTTGGATGCTATACTTGAAAGATCGTAGCTTTGTTCCGACACGCTACGAGCTTACAACACGATGTATAAAAAGTTTTCCATTTCTCGAGGTGAAGAAAACGGGAAACTGGTATTCAGAAAACCTGTTCGACTCGAGAACCTTTGTACTTGATGAGCTCGTCAGGTTTAGGCTCCTCCCCTATGCCAGTCCCCTTTCCTTCGCGGACAATAATTACTTTAAACGCGAGCTCGGGCAGCTCGTAAAGACCCCTCTTCTCGCCCAGCACGAGCCTCCTCTCCGCGTCAACCCACTCGATGGGTACCAGCGCGTAAACCCCCTTCTCGTAATCGTAGGTTTCGCCGTCATCATCGTAGAGCTCGAAAATACCGTCAGCGCCCGGGTACACTCTCAGCTCGTAGCTGTCCACCCGCTCGCTCGCACTCTTGAGACCGTAGGGGGCGAGCGGGAGCACGGCGCCCGCTCTCACGAACACGGGTATCCGCTCGAGCGGGGCTTCGACCCTGACGTACCTGCCGCCACCGTAGAGCTTCCCGGTCCAGAAGTCGTACCACAGGCCGTCGGGCAGGTACACGTCCCTCTCGCTGGTGGAGGGAGTTGTAATGGGTGCGACAAGCAGGTAGGGGCCGAACATGAACTCGTCGTCTACCTCGAGCGCTTCGTCGTCGCCGGGGAAGTCCATCGCGAGGTGCCTCATCATCGTGTAGCTCTCCCTGTGAACCTTCCACGCGAGCGAGTAAATGTATGGAAGGAGCCTGTACCTGAGCTTGATGAACTCGACCAGCAAGCGCTCGACGTCGGGGCCGAAGCGCCACGGCTCCTTCGGGAAGCCTGTGCCGTGCACCCTGAAAACCGGGCAGAACACTCCCCACTGGAACCAGCGCAAGAATAGTTCCCTGTAGCCTTCGCTGTCTGGACTCCCGCTAAAGAAACCGCCGATATCGGTGCACCACCAGGGTAAGCCGCTCAAGCTGTAGTTCAAGCCGGCCCAAACTTGCGTCCTCAACGTCGTCCAGTCGCCTGTGATGTCTCCACTCCAGTTCACAACCCCGTACCGCTGGATGCCGGCGAAGCCGGAGCGCGTCAGGATCAGTACGCGCTTGTTGCTGTCGCGGCGCTGTCCCTCGTACACCCCTTTGGTCTCGAGCAGGGGGTAGATGTTGAGGTATTTGTACATCCGCTCGTTGTCGATCTTTAAATCGTGCTGCATAGTAACGTACACGAGGCCTGCGCCAACCTCAGGCTCGCTCGCGTCCAGCCACCACCCATCGATACCGATCCTGAAGAACGTGTCTCGGATCTTCTCCCAGTACCACTTTCTCGCGGCTTCGCTGAACACGTTGACGAGCCCTGTACCCGGGATCAGGTGCCCAAGCTCGGCGGCCTCCCTGTAGATTTCGGTTTCTTTACCGAAGAACGGCCAGATCGATATCGCGACCCGCACGCCCAGGTCGTGCAGGTCCTTAACCATCTTGGCCGGGTCTGGGTACCGCTCCTCTTCGAACTTGAACGCGTTCCACCCGTGCTTGCCCCAGTAAAACCAATCCTGGACGATTATGTCGATGGGTATCCCCTTCCGCCTGAACTCCCGCGCGACTTCAACGATCTCCTCTTGGCTGGCGTATCTCTCCTTCGACTGCCAGTAGCCGAACGCGTACTTCGGTAGTAGCGGCGCTGCGCCGGTCAACCAGCGGTAGCCGGCGATCACCCTGTCGAGCGAAGGCCCGAAGATGAAGTAGTAGTCGAGCGCGTCGCCGGCTTCGAACCAGACCTTCAGCCTCCCGTTGCGGAACTCAAGCACGCCCATCGAGTAGATGTCCCAGAGCAGGCCGTAGCCTCTGTTCGATACCATGAAGGGAACAGCGATATCTGTGTTCCTCTGAGCTAGGTACACCACCCTCCCCCTGTAGTTCAAGCCAGTGTGAGCGCTATACCCCGCGTGTTGGCCCAGTCCGAACACCGCTTCGCTGTCAGCCAGTGCGAACATCTGACGGGGGCTGAGCGCCTCCTCGCCGAGCACCTTAACCTTCTCCAGGCTTCTATCCAACTCCACCAGCGAATCCCAGCCCCACCCAAGCTCGATCGTGCAAGCGCTGGGATCCACGACGACCTCCAGCTCGTCGGTCTTGATCACCGTGCAACCGCCTTCCTCCTCCACGGTAAACGGCACTTCACCGGGCTCCTTCACGACAACAAGGCTTTGCGGCAGCCGCTGAGCGCCAGGAGGCAAGTGAGTGACTCTTACGATGTTCGAGGAGTAAACCGTGATGACAGTCTTCACCGGGCCTAGCTGGACTTCGATCTTACCTGCCAAGCTCTCCACCGGTTCTCTGGCTACTGCCCGGTAAAAATGGGTTACCGCCTCACCGTTGGGGGGTTGGCAGGTGCTTGCGCAGCCTGAGCGAATCCCCAAGGCTCAGCACAACCACTTTCACAGGTGCCTGCCAAACTTTTGCCACGTGCTCGACCAGCTGTGGATCCTCGCGAGTCGCCTTCCAAAGGTCGTAGTGCATCGGGACCAATATCTTGGCCCGAAGATCCAGCGCCGCCTTGACCGCTTCGCACGCGGTCATGTAGTCGCGGCGGCCGCGTGGCGCCCTACCCACGCTGATGAACGCTGCGTCGATGGTGAAGCGGTCCCCAATATCGGCCAAACTGGGAAAGTATTGCGTGTCGCCGCCGTGGAACAGATTGCCCCCCGGCGTCTCAATAAGGTAGGTTACGGCACTCTCCGCGTTCGCGTCGCCCGACGCAAGCGCTCTCACTCTCAATCCATTCACCTCGATGACCGAGCCGGGCTCCACTTCTATCACGCGCGACGCGTCGAGGCTCTCCTCCGCCAGCCAGCTTTTAGCTCTGGCTGCAGACGAGCGCGGGCCGATGAACACGGCTTGGGTTCTCTTCAAAATGGGCATTACCGTGTCCCTGTGGCAGTGGTCCCCGTGCTCGTGCGTCGATAGTATCGCATCTGCGACCCTAACCTCGTTTGGGTCTACTGGCACCGCGATCAATCTTAACCACTCCCTGGATGGTGAGCCGCCGAAGTAGGGGTCAATGTAGATTAAGGCGCTTCCGCCTTTAATAGCGATCCCGGCCCCGCCTAAATACCATACAGCCGCCTCGTTGGGAGGTATCTCGCTCCCCTCAATCTCGTCCAAGAGGAAACGCTTCCACACAAGAGTCTTCAACCCCAGTGCTATAAAAGCTCGCTTGCGGCGAGCTACGCGCGCGTTCACTATTTCAGTGGGCAAGCTGCCTAGGTCCCGTGAGCTTCGCCAAGTACGCGCGCGTGCGCGTCGCCCGCGTAGACGCCAGCGCCGTCCATCTTCACGGGCGCGATGAGCACCGAGCCTGGCCTAACGGAGTCAACGTCCAAGTGCCCGTCCGTCAGGTCCCTTTCGTACTGCTCCCTCGTTATGGAGTAGGGGTGCGGCGCGTTGATCAGGAAGTAGCCGAAATCGCCAGCGTTGTGGGAGTTGGGGATGTCGACGGCCGGAGTGGTGCCCAGCTGGCCGCGCGCGCTAAGGTTTTCCTATAAGGGTAATGTTATGGCGGATAGGTAACCGCCCGGTCGCAATCGGCGGGGAACCGCGCGCGGCGCGCGAGGCTGCTTGTTCGGATACCTTTGCGCTGTGTACGTTGCGCAACCTTTTTCATTAACTTTCATGTTAGAAAAATTTACTTTCGGCCAACACTCGGGAAGGCTTTTAAACGCTCGGCGAAATTAAAGCGCGCGAGGTGGTGCGATGGGTTGCGCGCTGAGGTTGAGCGAGCTGAAGCCGCTGATCGAAGACCTGATGGCGCTCGGCCGGGAGATAGTGGTGGGCGCCTCGGACGGCGAGGCGATTTTTCTGCGTTTACCTCCCGCGCGCGTCGGAGGATCTGCGGAAGCTGTGGCGCGAGTTCCTGCTCAGCTACGCGAGCGCGCTCAAGGCGAAGCACGGCTTGCTGATCAGCGTCGAGGGCAAGGTGGAGTGGACCGAATTGCAGATGAGAACCGCTTAGCGGCGCGCTAGGGCGCTCGTCCCGCCACCGAGGGGCGGTGGTATGGGCACGGAAAGAAATGGGAGGGGGGACTCGGTCGAGGGCTTCCGGGTCTTGACCCTGCTGTACAGCTTGGACGAGCTGCCGAGCGAGCAGCGAGAGCGCCTCGTGGAGCTCTTCAAGAGGTACAGAGCCATCGCATCGCTGTACTTCTGGTCGAAGCGGCTGGGGCTGGAGGAGGGTGTCGAGCTGGCTTTGAATGCCCTCTTACTGGAGGAAGGTCTTCGACGACGAATCGCCGCTCTATGCCTTCAACGACGTTGAGGAGATGAAGAGGCCGCGCAAGAGCGTCCTCAGGCTCCCCCTAACCGAGGCGCTGCAGGTGAAGCAGCAAAACGAGAAGTGCACGACCGGCGCTTACATCGACCGCAAGGAAGGCAAGCTGGTGGTGCGGTTCGGCAACGGAGAGCGCATCGAGCTACCAATCCCGGTGAGAGCGATGAGATGGCTGAAGGACAGGGTGGACGAGATCGAGAAGGGGGAGGGCGCGAAGGTGCACAGGACAGTGCGAATCCAGTGGCGGGAGGACAAAGATCCAAAGACGCTCAAAGTTCAAATAATGCTTAGAGTGCAGAGGCCGAGGCCCGCGCAACCAGACCCCCGCAGAGCGCTGCTGGTTTTCGCGGACGTCAACTCCAGCTACGGCATCTCAGCCGTTTTCGCGAGCTTCGACGAGGGCTACGCCAAGATACATAAAACCCTGAAGCTGCGCCCGCCAAACCAAGGGCGCAGGCTGAAGGAAGCGGCGAAGCGGGAGCGCGCCGCAGCGTACGGCAGCAAACCGAACGTGAACTACGCGCTGGCGCGCCTATCGAAGAAGTTCGACTCGGGGGGCTGGAAGAAGAGAGCAATCGCCGAAATCTTCAAGCGCGCGCTCAAATACGCTAAGGGTAAAAGCATATGGATGAACTTCGATATTCCGGACATCGAAAAGTTAAGGAACAGCTACCTACAGAAGACGCTTTCGGTGAGGAAAATCGCGGAGAACTTGGCGAACTGGTACGGAGTGTACGCCACGTTCGAGTGCTTCCCCTCGCGGAGGTGCCCCCTCTGCGGGGGGAGGCTGAAAGAGCTCAGGACCAAGCGCGCGAGGATAGTGCGATGCCGGCAGTGCGAGTTCTACGACGAACGTGATTACGTTCCCTTCTACTGGTGGACCAAGGAACTGGGCCTACCACTGCCGAAGCACCCACTCAGAGCGCTGACGAAAGCGTACGACCCGGAAGCCCGAGCGGGCTAGGCTGGCGGAGAAAGCCGGTTGGCGGGCTCGCGATCCGCGGGCCCCGCGGAGATGAGCTGCCCCGCTGCCCTGGCGCGCGCCGGGCGCTCTCGGGGCTGCAACACCCGAGGAGGGGCGGTCGGCCGGAACCGTGACGAAGTAGCCCGCTGGAGTCCCCAGCGGGCGCGAAGCCCGGGTGAAACCGACCGCCGCACCCCCGTGCGACCCGCCGGAACAGGTGACGGGGGCGCAGCGGGGGCAGAAAGCGCGGGGAAAGCAACTAAAACCCGCGCAGGCGCGCGCGACTACACGGCGCTCGACTTCTACGAGAAGTGCGTCGACGAAGCTCTCGCCGTCTTCGGGGGCGCGGACCCACAGCCGGTGCTAGAGAGCAGGCTCGAGAGGGTTAGGCGGGACGCGAAGCGCTACTGGAGGATCGCGTGCCCGGAGGGCAGGCCCTTCCTGTCCTACGTTGACAACCTCAAGCTGGCGGTCGAAACCGGTATCCACAAACGGCTCGAGCTCGAAGCTGCAACTGTCCTCTCGATAATCCCCGTGATGCTGATACCGCCAGGGCTCGACAAGCGGTGAAGGGAGGGCTCGGTTCAAGGGGTTGCTCACTTTTACCCTTTCTTGTGAACGCTCCTTTCGGGTCCCGCAATCTTGGATTGTTCGATCGATAGCGATGCTTAAAATTCTCTGCAAGCGACAACGTTTATAGCGGAGCGCGATGGGTGTGATTGTGGGTTTGCGTGATCTAGCAGCGAAGTGTGTTAGCGACGCAGTGCAGGAATTCAGCTTCATTGCGGGAGTAGTGCTCTTCGGCTCGGTCGCTAGGGGTGAAGAGAGCGAGCGGAGCGATGTGGACTTGCTTGTCTTGTGGGAGGGGCTTGACAAGCGCGAAGCTTTGCAGGTTGTCTACAAGGCTGTTTCCGAGAAATTTCCACCGGGCATCGGGCTGACTGTCCTCGAAGCAGAGTACTGGAGTTTCGTGAACGCTAGGAAGCTGACTTCCCTTCTGGTCAATATAGCCTACGATGGCATCGTCCTATACGACAAGTACGGGAAGCTGAACGAGTTCCTACTGAGAGTTAAACGCGGAATCGAAAAGAAGGGGCTGGCTAGAAAGAAACTGGGAAAGTCCTACTACTGGGTGCTGCCGAAACCCGGATATAAGGTGGTTTTTGAAGCATGAGCTTGGAGCTGGATCCAAGCGAGGAAGTGGTGTACAGGCTGACGCTCGCTCGCGAGCACTTGGACAGGGCGAAAAGAAGGTTTGATATCGAGGATTGGGCCGGTGTTGTCGAGGCGGCACAGCTGTCAGCGGAGAACGCGGCTAAAGCCGTAATCGCTCACTTCCACGTACCAAGCTGGAGCCACGATCCCTCCAGAGAACTACAGGAACTGATCCCGCAACTCCCGTCGACCCTGGCAGTGCGCGCGCGCAAGCTCGCGACAATAGCTAGAGAGCTGGCACCCGAGCATGGTATAGCGACCTACGGGGTACCGCAGGAGAGATTAACTCCCGCTCAGCTTTACAGCAGGGAAAAAGCGGCTAAAGCCCTTAAGTTAGCTGAGGAGGCCTTGGAGATAGCTACGCTGATTTTAAGAGAACTGGGCTACATTTTGTAGTAGATGGCTCTAAGCATCAACTTGCCGCATCCTTCAGCGCTTCGGTTTCGTTCGCGCGCGCTACTGACGGCTTTGGAGCGTGGCTTCTATATACTCAACACACCCACAGCTTATATACTTCTGGGCTCTCCGGCTGAGCGTGACGGGCGGTGAAGCCAAGTTAGCGAGCTCCGAGCAACTCCTCAAGTCTATGACGTTAGAGGAGAAAGTCAACCTTGTTGTCGGCTGGGGGCCAGCGAGAAGGGTTCCTGGCGCAGCCGGCGAAACCAGGCCTGTAAAAGTACCTTCTATGGTGACCGCGGATGGACCCTCTGGCTTGAGGATCGAGCCGAGCAAGGATCGCAGATGGTACGCTACAGCTTTCCCTGTCCCTACGATGCTCGCTTCGACGTGGAATCCGGAGCTAGTGGAGAAGGTTGGAAGAGCGATTGGCGAGGAAGCGAGAGAGTACGGTGTCGATATATTCTTGGCGCCGGGCGTAAACATTCATCGCCACCCGCTTTGCGGAAGGAACTTCGAGTATTTTTCAGAAGATCCATTGCTTTCAGGGTTACTGGCCGCTGCGTACGTGAAAGGCGTTCAATCCGCTGGTGTGGGTGCCACACCGAAGCATTTCGCTGCTAACGAGCAGGAGACGAACCGAGTGATAATCGACACGGTAGTGTCTGAGAGAGCTTTGCGGGAAATCTACCTCAAGCCCTTCGAGATCATCGTAAAGGAGGCTAAGCCTTGGGCGGTAATGAGCGCTTACAATAAGCTCAATGGAAAGTATTGTCCGCAGAACGAGTGGCTTCTGACAAAAGTGCTGAGAGAGGAATGGGGTTTCGATGGGATCGTAATGACAGACTGGGGCGCTGGCGATAACCCAGTCGAGCAGATCAAAGCAGGTAACGACCTGATAATGCCTGGGAGCGATCAGATCGTCGCGAGGCTCCTCGACGCGATGAAGAAGGGCGAGCTGAGCGAAACCGAGCTGGACAGAAGCGTGCTCAGGATCCTCAGGGTCGCGCAGCGCTCGCTCTCCTACAAGGGCTACAAGTACTCGAACCAGCCGGATCTCGAAGCTCACGCACTGCTCGCGTACGAAGCGGCGGCCGAAGGGATCGTCCTCCTGAAGAACAACGGAGCTCTCCCCCTGAGGGAGGGTTCACGCGTCGCCGTCTTCGGCACCGGCCAGATTGAGACGCTGAAAGGCGGGATGGGCAGCGGGCATACTCACCCCAAGCACGTTGTCACGATCCTCGAAGGCTTGAGGGAGAGGTTGAAGGTGGACGAGGAGCTTTCTTCAGTCTACGAGAAGTACGTGCTGGAGAAGAGGGGTGGGGAGTTCCTCGAAAGGTTGTACTACGAGGAAGCGTACCCGGAGCCGCTTCCCCAAGATATCGTGAGCGAGGAGCAAGTGGTTAAGTTCGCTGAGCGCAACGAAGCGGCCGTGGTCGTGATCACCAGGGTATCTGGGGAGGGCTGGGATCGTAAGCTCGAAAAAGGCGACTTCTACCTCAGCGATAGCGAGCGCAGACTCGTCGAAATGGTATCGAAACAGTTCCGAGCGAAGAACAAGCCAGTGGTGGTCGTGCTCAACATCTGCGGTCCGGTCGAGGTAGCCAGCTGGAGGGACCTCGTGGACGCGATACTACTCGTCTGGCTGCCCGGGCAGGAAGCTGGTAGAGTGGTAGCAGACGCGCTCGTTGGCAGGATCAACCCGTCCGGTAAGCTCCCTACCACCTTCCCGAAAGATTGGCACGACGTCCCTGTTGCGAAGTCGTCCGAGTGCTACCCCGGTTTTCCGCCTGAGAACCCAAAGATGGTGAAGTACTGCGAGGGAGTTTACGTTGGTTACAGATTTTATGATACTTTCGGCGTCGAGCCTGCTTACGAGTTCGGGTTCGGGCTTAGCTACACAAAATTCGAGTACAGGAATCTTACCGTGGAAAAGGTAGATAGCAAGGTGAAGGTAGCTTTTGAGGTTGTTAACGTTGGCGACTATCCCGGTAAAGAAGTTGCGCAAGTGTACGTTAAAGCTCCGAAAGACAAGCTGGATAAACCATTCCAAGAGCTGAAAGCATTCAAGAAGACAAGATTACTTAAACCCGGCGAAAGCGAAAGGATCGAGCTTACAATCGATATCAAAGATTTAGCAAGCTTCGATGAGAGCGAAGGCGTATGGCTTGTCGAGAAAGGGACTTACGAGGTTAGAGTTGGAGCCTCATCGAAAAACATAAAACTCACGGAAACCTTCACGGTTGAAAACGACATAAAGTTCAAACCTTAAACTTTTTTTCTCTTTCAGCTTACACCAACTCGGCTAAGCGCCTGTAAAGATTTTTGAGCGCTGGGTAGAGCTCCCTGTACAGCGCGTAGTACTTGGTGTACAGCTCGTGGTTCGCCGGGTCGTGTTTCACCACTTCCTTCGTGCGCACCATGCTCCTCGCAGCGTCGCGGACGGTGGCGTACGCTTTCGTGCCCACGCTCGCCAGTATCGCGGCACCAAAGGACGACCCCTCGTCCACTTCCATCGTGTAAACGTCAGCGCCGAACACGTCGGCCAGTATCTTCCTCCATAGCAGGCTGCGGGCACCGCCGCCAAGCACTCTAACCTCTCTCACTTTCAAGCCGAGCGCCAGCATCAGCTCGAGGGAATCCCTCAACCCGTAGCAAACTCCCTCGAGCACGGCTCTCACAATGTGGCCCCTACCGTGCTTCAGCGAGAGACCGAAGAAGACACCCCTCGCGTAGGGATCCGCGTGCGGTGTCCGCTCGCCGGCGAGGTACGGTAGGAAGACTAGGCCCTCGGAGCCGGGAGGCACCTGCTCTGCCTCTCTGCACAGGAGGTCGTACGGATCTACGCCGAGGAGGTCGGCGAGCCCCCTTTCGAGCTGGCCGAGCTTGTCCCTGAACCAACGCAAGCTGCCGCCGGCGGAAAGCATAACTCCCATCAAGTGCCACTTGCCTGGTACAGCGTGGCAGAAAGCGTGGAGCCTCCCCTTCGGGTCGAACCGGTAAGCGTCGCTGTTTGTGAACACGACACCCGAAGTCCCGATGTTCACGGAGACTACCCCCTCTTCGACAACGCCGGCGCCGACGCCTGCCGCGCCCTGATCTCCTGCTCCTGCTACCACAGGTACTCCCTTGCGCAGCCCTGTTAGCTCGGCAGCTTCAGCTGTTACCTCCCCTCTGACTTCGGGAGACTCTAGGACTTTGGGGAACACGTCGAGGGGGAGCTCCAGCTCGGCGATGAGCCCTTCAGCCCATTTCCTCCGCTTGACGTCGAACAGCGCTGTGCCGGAGGCGTCGTTCACATCCATCGCTATCTCTCCCGTCAGCTTCAAGCCGACGTAGTCCTTAGGGAGGAGGAACTTCCTCATCCGCGCGAAGTTCTCCGGCTCGTGTCTCTTCACCCACAGCAGCTTGGGGGCCGTGAAGCCCGTGTGGGCAATGTTGCCCGTTACCTCGATGATTCTCTCTCCAAGCTTTGTGTTTATGTACTCGGCCTCCTCACCCGTGCGCTGGTCGTTCCAAAGGATAGCCGGTCTAATCACCTTGAGCTCCCTATCGAGCATCACGAGACCATGCATCTGCCCGGTGAGACCGACACCCTCAACCTCCTCCGGCTTAACCTTCGATTTCTCGAGAACGGCTCTCACCGACTTAACAGTTGCAGACCACCAGTCCTCAGGGTTCTGCTCGGTCCAGCCGACGCGCGGCGTGTAGAGCGGGTACTCGGTTGTGTGAGAAGCTACGACGCGACCCTTCTCATCCACAAGGAGAGCTTTCGAGCCCGTCGTCCCCACATCGACGCCTAGGTAGTAGGGCAAGCGCCCCCACCGGGCGCAACCTCGCGCCATAGGTATTTATCTTTGCGCCCTCAAACCCTGCGGGCTGTATGGCGAGGAAGGTTCTGCTTTCAGGCTCGATACTGGACGCCGACTTCTTCGACTTAGGCAGCCAGGTGAGAGAAGCCGTGGAAGGGGGCGTCGACATTTTACACTTCGACGTCGCGGACACGAGCTACACGCCCACGATTAGCTTCGGCCCTAGGGTCGTAGCATCGGTTGCGAGAGCAGCGGGTGTCCCGAGCGAAGCCCACCTCATGGTGGAGGAGCCAGAGCCTATTGCCCGGCAGCTGGCTGGCAGCGGCGTGTCGAGGGTGTACTTCCACATAGAGGCGTCGAGGACCCCCTTCAGGACTGTTCAGGCGTTGACCGACATGGGGTTCGAGCCCGGTGTCGCCATCAACCCGGCTACAAGGGTGGAGAGCATAGAGCCCCTGCTACTCCACGTCAGCGCGGTACTCGTGCTGCTCGTCGAGCCGGGCTTAGGCGGACAGCCCATGATAAGGAGCGCTTTAGGCAACGTGGAAAAGCTGAGCAAGTTGAGAGATGAAAGAGGCTACTCTTACCTGGTAGCAGTTGACGGAGGGATAAAGCCTGAGAACGTAGCCGATGTCGTGGAGCGAGGAGCGGATATAGTGGTTGTTGGCTCTGCGATCTTCGCCTGCAGCAACCCCCGGAAGGCGGCCAAGGAGCTGAAGGAGAGAATCTTGGCGGTACTATCAAACAAGCCTAGCGGGTCCCCACTCGATGCGTGAGACGAGGGCTTGCGCGCCCAAAGCTTCTAAGGCTTTCCGAACCCCCTCGGCATACTCTTCGTATACTAGAGCGAACACGGTTTCGCCGATCATCGCTTGAGAAGCGCCTAGCGCTCCAGCCCTCTCGGCCGCCTCGATCCCGGCTTTGACGCGCTCGCTCATGTAGCCGCTGCGCTCCGCAAACCACTTGCACTCCCTGATGAACGCCTCGACTGTCGGTTCGCGCTCGAGCCTAGCGAGAGCCTCGAGCCCCAGACGGTCCACAACCTTAAGGTCGGCTCTGCTGAGCGCTTCCCTCTTGCTGACCGGCCCGAAGAAGCCGATCACTACGAGAAGGTCGGGGTCGGCGAGGATCCTGTCCACCCTGTCGTAGCCTGGAGCCCCCGGCTCGAGAACCATCACGATGCCGCCAGCGACCAGGCCAGACACTGTGCCGAGACCGGTTCCCTCCTCGATCTCGGCAAGGTGCGCTTCGCGAGCCAGCTCGTAGTAGCTCATCCTAGCGCCTAGCGCCTTCGCGAGCGCGAGCGCGGTAGCGAGCGCGCATGCCCCGCTAGTACCGAGACCACCTCCCGTTGGAACCTCGACCTCCTGCCTTACTACAACCCTGCAGCCGCGGTCGGTCCCAGTTCTCGGCAAGATCTTATACAGCAGCCTTTTCACCAGCCCAAGCTCGGTTCTCGCGCCGTTCAAGTAGCACTCCAGCGACAGCCGGTCGTTCTCCTCGGCCTCGACCGCTACCCAAGCCCCCTTCGATAGGGCGACGCCCGCGCCGCGAGCACCCTTCCTGTACGGGTCCGAAGCCTCTGTATGCGTGGAGAAGAGGCCGGAGAGGCCGGCCGGCGAGTAGGCTTTAGCTCTCCTCATCCCCGAACCCTCGGTAGGACACGCTCGACCGCTTTCGCTAGGGGCGGCACGAGGGCGACCATGAAGGGTATTTCGGTGACATACGTCCACAGGAACCAGAGGAGAGCCGCGTCGAGCGGCAGCTTGCTCGCGCCCGTCGGTAGAGCGAAGAACTGGCTGAACGCGTACACCCCGAAGCCTATTACAGCTGAGCCCAGCATCAAGCCAGTGCTGCAAGAGAAAGTGATGAGCGGGAACTGCGACCCCCCGTAGGCTAGTGTGAACACCGCTGCAACGGCCATGCCGACGAGGTAGGCGAGCGCTACAGGCCAGTCGAGAGCCCCTGCGTAATGGGCGGCGAGCACGAGCGTTACCACAAGCGCCTCTTCGGCGAGCGTGGCGGCGAGCCACCGCTTGCCGTCCTTGAACCCTTTGTACAGAACCCCAACCGTATAAAAGCCGAGGAAGTTCGCAGGCACCCCCACCGTCAAGCTGAGAAGCGCGTTCCCGTGGATGAGCATGTCGCTCACGAAGATCCCTACAGCAGCCCCCAACCCTCCTACCAGCTCCCCGAAGAGCACGGAGAAGAGAGCCGGCACAAACACCGACGGCCAGAACCTGACAACCCCGATCACTGGTGCGAAAAGCCCGAGGTAGCTCGCGTAGCCCAGCGCCGCGTAGAGGGCCGCGTTTAGAGAGACCAAAGCTACGAGCTGGCTGCGCCTCATCGGGAAGGGGTCTTGCCGCGGCGTTTAAGCGTTGGGTTTTAGAAGTTTAACTTGTTTAGCTAAGCGCGCTTAGCTAAATCGGCACAAAGCAATCGGTCTTCACCAACTTCTTGGGCGGGTCCAACGGCGCCTCTTCGGCTAAAGCGATAGCCGGCTCGCCAGCAGCGGCTTTGAACAGCTGGAGGGACACTAGGTCGCCCCTCACCCCGAGTAGCTTGAGGATCGCGACGGGGGACTCCGAATAGTTGAACACCTGCATGTAACAGAGGACGCCGCTCGCGAGGTCGAAGAGCAGGCCTATGCGCCCGTCGAACTCGGCGGAGTAAAGTTCGAGCCGTTCAACCCCAAGCGCGTCGAGGAGCTCGATGAGCACTGGCCAGTACTCGCGCGTCGGAAAATCCCTTGTGAAGTTGCCGA
>Ga0185307_1000637_pt1 | contig 21847 bp, 21 predicted proteins | sample LHCtaG_FD_128010 | JGI IMG/M metagenome (GOLD analysis project Ga0185307, IMG submission 128010) | Hot spring microbial communities from Little Hot Creek, USA to study Microbial Dark Matter (Phase II) - LHC4sed_matched (SPADES... | ecosystem: Environmental > Aquatic > Thermal springs > Hot... | reverse complement strand
GGCAAGTATAATTTTGAATGCAAGCTACGGACGAAAGGGGGGATATAAATGTATGCGGTGATTGAGAGCGGAGGCAAGCAGTATCAGGTTTCAGCTGGCACTGTAATTGAAGTGGAAAAGTTGCCGGTAGAACCAGGACAAGAGATTGAGATTGATAAAGTCTTGATGGTGGTGGATAACGGGAAAGTCCTTATCGGTAGGCCTTTTGTGGAAGGAGCCAAAGTTAAAGCTTTGGTCCAGGAGCACTTCAAAGGGCCCAAAATAATTGTCTTCAAGTATAAGCCTAAGAAGCGCTACCGCCGCAAAAAAGGCCACCGTCAGATTTACACTCGCTTGCTTATTAAGGAGATAATAGCTTAGGGAAGGAGGTGAAAGGAGATGGCTCACAAGAAAGGAGGAGGCTCCAGCCGGAATGGTAGGGATAGTAACTCCAAGCGCCTTGGGGTAAAGCGCTACGGAGGCCAATTGGTAAGGGCCGGGACTATCTTGGTCCGCCAAAGGGGGACTAAGATTAAGCCTGGGAACAACGTGGGGGTAGGTAAGGATTACACCCTCTATGCCTTGGTGGATGGAATTGTAAAATTTGAGAAGAAAGCCGGCCGAACCTGGGTGAGCGTCCTGCCGGTCTCGGCTTAGAAAGGAGGTGTAAGGAGACAATGAAGAAAGGAATCCATCCAGAATTTTATACCGATGCCCAAGTGATATGCGCTTGCGGCAATACTTTCATAACTGGCGCTACAAAGAAAGTTATACGTACAGACGTTTGCTCTGCTTGCCACCCATTTTTCACCGGTGAGCAGCGCATAGTGGATACAGGCGGGCAGGTTGAACGCTTCCAGAAGAGGTTAAAGAAAACCGAGGAATTGACAAGAAAAGAAGGGGAATAAAATGCACCCCCGCTACTCTTCCGGTTGGATTGAAGTTATATGCGGGCCAATGTTCTCGGGAAAGACGGAGGAGCTAATCCGTCGGGTTAAAAGGGCCCGCATAGCCCGGCAAAAAGTCCAGGTTTTCAAACACAGCATAGACAGACGCTACCACTTGGAAAAAGTAGTATCACATAGCGGGGCTGATTTGGAAGCTATACCCGTCACCCAAGCTCGCCAAATCTTGGAGTACCTTGAGCCTGACGTAGAGGTGGTAGCTATTGACGAGGCTCAGTTCTTTGACTGGGAAATAGCTGAAGTCTGCAATGAGCTGGCTGATAGGGGCATAAGGGTTATAGTGGCGGGGCTTGATATGGACTTTAGGGGCGAGCCTTTTGGCCCTGTACCACTTTTAATGGCTCAGGCAGAGCAGGTTGACAAGCTTTCGGCTATCTGCGTGATATGCGGAGCGCCGGCCTCCAGAACCCAACGCTTGATAAATGGCCGCCCTGCTTCCTACGATGACCCAGTAATCTTGGTAGGAGCACAGGAAATATACGAGCCCCGCTGCCGCCGTTGCCATACGGTTCTGAAAGGGGGGAACCATGGCGACTTTTGTGATCCTGTCCAAGGTGTCGGAGGAAGGGATAAAAAGGCTTAAAGATTTGAGCAAAATGGATGAAGAATTTGAGAAGGAGCTTAAGAGAGTTTGCCCTGATGTGAAACGCATTGCAAGTTATGCCCTCCTTGGAGCTTACGATTTCCTTCACATCATTGAAGCCCCGGATGCTCTCTCGGCGGCGAAGGCAGCCCTTATCCTTAACTCCTTCGGTGCTACTTCAACCCAAACCCTTACGGCTATACCGTTCAAGGAATTTGCCAAGATTGTGGAAACCATAAAATGAGCTTTAGTCGGTGGGCTGTTGCTCCTCCACCACCCCCTTCCCTCCTCAAAGCTTTCCCAAATATCCCTCCTTTGGTCATAAAAATTTTGTACAACCGAGGGGCCCAGACTCCTTCGCAAATTGAGGCTTTCCTAAAGGGCGGGGAAGAGCCTTTTAACCCATTTAAGCTTAAGGATATGGATAAAGCCGTTACACGCATCCGCAAGGCCATAAAAGGGCGGGAACCGATTGCTATCTACGGAGACTTTGACGTTGATGGAGTAGCGGCCACTGCTATACTGCTGGAAACTATAAAAGCCTTAGGCGGAAACCCGATACCCTATATCCCCGATAGGCTTTACGAAGGTTACGGACTTAATAAGCCTGCCCTTCGTTCCCTCGCCCGCAAGGGGGTAAAGCTGGTCATAACCGCTGATTGCGGCATCCGCTCGGTGGAGGAGGCCCGTTTCGCTCGCCAGATTGGCCTTGACCTAATAATAACCGACCATCACTCAATAGGGCCGGAAATTCCCCCAGCCTTGGCCGTAATCAACCCAAAAAGGGAAGATTGCCCTTATCCATTTAAGGACTTGGCCGGCGTTGGAGTGGCCTTCAAGCTTTCCCAAGCCCTCTTCATGGCCAACCGCCGTGTCCCTATCGCTCCCGACATCAAAGAAGAGCCTAACTTTTACGATTTAGTGGCCTTAGGAACCATAGCTGATGTTGTTCCTCTTATAGGTGAGAACCGAACTTTGGCTGTCCGAGGGCTTCAGCTTCTTAACTCCCCTGTTAGGCCAGGCTTGAAAGCCTTAATGCAAGTGGCAGGGATAGCCCCTGGAGCGGTTGACTCTTATGCTATAAGCTTCATCCTGGGGCCGCGCCTGAATGCCCCAGGCCGCCTTGCTAACGCCATGCTGAGTTTGGAGCTGCTCACAAGCCAGGAAGAGGCTTTAGCCTTGGAGCTGGCCAGGGAGTTGGACCGCTGGAACAGGCAGCGCCAAAAGCTGATGAACGAGCATTTGGAGAAAGCCCGCCTCAAAGCCTTGGAAACTTTGGAGAAAAACCTTGTGATAATGATAGGAGACGAAGGGTTCGCCCCAGGAGTGGTTGGGCTTGTTGCCGGCAAGCTTGCGGAAGAATTCTACCGCCCCGCCATAGTGCTGGAGTTATCCCCAGAAAGGAGCCGAGGTTCAGCCAGAAGCATCCCAGAATTTGACATTACCAAAGCCTTGGACCAGTGCGCTGACCTCCTCCAGCGATACGGGGGACATGCTGCTGCAGCTGGCTTGACCCTTGAAACTCGCAACTTGCCTGCCCTCCAAGCACGCTTGGAAGAGATAGCTCAAGAAAGCCTCAAAGGTTTGGACCTAATCCCGACCTTAAACATTGATGCCGAAGCCCCCTTGGACCAAATCACCCCGGAGCTTTGCCGGTACATCTCCAAACTTGAACCATTCGGATACGCTAACCCTGAGCCCCTCTTTCTTACCCGCCGGGTTCAAGTGCGGGAATATCGGCTTGTGGGCGAGGACTCTAAACACCTGCGCTTAACCCTCTGTTGGGCTTCAAGGAACTGGGTAGCTATAGGCTTCAGGATGGGGCCGAGGGCCGGAGAGGTAAGAGAGTTCATGGACCTCGTCTATACCCCGAAGCTTGATTACTGGGGCAATCAGGAAAGTGTGCAACTACTCTTGAGGGATTTCCGGCCATCGCTCGGCGCCTGATTTAGGAGGTGGTGAATGATGGATGAAGGTTCATTATTGGTTTTAAGGCTTTTCCTTGTCCTTTTGTTCATTGCCTTGAATGCTTTCTTCTCCGGAGCCGAATTCGCTTTAGTTTCCACTAAAAGGGCTTACCTGGAAACGAGGGCTTCCAAAGGAAGCCGCTCAGCAGCTGTGGCTTTATATTTCCTCAATAACCCGGACCGCTACATAGCTGCCTCGCAAGTGGGTATAACCATAGCAAGCCTCGCTTTAGGATGGATTGGGGAAGAAACCATGGCTTACATACTGATGCCTTTTGCCCGCCAAGCTTTTGGCTGGGCTGGGGATTTGGTTGCCCATATGGCCGGGGCAATCCTGGCCTTCGGCATCATTACTTACCTCCATGTCCTCTTCGGCGAGCAGGTCCCCAAAAGCCTGGCATTGCGCTGGGGTGAGAAAGTATTCCTGGCGTCTTCCATCCCTATGCAGTGGTTCTACGTAGCCTTTAAACCGCTCATCTGGCTCTTAGACCGCTCTGCAGCCATCATCCTTAAGCCATTAGGTATAAAAGTTGGAACTGCTGTCAAGGTTGTCAATACGATTGAAGAACTCAAAGCCTTGATTAAGGGAAGTTACCATGAGGGAATTTTAGAGGAGACAGAGGAAGAACTCATCACTAAAGTCTTTGACTTTGGGGAAAGGGCCGTAAGGGAGGTAATGATACCGCGAACAGAGATTGTAGCCATAGAGGCCGATTCCACCTTAGCTGATTTTCTGGCAGAGTTCAGGCGCTCCCGGCATGCCCGCTATCCCGTTTACGAAGGTTCTTTGGATAACATCATAGGTTTCGTGGCTATAAAGGATGTGCTGCTTAATATAAGCCAAGAGCCGGAAAGTTTCTTGCGCAAAGTGCGGGAATTGGCTCGCCCAGCTTATTTCGTCCCCGAAAGTAAGCCGATTGATGAACTAATGAAGGAAATGAGGGCTAACCGGATACAGATGGCAGTAGTTATAGACGAATACGGAGGGACTGCTGGGCTTGTTACCCTTGAGGAGCTGCTTGAAGAGATAGTAGGCCGGGTTACCGATGAGTCAGCTCTGGAAAAGCCAATCGTTGAAAAGGTCAAGGACAACGTCTATTACCTCGATGCTGGCTTAAGGGTAGACGAAGTGAATGAAATCCTGAGTTTGAACTTGCCCGAAAGCGAAGACTATGAGACCTTAGCTGGGTTGATTTTTACTTGCCTCCAGCGGATTCCCAAAGAAGGCGATGAACTGAAGTGCAATGGGGTAACCTTGACCGTGGCCGAGATGAGAGGGCCACGGATTGTAAAGGTTAAACTGACTAAAGCTTAAAGGTTACCTCCATCGCAGGGGGTAAGGAGGCACAGGTGCAGAACTCCCCGCCCCCAATTTGTTGCTCTGTTTCGGCATGAAGATGGGTCTACTGTAAAGCTTTGGCCAATTGCGCTGCTACTTTGGCATTGTTTAAAAGTAAAGCTTTGTTTGCTTCCAGGGCTTTGCCCCCACTCAGCTCCACCAAGCGCTTGAGGAGAAAAGGGGTCAATCCTTTGCCTTTTATTCCTTTCTCTTCGGCTTCTTTCTGAGCACTTTCTACCATTTCTTCAACTTCTGCTCTATCTATCCCTTTCCCTTCAGGGACAGGGACGGCTACAATGGCCCCGCAATTGGGGCGCATTGCCCAATGAGCTTTTAATAGCAAAGCCACTTCTTCCACCGAGGAGACAGAATATTCCAGTGGAAAGCCCGAGCCGGCGGTGTAAAAAGCCGGGAATTCTTCAGTCCCAAAGCCTATTACCGGAACCCCCCAAGTCTCAAGCCACTCCAAAGTCGCTTCCAAATCCAGGATGGATTTAGCCCCAGAGCAGACCACAACCACCGGGGTCTCAGCTATAGTGGGGAGGTCGGCAGAGATATCGAAAGCATACCCTCGGTGAACACCGCCAATCCCACCAGTGGCGACAACCTTTATGCCAATTTTCTCGGCCAGGAACACCGTCCCAGAGACAGTTGTGGCTCCACTTCGCCCTAAGGCCGCTACGAGGGGAATTTCGCGCCTTGAAACTTTCCAAATCCCCTTAGCTTGCGCCAGGAATTCTATCTCTTCCTTGCTCAGCCCAGCCTTGACCTTACCACCGATTACGGCCATCGTAAGAGGAATGGCTCCTTCTCTCCGTACCGCCTCTTCCATCCCCAAGGCTACTTCTAAGTTGTGGGGATATGGCAAACCGAAAGCAATCACTACCGATTCCAGAGCTACCTTGGGCAAAGTGCTTGTTGCTGCCTCCGGGGAAACCAAAATCTCAAATGATGAGGCCTTCATAAATTTTCTCCAAGGATATATCGGGGCATACAGTTTCCTCGCAGCGGAGGGTGAGTGTAGCCGCCGCTACCCCTATGCGTATAGCCTCATCAATGGGGAAATCGCTTAGAAGCCCGAAGGCTGTCCCAGCGGTGAGAGCATCACCCGCCCCTGTAAAGTCTACAACTTCCACTTTTATCGCCGGAACATGCCCACTGGCCGAAGCGGTCGCATAACTTACGCCCATCTCGGCCATGGTTATGACGGCAATTTTTACCCCTCGTGCTATTAGCTCTTTGGCCGCCAAAATGGCGCTTTCCCTCCCCTCCACTCTTTTACCCGAGAGGATCTCCGCCTCCGCTTCATTAGGCGTTACAAGATACAAATCACCGAGGAAAGGAATCAGCCTTCCGGCCAAATCCGAGGAAGTGGGGTCAGCGCACACAGGGATAGAGTGCTTTGAGGTTATAGCGAGGATTTCCTCTATGCTTTCTGGGGGGACGTTGGCATCAATTATGACCATATCAGCTTTGGCTATAAGGCGGCGGTTCTTCCGGATGTATTGGGGAGTAAGATGTTGCATTATCTTCATATCGTAAACCGAAGCCAAGGGTGCTCCATTTTGGTCAAGGATAGCCATGTAGGAAGCAGTGCGCTCCCCCTTGATTATTTCCACACGGGAAATATCAATACCGCTTTCTCTGGCTTGTTCTACTATCTGCTTTCCGGCGTGGTCGTTTCCTATCACAGTGAGCAAGATGGAATGGACTCCAAGGCGAGCGAGGTTCTCAGCTATGTTCCTGGCTACTCCGCCAGGGCTTACCTTTATCTTTCCGGGGACAGCTATCCCATAGATTGGGGTTGAACTGGCCATCCCTTTAGTATCTAAAGCTGCTGCCCCGACTACTACTACTGAGGGATTGTCTTTCATCTTTTACCCTACGGGGAAAACTTGAACATTAGCCGTGGGTATAAATTTAAACCCAAAAAGCCTTTCAAGCCATTGAGGAAGCTTCCAAGGAATCCTGAAGCACCCCGGTAGCGGATTAGACGAGGCTGACCTTTAATCCCTCCTAGTGCGCCGGCGAGCTTAAGGGCATCATCAAAATTCCCCAATTCATCCACAAGCCTTAGCTTGAAAGCCTCTTCCCCTAATAAAACTCGGCCATCGGCTATGGATTTCACCTCTTCTTCAGAAAGGCCACGCTCTTTGGCCACAACTTCTACGAACATTTGATGCACCTTTTCCACTAGCGCTTGCCAGTAAGCCTTCTCTTCTTCCGTAAGGCCGCGGTAGAAGCTGCCTTCATCCTTGTGAGGCCCACTCTTTATCACAACCATTTCCACTCCGAGCTTCTCCATCAGCTTCTGGGCATTAGGCATTTCCACAATTACTCCTATGGAGCCAGTCAAAGAGGCGGGGTGAGCTACGATTTTATCAGCTCCGCAAGCAATGTAATAAGCTCCTGAGGTCGCTATTTCCCCGAGGTAAGCGACGACCGGCTTTTCAAGGCCTTTTAGAGCCTTATAGACTTCATCGCTGGCAACTATGTCTCCGCCAGGGCTGTCAATGTAGAGCAAGATAGCCCTAACTTGCGGGTCATTATCCGCCTGACGCAAGGTCTCTATTAAGGCTTGGCTAGTAAGGGAGAAAAAGGAGGACCGGGGTCCGGAAATCACCTCTCCGTTTATTTCTATCAAGGCCACTCCGCTAGAAGGGAAAGTTAGTAACTGTCCTTTACCCATTCGGTTCCCTGCGAGCGCTACCAGTATCCCTGCGCAGCATAGTAATACCAGTGCGGAAAGCCCCAGGAGTAAAAATAGCCACAAAATTCCAGAACGCTTCATTAACCGCTCTCCCTAATCAAGCTTACTTTGCTGTGGTCCCCCAACATCATCCGGTAAGCCTTAGGTTTAACGGCGGTGGCCTTTATTTCTACATGCCTTCCGATGAGGCTATCTTCCAGCCGGAAGGGTATGTCCTCTATCTTGGTTCCCTCCATCACGATACAATGCTCAATTTCGCAGTTTCGGATAAGGCAATCGTGGTAGATGGAGGTGTAGGGGCCGATGTAGGCATTTTCAATGCGGGTGTTTTTGCCTATAGCCACAGGCCCCCTTATTGTGCTGTTCAGGATTTCAGCCCCGCTTTCAATCAATACCCTCCCGGTGACCGATGAATTCCCCTTTATTTCCCCCTCCACGCAGGTGTTAATCTCGTCCAGAAGCAACCGGTTGGCCTCTAAAAGGTCTTCCATCTTACCGGTGTCTATCCACCAGCCTTTGTGGATGTAAGGGTAGACTTTGTAGCCCTTCTCTATCAAATACTGGATAGCATCAGTTATTTCCAGCTCGCCCCGCCAGGATGGCTTTATGGCTTCTACGGCCTCAAAGATGTGGTGGTCAAACATGTATATGCCGACAAGGGCCAGGTTTGAAGGTGGCTCTTTAGGCTTTTCTATAAGCCTTATGACCCTTCCGTCCTTGAGCTCAGCCACACCAAACTGGGAGGGGTTATCAACTTCCTTAAGGACTATCTGGGCGTTCCAATTGCCCCGGCTGAATTCTTCCACCAGGTGCTTTATCCCCCCTTGAATTACGTTATCCCCCAAGAACATGACGAAGGGGCTATCGCCCAGATAGTCCTTGGATATTTTGACCGCATGAGCCAGCCCAAGCGGAGCTTCTTGCTTTATGTAAGTGATATTTGCCCCCCAAGCTGAGCCGTCTCCTACGGCTTTCATTACTTCCTCAGCTGTATCTCCCACAACTATGCCTATATCCTTGATGCCAGCAGCAGTTATTGTATCCAGAACTCGGAACAAGACAGGGCGATTGGCCACTGGCACCAGCTGCTTAGCACTGGTATAGGTTATGGGACGGAGCCTTGTTCCTTTACCTCCGCTTAGGACTAAAGCTTTCATAGCTTTTTATCCTCCTATCTTCTGCATTCGGCGCTGCCAGCGGGTCTTCTTCAAGCGCTTTTTATACTTGTGGCGAGCTATTTTGCGTCGGCGCCACTTCAAGACGGACCCCATACCTCTCTCACCTCCTTTCCTTCAAGAATGGCTTTAGGGTTGTGGGAGGCCATTGCTAAGGCCTTATCCCAACCGACGATTTGGGCCGCCTCTTCAACAGCCTCCCGCATTGTTGGCTTCCTCCACTTCGCAGAGTGGGCATCAGTAGCTATTATGTGAACTAACCCTTCCTGGAGGAGAAGGCGGGAAAATTCCCTGGCTTTACCCCCAAGTTCCCCTGTTATGCTTCCAGAGGTTACTTGGAGCAATAGGCCATTTTCTACCAAGGGTTTGAGGAGCTCAGGGCGATTTTGGAAGTAAACGTAGCGCTCAGGGTGAGCCAAGATAGGCCTATAGCCCCGCTCCATGAGCTTGAAAATGACGTATTCCGAATATACGGGGTAAAAGGTGTAAGGCAATTCCACTAAGATATATTTGCTTCCGTTGAGGGTGAAGGCTTTCCCTTCCTCCAGGAAAAGGAAAACTTCCGGCATGACCATTACTTCTATGCCTGGGAAAACTTCCAGCTCTATACCCTCTTTTCGGAGCCTGGCCCTGAGTTCCTCTACCAGGGAAAGGACAAGGTTCTGGTTTACTTCTTGACCAAAGCCTATATTGTGAGGGGTAGCAGCTACAGCTATAATCCCCTCCTCCTGCGCCACTTTAGCCATTCGTATGGATTCTTCCCAATCTTGAGGGCCATCGTCAATTCCGGGCAATATGTGGTTGTGAAGGTCCACAAATCCCTCACGAGCCATAATATCTCTGAAGCCTCATATCCAGCTGAGCATCGGTGAGGACGCTGCCCAAGATGCGGGCGTTCACTTTCTCCAAAAGCTCCTTAGCCCTTAGAGCCATCTCTTTCCTTGTGCGGCCAGCCCTTATCACCAAAATTACTCCATCCGATTTGGAAGCCAAGATAAGAGCATCAGTGACAGAAACAACGGGTGGAGCGTCCAAAAGGACCATGTCAGCTTCAGAGGAAAGCCGCTTGAGCACTTCTTCCATCCGGCGAGAAGCTAGGACTTCAGCTGGGTTAGGGGGAAGGGGACCGCTTGGCAATAGCCAGAGGTTTTCCACACCGGTTTCCAGAAGCGGGGGCTTTTTCAAAGCTTCTTCATCCACAATCATGTTGGTGAGGCCTATGTTTCCTGGAAGACCAAACAGTTCGTGAAGGGTTGGGCGACGCAGGTCGCAATCGGCCATGATTACTTTCTTCCCAGCCTGAGCTATGACTACACCAAGGTTGGCTAGGACCGTGCTCTTGCCCTCCTCAGCTCCAGGGGAAGTTACCAAGAGGAGGCGCAAAGGCCTATCAAGGCTGGAAAATTCCAAGTTGGTCCTTAAGATTCGGTAAGCTTCGGCTATTGGTGAGCGGGGGTGATGGATTGTGATAAGGTCGGGCGAAATGTTCTTCTTCATTTCCTTTCACCTTCGCAATTTTATCTTCCAAAAAGAGGGGCTGGCTTCTGTGGAATACGTGGGGATAGTTCCCAAAACAGGCAAACCGAGCCGTCTTTCCACATCTTCCCCAGCCCAGAGGATATCAGCCTCCAACCATTCCAGGAGGAATATGATAAGCACACCCAGCAAGGCTCCGAAAACAGCGCCAGCTAAGACGTTCATCTTGGTTTGCGGTCTATAGAGGGAATAGCGAGCACTGTTCAGAATGAAAGCCTCCACTCGGTCCTGCTTGTCCTGGCGCTGGTTCCATTCGGTCTGGTCTTCTACGAAGATTTCGGCCATGGTTTGGGCTATGCGTTGGGCGAGCGGGCCATCGTAATCCCTTACTTCAAGCCTCAAGGTGAAATCGGCCTCATCGGCTTTGGTAGCGATTTTACTTAAGAGCTGCTGAGGGGTGTAATCCAGATTAAGCCTTTCAATAGTTCTCTGGGCTGTTTTTTCATTGGCAATAAAATTGCGGTAGCTTGGTAGGAGGGTTTTAGCGGCATTAGTTAGGCCCCAGTCGGCCCTTGCCGCTCTGAACTGGATAGTGACGTAGCCTTTGTATTCTGGGATTTGCCATTTGCTGAAGGCCAAAGCGCTTATTGAAGTGAGGAGCATAAGAACCAAGATTATCCACCCTCGCCTCCTTATGACCCTTATATAATCCCTAAGTTCCATCCTCCCCTCCGGCTTTTTCCTTTGGGGGTAATTATAGCACAGGAAGGCAAGAAAGAGCAAAAGGCGCCGCCGAGGAGCTTTTGTCCCCTTTATCCCCATACCCCTTGCGAGGAAGATTATGGGGAGCCTGCTTTCGTTAGCTGAGGGTTTGCCTGCGCTTTGGGCCTCACTCGTGGCAATGTTGTAAAAGTTAGCAGCTCGCCCCTTTTTAATCCCCTTCGCAGGGATACGGGGTTGGCTCTGCCCTCTCCACCGCCGGTTTTAATGAAGTCTCAGCAATGGTTGGGCTTTGGCTAAAGGCCCGAGTTGCTGATTTCCTTCGGCATGAGCGAGAATTTGCTTTTGCTTTCGGCAAAAGTTAAAATTACCGCTGTCTGAGATTAGAGCTGGAGAGGGAATGAAGCCAATGAATAGAAGTAGCCTCTATATTTTAGCCTCGGTCCTCCTTGTTTCTTTCTTGATGCTGGCTCTTAGCTACAGCATAACAGTACCGCCGTTTGAAGCCCCGGACGAGGTAGGGCATTTTTACTACATTTTTCACCTCCTTACCAAGCGTTCTCTTCCTGTGCAGCGTATAGGCGAGTTGGGTGAAGCGCATCAGCCTCCCCTTTACTATGCGCTTGCAGCGCTGGCCGCTCTCCCCGCCGATTTGAAAGATCCAACTGGAGCTTTCAACCCAAACCCCAAGTTCATCTGGGCAATGCAAGGCGGATATGACATAAACGCAGGCTTGCACGGGAGCGCGGAGACTTTCCCTTTCCGAGGGCAAGCCCTTGCCCTGCACTTAGCCAGAATTTCCTCAATCTTGATGGGCATGGTTACGATTGCTTTCACAATCTTAATCGCGTGGAAGGTCTTCCCGGAGTCCCCCTTGATTGGTCTATTGGCAGGAGCTTTGGTAGCTTTTAATCCGCAGTTTATCTTCATTAGCGGCTCCGTTAATAATGATAACCTTCTGACTATGATTGCCACCATAAGCTGGTGGCAAGTCTTGCGGACAATAGAGCAACCGGAGCGAATGCGGCATTGGATTTACTTAGGCATGCTGATAGGGATGGGTTTCTTGACCAAAGTTAACGGCGGCCTTGTCATTGCTGCGGTGGCGGGCATTGCCCTATTAACAACTTCCATTAAGAAGCGGTCCTCCAAGCTTTTAATCCAAGGCGCTTTGAGTATAGTTTTAGTAACGGTTGCTTTATCCGGGTGGTGGTTTCTGCGAAATCAAATCCTCTATGGGGACATACTGGGTTGGAAGGTTTACCAAAAAGTTTTTGAAGTGAACCTCCGCCATAGCCCATTGCAGTGGAGAGATGTAAAAGAATTCTTTTCCGTTCAATTCCGCTCTTTTTGGGGAGTATTTGGCTGGATGAACGTTTATGCTCCACAATGGTTCTACCAAGCTTTCAAAGTTCTCTGCCTAATAAGCCTATTAGGTTTGGTAATCCGCACCTTGCGGCATCAGCTTAGCAAAGAGAAAGCTGCTCCTATTTCTTTGCTCTTCTTAATTTTTATAGCTCAAGAGGCCTACATGCTGGCTGTCATTACGAAATGCAATCCCTCTTGTTATCAAGGCCGGTACCTGTTCCCCGCAATCGCCCCAATCGCCATCATTTTGAGCTGGGGATTAACAGGCCTATTGCCAAAGCAAAAGAAATTAGCCTCAATTTTAGTTTTGGCTTTGACTCTATCTTTGGCCTCAATAGCTACATTTGCGTTGGTTAAGGTCATAGCCCCGGCTTACGAGATTGTGCCCATCCCCAAGTGGCGGCTGTGGTTTGTGCCGTACAAAACCAACATTGAGTTTGGCGGCATTTTTAGGCTCCGAGGATACGATATCCATTGGGATAAAAGCAATAACATTGCTACGGTCACTTTGTATTGGGAAGCATTACAAAGGCCGGATTTTGATTACTCCGTTTTCGTTCACTTAATTGATGAATCAGGCCAGATAATTGCCCAGAAGGACCACGCCCCAGGCTATGAGCTAAATTACCCGCCGACCGTTTGGTTGCCGGGAGACATTATTGAAGACCCCCACCAGATTAAAATCCCGCAAGAATGGTCCAAAAGCGATTGCCGCTTCCGTATCGGGGTATATAATTGGGCTACAGGGGAACAACTGCCAGCGTTTGTCAGCGGTAACTACGTGGGGAATTTCACAACCTTGGTTTGCGTTGGGAAAAGATTTGTGCTAAAATATCCGTAGGTTTAAGCGATGGAAGCTTTGAGCTGAGAAGAGCAATAACCCAAAGGAGGGGAAAGCATGGAGAAGGTTTGGTATAAGTTTTATGACCGTGGGGTTCCGCAATCAATTGCTTACCCCTTAATCCCCCTTTACAAGTTCCTGGATGACAGCGCCGCCAAGTATCCCGACCGGCCTGCCCTTATTTTCGGGGGGAAAGTAGGTAAAAGGTTCTTTGGAAGCCAGATAACTTACCGAAAACTTAAGGAGCTTGTAGACCGCTTTGCCACCGCCCTCCAAGCCTTGGGAGTAAAGAAAGGCTCCAGAGTTGCCGTCCACCTACCCAACTGTCCTCAATTCGTTATTGCTTATTACGGAGCCCTCAAGGCTGGGGCTACAGTTGTCCCCACTAACCCCCTCTATGTGGAAAGGGAGCTTGAATACCAGTTCAACAACGCTGGAGTTGAGACCGTCGTTACCCTGACTCGCTTCTACCCACTTATCCGCAACGTAAAGCCTAAGACCTCTCTCAAGAACATCATAGTGACCAACATCAAGGAATATTTCCCACCCATTTTGAAGTTCCTGTTCACCGTAGCTATAGAGAAGAAAGAGGGGCACCGCCTGGAAGGGGAGTTGGTAGAGGGGACCTATATGTTCCAGGACCTCTTAGCAAAGTATCCTCCAAACCCAGCCCCTGTGGAAATAAATCCGCAAGAAGACATTGCATGCCTTCTCTACACAGGTGGCACTACTGGCGTTCCCAAGGGAGCTATGCTCACCCACTATAACCTGGTAGCTAATACTTTGCAGGTCCGCGCTTGGCTCCCCGATATTCAAGAGGGTAAAGAGGTGACCTTGGCCGCATTGCCCTTCTTCCACTCCTATGGAATGACCGTATGCATGAACTTTGGGATAAACGGAGCCGGGACGATTATCCTCATGCCCAACCCCAGGGATATTGACGAAATGCTCCTACTCCTTGACAAGTACAAGGTCACCCTCTTCCCCGGTGTGCCTACAATGTACATTGCCCTCATCAATCACCCCGAGACCCCCAAGCATAACCTGCGCTCAATAAAAGCCTGCATAAGCGGAGCTGCTCCTCTCCCCGTTGAAGTAAAGCAGAGGTTTGAGGAGATAACGGGTGGGAAACTGTGCGAGGGCTACGGTCTCACCGAAACCTCCCCTGTTACCCACTGCAATCCAATTTACGGCCTGAACAAGGCTGGCTCCATCGGCATCCCATTCCCTGACACTGAGGCTCGCGTTGTAGACCTTGAGACTGGTACGAAGGAACTGCCGCCTGGTGAAATAGGGGAGCTGGCCATAAAGGGGCCCCAAGTCATGAAGGGTTATTGGCAGATGCCTGAGGAGACCGCTTTGGTCTTCAAAGAAGGCTGGCTCCTCACAGGAGACATCGCTAAGATGGATGAGGACGGATATTTCTACATCGTGGACCGTAAGAAGGAGATGATAATTGCCGGCGGCTACAACATCTATCCTCGGGAGGTAGAAGAGGTCCTTTACCAGCACCCCAAAGTCAAAGAGGCAGCCGTAGTTGGAGTGCCGGACCCTTACCGAGGTGAGACCGTTAAGGCTTTTGTTGTGCTGAAGGAAGGGGAGACGGCTACGGAGGAGGAGATAATTGAATTCTGCCGCAAGAACCTTGCCCGCTACAAAGTACCCACGATGGTAGAATTCCGGAAAGAGCTTCCCAAGAGCACCGTGGGCAAGATTCTTCGCCGGGTGCTGGCGGAGGAGGAGAAGCGAAAGCTTCAAGCGCAAAAGTAATCGGCTGAACTATAAGGGGCAAGGGGCGACTTTGAGCCCTTGCCCCTTATTTTAATTTACATCAAAAACTTTCCGCGGAAACGGGGAAATGATTAATTGGTCAAAACTCAAAAGCCAAATCTTACCTTTTATAACTGGCTTCCTTTACATCGCTTTTGTAGGCTGGTCCCTATACGGGGCAATCCAGCCCATTGAAACTTATAAGTTCAGGCTGGTCCACTTAGGCTTCATCTTAGTCCTGGTGGCATTGACTTATCCAGTCTCAGAAAAAATAGGCCGATGGCGCTGGCTTGTTGATATGCCCTTAGTTTTGGCCGGAATACTCTTGGTCTTGTACCCCTTGCGAAACCTTGATGCCTTCCTGCGCCGTTCCACCATCCCCAATACTTTGGACATAGTCATGGGGATTCTGGCTATCCTCCTGCTGATTGAATTTTCCCGGCGGGTTGTAGGCAACACTTTCACCCTTGTGCTAATCTTCTTCATCCTTTATGACCTCTTCGGGTATTACATTCCTGGAGGGCTTGGGCACAAAGGTTACGGCCTTGACCGAATTGTTGGGCATATGTATATGACCCTTGAAGGGATACTGGGGGTACCTCTGGCTGTAAGTGCTTCCTTCGTAATCTTATTCGTTGTTTATGGGGTTTTCATGGATGTAGCCGGTGCTGGGAAGTTCTGGCTGGAGCTGGCTATTTCCCTCATGGGGCGCAAGCCTTCCAGCGCCGGCCGAGGGGCAATCCTTACAACTGCTCTATTGGGCGGCCCACAGGCCAGTGGCGTAGCTACCACCATGTCCGTAACCCCAATTATGTGGCCTGTGCTCAAGGAAGCTGGTTACAATCCTAATATGGCTGCTGGGCTTATTTCGGCCGGGGGGATTGGAGCTGTTATTTCCCCACCTCTTATGGGTGCCGCCGCCTTCCTCATAATGCAGTTCCTGGGCATATCTTTCTGGAGTGTAGTGTTAATGGTCTTAATGCCTACACTCCTATATTACATCGGCACCTTCTTCATAGTAGAGCTGGAGGCCAGAAAACTTAACTTCTCCCCGCCAGCTCTGCCCCCCATAACTTTCAAAGAGGTCATGCTTAAGCGAGGCTACCACCTTATTTCGCTTATAGTACTGGTAATTTTACTGGCCCTCGGCCGCTCCCCAGAATCGGCAGCTATATGGGCTATTGTTACTACAGTGGTGACCAGCTTCTTAAGCCGCGACAGGAACGAATGGCTGACCCCACGCAAGATAGTGGAGGCTCTCATTGAAGGGGGCAAAAACATGGTGCCGGTGGCTGTGCTTTTAGCTTCCGCCGGCATCATCGTGGGGACTTTTTCCCTCACCGGGCTTGGACTAAAAATTTCTTCCCTCATCATGGCTCTGAGCAGAGGGAATAAAATCGTAGCACTCTTACTGGCCTTCATCACTTCGCTGATAATTGGACTGAGCTTGCCGATTACCGCCACTTACATAATGACCGTGGTTATGGTGGCCCCGGCCCTGGTCAAACTCGGGATACCAGATTACGTGGCTCACATACTGGTCTTCTACTTTGCTGTCCTTTCAGAGGTTTCACCTCCGGTTGGCCTTTCCCCCTCGGCCGCGGCAGCCATAACCGGTGGGAACCCGTTCCAAGCTATGCTTCAATCCTGGAAATACTGCCTCTCCACTTTCCTGGTGCCCTTCCTTTTCTCCGTTACACCTTTGGGCTACAATTTGCTGATTGTGAACTCAAGGCTTGCCCCATTTTTGGAGGCAACTTTAAACAGTGTTTTATCCATATTCTTCATCAGCGTTGGGATTATAGGGCACTTTAAAACCGACTTGTCTCTTGTAGAAAGGGCTATCCTTATCGCAGCTGCCTTATTGCTTGTGGCTTATCCTGTCGGCTATTCGGCAATGGGCTGGGGAAGCTTTGCTGCGGGAATAGCAGTTTTAGCTATAAACCTTTTAAGAAGGAGGGGTTAAAATGAGTAGCAAGATTCTGAGGTTGCTGGCACTGTCCCTCCTCTTGTCCATCTTGCTTGCGGCCATGGCTGGATGCGCTAAGAAACCCGAAAAGCTCTCCTTCAGCATCGCTACTGGTGGGACAGGGGGAGTATGGTATCCTCTCGGAGGGGCTATAGGGGGCCTGATAACCAAAAATGTCCCCAATACCGAAGCGACTGCTGAATCTACCACCGCTGCTATTGATAACCTCTTGCTCCTGACCACAGGTAAAGCGGGGATGGCCTTCTGCTACGATTACCACGTTATCTGGGCCAACGAAGGCAAAATCCAGGCCCTTGGGGGCAGTAAGCCCGTTCGTCTCGTGATGGGCTTCTACGAGCAGCCTCTCCACATCGTGACCAAAGAGGGGACTGGAATCAAGACCATCTATGACCTCAAAGGCAAGAGGGTGTCCACAGGGGCCCCCAACAGCGGCACTGAGGAGCAAGCCGGCTACGTCCTCAAGGCCCTGGGGATTGATTGGGACAAGGACTTCACTAGGGAGAAACTTGGGGCCTCTGAGTCAGTAGCGGCTCTGAAGGATGGCAAGATTGATGCCTTCTTCTGGAGCGGGGCTGTCCCAACCTCCTCCATCATTGACTTGGCTTCCACTCCCGGCCTGAAGATGGTCCTTGTGCCCATAGCTGGAGAAGATGCCGATAAAATCATGGCTGCTAACCCTGGCGTCTTCCACAAGACCAAGTTCGCTGCTGGCTCTTACCCTGGCATAGATAAGGACGTAGAGACCATAGGCATCACCGCAGTCCTGGTGACCATGGACACCTTCCCGGCCGATAGGCTCTACCAAATCCTCAATGTCATCTTCGGGAACTTGAATGAGCTGGCGGCGGTCTGGAAGGGTGCAGCCAAGCTCACCCCCGAAAAGTCCATTGGCCAGGTCACCCCTGATGCGCTTAAGTACCTACACCCTGGGGCTGAGAAATTCTTCAAGGAGAAGGGGGCCCTCAAGTAAATGACCAGGCTTTGTGGGGCCTTGCAGGGGTTGACCCGCCTCTGCAAGGCCTCTTTTTTGATTCTGTTAATAGCAGCCTCACTTGCCACACCGCTTCCAGGTTTTACTTTGGTTGAAATACATAGCTCCGCAAGGAGCTGGTTTTTCCTACTCCGGGACGGTGAGGAAGCTTTGCTAACTTGGAGGAACTCCCTCTTTGGCCAAATGGTTGAGGAACGGTTTGTGGCCAAGGGCGGTTGCCTTTGGTTGGAGGGAGTAAGGTTTGAAGACCAAACTTCTGGCTATACTATGAAGGCTTCTGTGTCGGACCTGGCAGACCTGTACCATACCGGCGGGGCTTTTGAGGTTAAAGGGGTGCACAAGCCTTTTTCTCAGGTTACGTTTAGGATTGGAGCTATAGGCGAACCGAAGTTTAGGGTAAAAGGGCGGGAAATCGCTTTTAAAGAAGAGGCTGGCTTTGGGGGAAAAGTGGTGATAAAAGCAGATAAGGCCAGGCTTATAGCCCTTTTACGGGCTTCTGCAGTAGAATTCGCTCATCACCTACCCTTTTGGTGATTTTCCTTTCGTCCAAGTGCTCCATCAGGGCCAGGGCATACTTCCGGCTTGTCCCAAACATATCCCTAACTTGGGCTACGGTTATCTTCCCCTCCTTCTCCAGCCTTTCCACCACTCTCCTGACCATTTCCTTGTAAGTTTCGGCCAGGAATACAACTTCGGGGCTGACTTTAACCAAGGTGCCTAAATCCAGGAGTGCTGAAAATAGCTCGCTACCCAAGGCCGCTTCGCACTCAGCTACTGAAGGGGTGGCGTAAGGGCTGGCTTTGAAGCGGGCCAGGAGTTTCTCCACCAACTCTTTCTGCTCAGGGGTAAATTTAACCTCGTGTGAGGGTAGGGCTACTACCCCCTCTTCCTCTCGGATTTTCCCCTCGGCTGAGGCTTTAGCTAACACTTCCCCAAGCAAGCTTGGGGTAATCCTGAGCTTGCTCCGGAGCTCCTCTTTGGACATACCTTTCCGCAGGGGATAACGTTGGTGGTAATCTTCCACCAGAGCGATTACGCTGTTGAGGAGCTTATCCCAGCCCGCTTTGGTGAGGAGATAGCCTTCTTCTCCAGCACTTTCCGGCTTGAGGGCTACGATTTCCCCCCTTCCTACAAGCTTATGTAAAATTTCCAGTGCTTTCCCTCTCTCCAGCCCAAGGTAAGGCAATAGGTCCTGAAAGCGAGCTGGCTCTTTGGCTCTTAGGGTGCTGAGGAAAACTTCCTCAGGTGTACCGAGGGCAAGGGTCTTGAGCTTTTCTATGACCTCCGGCCGGAAACGCCTGTGCTTCTTGCCCGGATGGGGGTCAAGGACTTTGCCCCCTCCCACTGTTACTGCTGGGGAAGGCCAGCGGATTATGAATCCGTCCCCTTTCACCAGGGGTATTGGCTTTTCCAAGACAAGCTGGACGAAGGCTTCCTCTCCCGGCTTCAACTCTTCTCGGTCCAAAAGCCTCACTTTAGCCATGGCTTCGGCGGAACCGCTGAAGAACTTTACTTGGGAGCTATGGCTCAGAGGGAACGGGGCATCGGCCAGGTAGCGGAGGTGAACATCAACCAGGTTAGTTGGGGTTAGCCAGCCCGGTATGGTAAGGACATCCCCTCGGCTTATCTGTTCCTTATCCACTCCGCTGAGGTTTACGGCCACTCTGCTTCCTGGGAGGGCTTTCTGGATTTTTTGCTTGTAGGATTGAAGCCCCCTTATCCTGGCCCGCAATCCCTGGGGCAATATTTCTACCTCTTGTCCTACTTGTAGGCTTCCGTCCACCAAGGTTCCGGTTACAACAGTTCCGAAACCGGAAATGGTAAAAACGCGGTCTATGGGCAGGCGAGGCTTCCCCAAGTCAATCCTGGGAGGGGTTCGGCTGAGGATATCCTGTAATGCTTGCACAAGTTGGCCAAGCCCTTCTCCCGTCTTGGCCGAGGTTGGGATTATGGGGGCATTTTCCAGGACTGTTCTCTTCACTGTTTCCCGGACTTCCTCCTGCACAATCTCCAGCCATTCTTTGTCTTCCACCAAGTCAATTTTGGTTAGGGCTATGAGGCCAGCCTTGACCTGGAGCAAGTCAAGGATAGCAAGGTGCTCTTTGGTCTGGGGCATGACCCCTTCATCAGCAGCGATGACTAAGATTGCGGCGTCTATTCCTCCCACTCCGGCCAGCATGTTTTCAATGAAGTCCTTGTGTCCGGGGACATCCACAATCCCAACTCTTTCCCCGTTGGGGAGGGTTAGCCAGGCAAAGCCAAGGTCTATGGTCATTTCCCTTTCTTTCTCTTCTTTCAGCCTATCAGGGTCTATCCCGGTCAAAGCTTTGACCAGGGTTGATTTTCCGTGGTCCACGTGGCCGGCTGTCCCTACCACATACATGGCTAATCCCCCATTGCTGCTGTCAGGAACTCTTGGAAGGCCGAGAAGACTTTCCTCAATCCTTCCTCTTGAACCTTGCGGAGGGAAGAGACTTCTTCCCGAAGGCTCCTGAGGCTTTCTTCTAAAGCTTCAAATCTGGCCAAGAATTCCCTGTTCCTAACCTCTTGGCGGTTTTGGCTTTCCTCAATGACCATTTCCTGGTTCTTCCACCGCCTTTCGGTTTCCTCGCGGTAGGCGTCCCACTCCTTTCTAAATCTCTCCTCAGTTACCCTCACAAGCTCCATGACCTCTCTTTCGGTGGCGGCTATGCTTTCCTGGAGTTTTGCCGTTTGCTCCGCTACTTTGCGGTTCTTCTCGTACTGCTGGGCATATAGTTCCATAAGGGAAGAGTATTCTCCCATTTTCTCAGCGAATTTAGCGAATTGTTTAGCCCATTCTTCCATCTGGCGGCGGCGCTCTTGCTCAGCTATTTGCTGGGATTCAAGCCAGCGTTCTTGCTCCTGGCGGATGTTCTGCTGGAATATTAGTATTTCTTCCAGTTTTTTGGCCAGCTTTTGCACTTGGTCCGCAAGGTAATCAATACGGCTTTCCAGTTCACCGGTTCTCTTTAAAAGCCCAGCATTTTCCTGCTGAACCTGGGCCATGCGCTTGAGTAGGTAGCTTCGCTGCTCCTCAGCATAGGCCAAGTTGTGCTCAATCTTTTCCAGGGCCTTTTCCAAGGAGCCGGAACGGTCCCTAAGGGCCAGGAGCATTTCGTTCAGCCTGGCCTCTTCCGCTTTGCGGATGTTAACTTCTTCGGCGGTTTTCCTGTATTGTTCTAATTCTTTCTTTACTTCTTCAATCGCTTTGGCTAAGCGGGCCCTTTCAACCTGGTGAAGACGCTCGGATTCCAGGGCAGCTTTGCGTCGTTCTTCCTCGTAGCTTTGAAGGAGGAGCATTATCTCTTTTTTGGCGTTTTCCAGGGCCTCTTCCAGCTCGCTGATTTTGGAAATAACCCCTTTTAATTCGTTCAGCTTCTTTTCCAGCTCCTTTATGCTTTCCCTCTGCTCTTGGGCTTCTAAGGATAGAGCCTCAACTCTTTGGAGGAGCTGTGCCAATTCGGTTCGGTCTCGTCTTCTTTCTTCATCAAGCCAGGTGACCATTTGGGTAAGCTGGGGGAGGTCTATCTCCATTTTTTCCCTCCTTGGCTTATGGTTTTATTTCCACCGGTGTGCCTATCTCAGCCCAATCGTAAAGGAGGCGAGCTTCCTGAGTACCCAGGATTATACATCCGAAGGAGACAGGTGTTCCCAAGTAGCCGGCCCAGAGGGTTTGGCCGTTAGGGAGGATGGGAAGAGCATGTATCCCGTTCTCCAAATCGCCAACTCTGTATATTCCGAGCCAATAGGGCATTTTTAGCCCCCACTTGTAGGAGTAAGCCATGGGGATTTTGCTTATCACAGAGTAGCTGCCAGGCTTTGTAGGCGAGCCAGGCGCTCCAGTGGAGCAGACAAATTTGTAGACCAGCGTCTCTCCTTCCCAGGCATATAATCTCTGTTGCGAGATTATCACTTCAATTCGCTTGCGGGGTAACGGGATGGGGGTAGGAGT
>Ga0185307_1000636_pt1 | contig 21880 bp, 20 predicted proteins | sample LHCtaG_FD_128010 | JGI IMG/M metagenome (GOLD analysis project Ga0185307, IMG submission 128010) | Hot spring microbial communities from Little Hot Creek, USA to study Microbial Dark Matter (Phase II) - LHC4sed_matched (SPADES... | ecosystem: Environmental > Aquatic > Thermal springs > Hot... | reverse complement strand
GCTTCAACCCATACCCCGCTTACACTAAACGTAGATTTAAACCCTGTATTCCTGACCTCCTCCACAATAATTCTAGTTGCTGGAACATAGCATTTCCTAGAGGCTCTGATGAAAACATCCTTATTAAGGAAATGATCATACATATCCTCCAAGCCATATCTAACATAGTTACTGAAGTTAAACGCTGTAAATGGCTTAAGCCTTACTGGTTGATGAATTTTAAACATGAAGGCAACGTATTTAGCCATAATGTAGCCTATTATTGAAACATATAAATTTATGCTATTCAGGATTTAAACTAGTTAATGATGTTAGACGTAAGATTTAAAAGAGTATGGGTGATGATGGTTATGGATTGTTTAAGCAGTTCAAAACCTCTACGTGTGCTAGCAGTTCTTCACCTTCATGCTGCTACAAATCCTGAATCTGCTTTAAAGTCTTCAGATATTTTGAAATATATACCTGAAATAGGTGAGGATGAATTGAAAAATATTCTTAATAATCTTATTAATCTAGGCTATGTTTTAGAGGTTAATGGACGCTACTATCTAACTCATTTAGGCTCTCTTCACTTAATGTCTATATATAGTTAGGTGTCTATATGGATGTTGCTTTGTTAACACATGAATATGATGGGGATGTTGGGCAATGTGTTAAAAGCGAGGCTGGAAAGCTAGCTCAGCAAGGATTTAGAGTTGCTGTTATCTACCCGTCAGACTATGAAGATATTACTGTAGACGGTAACATCACCGTATACTCAGTATCTACAACAGTAAAAACCCATCTTAACGTAGTTACGAAAGCATTAATACTAATACCGGAGTTTACTAGAGCGTTCTCAAACCTCCTCTACGATTATGGGTTTAGCTTTAACCTGGTTTATAGTTATGAATGGATAGCTGGAGTTGCTGGAGTTGTTTTAAAGACAATATTCCGTAAGCCGCTTATAGCTTCAATTCATAGCACGGAGTATATGAGGAGCTCTGAGGTTGGATTACTTCAGCTCTCTATTAGAGGCTATGAAAAACAGGTTTTTGAGGAGGCTAACCTTATCTTAGCTAGAAGCAAGAACACGTTTTTAAGCATAGTTAGAGATTATGGAGTTGAAGAGCTGAGAATTGTTAAGGCTTTCACTATAGATAGAGCTGTGGAAGCTATTGTTAAGGTGTTTAGAAAATGAAGATTCTACAGTTTTTAAGCTGGGAGTATCCTCCAAGAATTGTTGGTGGTCTTGCACGTCACGTCTACTGGCTTTCAAGAGAGCTGGCGAGGAGGGGTGTTGAGGTTCTTGTTGTTACTCTAGATTATCCTGGAGCACCTAGATTCGAGTATGTTGATGGCGTGAAGATTGTAAGGGTTAGAAGCTATGTACTTCCATCACCTGACTTCATATCATGGGTTCATCAATTCAACATGTGGATGATTAAGGATGCTTCAGATGAGCTTCACGACATCTCAATAATTCATGCCCACGACTGGCTTTCAGCTCTTTCAGCCATAACTCTTAAGCATACATTAAGAAAGCCTCTAGTAGCAACAATACATTCAACAGAGTATGGTAGGAGGGGAGGTATATTTAACGAATTTCAGAAGCACATACATGAGGTTGAGTGGAGGCTAACGTATGAGGCTTGGAGGATTATTGTATGTAGTGAATATATGAGGAGTGAGGTTATGAATGTATTTAATCTACCTAGTGATAAGATTGACATAATTCCGAACGGTATTAACCCTATTGACCTATCAAAGCCTATAGATAATGTTAGGAGGAGGTATGCTGAGGACTGGGAGAAAATTGTTCTATTTGTAGGTAGGCTTGTACATGCAAAGGGTATTCACATATTTGTTGAAGCTGGAATAAATCTACTTGGGAGGAGGGGGGATGTAAAGTTTGTTGTTGTTGGTGATGGTGTTCTTAGAGAGGAGCTGATGAGGAGGGTTTCTGAGAGGGGGGTTTCACATAAGTTCTTCTTTACGGGATTTATTAGCGATAACGATCTAAACGATCTCTACAGGGTATGTGATGTTGCTGTTTTCCCAAGCATATATGAGCCCTTCGGAATTGTAGCTCTTGAAGCGATGTCAGCTGCAAAACCGGTAATAGTTTCAGATGTTGGAGGCTTATCAAGCCTAGTTATAGATGGATTTAATGGAGTTAAAGTACCTCCAAACGATCCATACATTCTAAGTAGAGCTATAGAAAGGGTAATATCTAATCCTACCCTTGCTGAACATCTAGGTAAAAACGGATTTAACCACGTATATCAAAACTACACATGGGATAAGATAGCTGATAAAACACTTAAAACATACAGTCAAGTATTAGAAACATATAAAAGGTCAAGCTGGTTTAAAGCTACCAACCATTAGCAGTAGATACTACTGGATAGAATTTGAACGATGAAACTGAGAAATTACAAATAAAACCATAGCCTCATAGACTAAACTGTTGTTGAATAGTTAACATTTAAAGCTATCCACAAGTTCTTGAAGGCTCTAGATAGCTTTCAGAGTAGCTGTAACTTGATGCTTTACGGCTATGATTTATTAAGCTGGGTCTTTAGCTTACAGCTAATACTAAAGTTTATAACTTCTAGTGGTAGTAGTAACTTCTAGTGGTAGCAGTATGGGTTTATTCGATATTAGACCTAAAAACATTAGAAGAGACTTATACAATAGGGAGGAGGAGCTTAAACTATTTGGGGAAAGTATTAGAAACTGTAGTCCTCTAATAGTACTACTTGGCTCCCGTAGAACAGGTAAAACCTCTCTATTACTTGTTGGATTAAATGAGTATGGAGATATCTATAGCGTTATTGATTGCCGTGTTTTTGAGGAGAAGATAAACATAACCTATAGGGAATTTATTGAAGTATTCACTAAATCCCTACGTACTCTAATACGTAGAGCTGAGGGTATTAGCAGATATTTCTCACGTATACGTGGAGTTAGAGTTGCTGGCTTTGAGGTGGAGTTTAAAACTAGCCCTAACGATATTCATCTAGTAAATGTTTTCGAGAAGATAAATGAGTGGGGTGAGGAAAATAATAAATGTGTTGTAGTAGCATTCGACGAAGCGCAAGAGCTATCTAAACTTAGAGGGGTTAGACTTCTCCCATTGATAGCGTATATCTATGACAATTTAAGACATATCTCCCTCATATTTACAGGTTCTCAAATAGGTCTTCTATACAGGTTTCTAAGAATAAAGGATCCATCATCCCCACTATATGGTAGAGCTATGTTTGAAATAAGATTAAACAATTTTACATATGAGCAAAGCCTAGATTTTCTTATTAGGGGCTTCAAGGAGCACGGTATAGAGCCGGATATAAAGATATTGGAGTATGCAGTAAAAGCCTTTAACGGTATTCCCGGCTGGTTAACGTTTTTCGGCTATAAGGGATTAAGCAAGGGGCTTAAGCTGGAGCTTGTTGAAAACACTCTTGAAGAAGCCTCTAAGCTAGTTATATCAGAATACCGAAACTTCCTCTCCCTAAGACCTATCGCAGCTAAAAGATATACAGCAATACTTCAATCCATAGCGGAAAACCATAATACTTGGAGCAGTATTAAACGCTACTTAGAAATTAAAGAAGATAAAAGAATAAGCGATAGCCTATATACTAACCTAATTAAAAATCTAGTAGATGCAGGCTTCATCGAAAAGATAGAGGATAAATATACTATAATAGATCCAGTGTTAAAACATGCATTCCAAATGAAGCTAATTCGCTAATATTGAAGCTGTATTAGTAGTATAGGTTTCCAATAAAAGGATGAGGTGTCCAAGCACCACCTACTCCATAATCTATAGAAGAATAAGTTATGGGGAGGTTTCTTCATCGAAAAGGAGAAACATATAGTAGCTTCGTTTAGCTTCTAATAGTTTCAACACGTAAACTTAAACCATCTTATAAAAGAAGATGGTGTAAGACATTATATTAAGCTGAGCAATAAGCCATAGAGGACATAGCTTACTGAAGAAACTATCTTCAACATTAGGAGGTGTAAAAGCCATAACTTAGCTTTAAAGCTAAGTTTAATGCATCTATTACTTTAACCCATTTAGGAAAACTTTTTATTTTTAGGGTGGAAAGGTGGAGATTGTAGTTAGAGGGGAGTTGGCTTGGACACCTCATCCTTTTAATGGGAAAAGAAAAATTCTCTTGTCAAAAGAGGGTTATGATGTAGATATTACATGTATGTTGGTTAAGATTGAGAAGGGGTTCCTGAACACATTCATGAGGGGCAGGACGATATTCTCTATCCATTATCTGGAAGGTTTAAAATGTGGATGGATGGTGTTGGTGAGTTTGAAGTAGGGAAGATATGATGGTAAGAGTGCTTAAGAAGGTTAAGCATAAGATTTCTGAAGCTTATGAAGATGTGGTTTTACTGGATATTTTAGTCCAGCACTACTATAATTACTCCTCCAATAATTTTTTAAGATTCCAAATCTTAACATAGCATTTATCCTTTTGAAACCTTAAAGTAAGGCAATGCTCCCCGCCTACATCATAGTATTCCTCATATCTTGTTTTACATTTAGCACATACATAAGCTTGAACATTAAACCTTCCACGTCTCCACGTCTCAGCTGGATTAATGTTTTCAACACCGCAACTTGGACATTTAGCCATAAACCATTCCATAGCCTTTTCTAAATAAATTTTACTCATTTCTTCCCATAATTAACAGGCTTAAATTATACATAACAGCAGCTATCAAGTATGTTGAGTTAAGTTTAGGTTTAGTAGTTTAGGGAATACTATGGAACATTTTAAATCTATAGATGGAGTTTACGGCTTAATTCTGTGTTTAAGTATGATGTTCTTTACTTGAAACGTAATTTAATTAAAGTGGAAATTATCTATTGCATAGTTAGTATAGATTCTAATAGTTTAAGTTATGGTTTAAGGGGAGGTTCATTATGTGTTTACCCTATTCTTTTAGTGGTTTTAATAATTTAAATATCTTAAATCAAGCTTAGCTACGTATGACTTATGTGGTATGCCTAGTTTTTCCGCTACTATACTGCATTTTGCTTTTAGAAGGTAGAATATTGGTTTTCTAATTTTCATCTCATTTGAGAGATATTCGTAGTTAGCCATGCCTTTAGAGATGATTAAGTCAGCATCATTAAGCCTTCTGAGAAGTCTTTCTGAAACCTCCCAGAGAAATATGCTTGAGCCATCAGTACCCGTTTCAACAATTTCATCGAAGTATGAGTGTAAATCTAGAGGTTTAATATCCTCTATTGTTACATCGTTTTGAAATGCTCCAGACTTTACAACTCCTATAGTTTTAACATTTCTACGTTTAATTTCCTCTAGAAGTAAAGTGTCAAATACAACTTCGCCAGCGTTATCGAGAAGGTATAGGATAGATACTCCAGGTTTAAGAAGCTTCAGTAGATCCTCAACGTTATCTATGGATAAAGCAGTATTAGCCACCTCAACCTCTTCAAGTGAGAACTTATACTCTGCAACGCCGAAGTCTATAGCATTACCTATTGCTGATACTATACATGCCCTCCTAAACGCTTCAACATCATTCTTAGACTTATCCACGTATCTTTTAACATGGGGTAATAGACTTAAAGCAATACTGTTAGATTTAATCTTACAGCTCCTGTATGGATCCATATCTCCAGTAATTTTCTTCATAATTCTAAAGGTATTTGTTGCTATAAATGTAACATCTATTCCCTCAACAGCGTTCTCCAATAAATACCTTATAATCTCCCTCATAACCTTCAGCTTCACGTCCTCGCTTAAACCCATCATCTCCATCTCCCGAAGCCTAACTGTAAGCATACATGGTATACATTCTGAATGAATGAACACGTAAGCCACCGTCTAGCCAGATAGCTGCTTACAAATATATTTAAAGCTTCTGAAAACTTTAATATATTGGAGAATGTATATGTGATGAGTCTGGTTCCTTACTGATTTGTGATGAGGGTCGCTAGCTCTGACTATTAACATTAGGTATAAATTTAAGCTCTACTTTATATCTTATGGCTTCATCATTTATCTATACATCCAGCCTTTCAAAATCTGTAAGGTTCCTAATAGAGTTATTTGAGGATAGGTTGAGAGGTGTTTCAAGTCAAGGCTGGCTTAAATCATTATTTAGAAACATTAGCCATACAGATCTTAAAGACTTCTTCAAAAAGTTTTTCGGCTTTGGTGATTTTAGGATTTTTGGCGTTGATGGATCTATAGCTCAGGAGGAAAGGCTTGAAATGCTTTTAATTTATGCATGTGCTGCCGGCTATTACGGTAGGCTTACTGTTGGGGATGATGTTGAAATTAATGTTTCCAATCCTGAGGGAGGGGAGGATATGGCTTTAACCGTTAGTGTACCGTTATGGATTGAGGATTTACCATTTATTGAGCCTAGATTAGAAAGATCTTCAAGCGATTTTGAGATTTCAAGAAGTATTGAAAGCATATCCTACGCCTTAATGAAGCTTTCAGAACTTACATTAAGCCTGAAGGCTTTAGGTAGAGGTAATGTTAAAGTTATACTTTTTGACGGCCTTATTTCAGGATCCTACGGTCCTCTTCTAAGGGATTTTAGAGTTCTTACATCTACAGGCTCATGTATTGTTGAGGGTTTAGATACTGTCTACGGTAAAGTTAGTAAAGCTGATTTAGTTCTTGCTGGAAACATAGGTTCAGGAATCTTCCACATCCCTAGAAGAGGCGTATACGCTAAGTATGCTCTGATTAAGTATTTAATTGATAATCATATAGGGGAGTGGGTTAATGTTGATGATGTAACGTTTAAGGTAGGTGTTGGGAAAGCAGTATTTAAAGAACTTATTAAGCTTAACAGTAGGCTTAATGGAGAAATTTTTGAAGCTAAAAATAATAGTTTAAGAATTAACGATAGGTTAAAGAACTACTGGGTTAGGGTTGAATATGCATGTATGGAGGTTATTAACCATATTTTAAGTGGGCTGAAGCATCCATTAATGCTTAGGGGGAGATGGATAACCTCCCTAGACGTAAATACCTTAAACCTAATACTACTATATAAAATACTTGACATAGCCTTAAGAAACAATATACTAGCTATAGGAATAGCTAAAGATACAAACGCTACAGATCTCATTAGGAATGTTAAGCTACTAACTAAGTCAGGTAGTTTATCTAGTAAAGTATTTAATTTAAGAAGTGACCGGGCACTACTAACAATACTTAGCGCATTAAGCTATGAAGATGTAAAAACCCCTTGGAGAACACTTGAATATGACTACTGCCTCTCAACAGTTTTAACGGAGGATGATGAAGTTAAAGCAGTAAGGAAAGTTATAGCTAGGGAATGCTTCCTCATAAAAAGCTACTTCCAACTCAGGTCCTCAGATCTAGATCCATCAGTTAGAAGCCCAGTATTCTGCTATGATAGACCATACTATCCATTCTTCGACGGTTTAAACGTTACGAGGGTTAAAGCTTTTGAAAGAGGGAAAACAACAATTGCTAATCCATTTATTGAGGGTAATGCTAACAGCAGTATTGGAGATATTGCCCTATACATTTTAAGCCTGTCAGACAATCCAAACGTTATTGAGGAAATGGGTCATAACCATCTCCTATTCCTATCAGATAAACTGGCTAAAACATACTCTAGGCAGGCTCAAACAATGATTAAGGGGGTAGCGGATATAGAGCTTGGATCAGTAGCTAGAAAATATAAGGCATACTTTGCATCTAGAAGATTTAGGGATATACGTTCAGAAGCTGAAAGGTTAAGGGAAGCTAAGGGATACTAACACTACTTAATCCGTAAGGCAGCATATCAATTAATTCTTAACATAGCTTATTAGCAACTTAGAATATCTGAAGTATCTAGTAAAGTTTATATTTTGCAGGTGGTTTTTACTTCATGAATCCGTTTGATGATTTGGATGGTTTCTTCAAGGCTAGGCTTAAATCCTCCCAGGTTAAGGAGAGAACATATATGGTTAGGGAGGGCTCTATAACCCTCTCAAGCATGCTGGGTATTTTTGAGGCTGAGTTTAACATTAGGGTTTTAAACAGGCTTGAGAAGCCCTGCTTTATAGCTTCTAGAAGATATGGAGGTAATGGTGATGTATACCTAATCTATGAGGTTATTGGGGTTAAGCCAGTTCACTACCAGCTTCTATCTATGAGTCCAAACATGCCTAGAACATTAAGGCTTGACTTCCTAGAGAAGATCGATAAGAGCTGGGGTGCTAGTGAAGATACGTGGATAGATGTATACTCAGTATATATAGGATACGTTATGAGGCTTAGGAATGGAGATTTTACCTTTGAAAGAAATGAAACAATTTCACCGCTTGAAGGGTCTGATGCTAGGCTTCTATCTATTGATGCTGTTGATAGGCTTGTCAACGTTCACGGCGGTGTCGCCATAGGGGTTATGGAGGGATTCGGTAAGGAGCTAACTGTTAGTCTTGAGAGGCTTGTAAAGTATCATGGTGGAGTATTCGGATTTACAGGTGTTGGAAAGTCAAACATTACATCCGTTATTGTTAGGAAGGTGTTTGAATACATGCCCGATACAAGAATAGTAATTATAGATACTGCTGGAGAGTATAGTATAGGTCTTCTCGACCTAATTCTTGAAGATGGTGTAATATACACTACTGAAGAATTTAATCAAAACGTTGAATCCTTCCTCTCATCCCAAGTTATTCCTGAAACTCTTCTGGAGAAGATAAGCATTAACACATTAGAAGAATCTGTTCAGAAGATGTTTAGTAGAGGTAGAATCCAGAAGGTCAGTATGGAGGCTGAAGGATCTGTTGAGGAAGTAGTACAGCTACTTGAGGAGGAGGATAGAGCTGAAGCTAAAAACCTTGCTTTAGATATTAAGCATCTACTGAGGAGACATAATATACCATTATCCACAAGCATTAGGGAGGTTGCAAGCCATGAAGTATATGGGGAAATTCTAAGCAGGATCAGTAGCTGTCAGGATGAGTTGAGAAAGCTAAGGTTTCCGCCTGAAAAGCTAATTTCTAAAATCAACTATATAGCTAGGATTGTTGAAGAAGCTGGAGGGGGAGCTGAAAAAAATGGTTTAACACCTGAGCTATTAGCCAGCAAGCTTATAAGCCCTGCTAATAGTGGATTTAGGAAGCTTACAGTAGTCTATATTCCCGACGTATACGATGCAAGAATGTTTACAAGTAGACTTATCAATAGGCTATTCAGCGAGAGGAAGAGAATTATTCAGGGTGCACGTGTCCTAGTAGTTGTTGATGAAGCTCAGGAATTCATACCGGATAGAGTTGCTAAGGAGGACTATACCTACGATGTAAACATAGCTGTTGAAAGACTTCTAAGACAGGGTAGAAAGTATAGACTGCATGGATGGATAAGTACTCAACGCGTAGCTCATCTAAACGTTAACGCAATACAGCAAATACAGAGCTTCTTCACAGGAACCCTTCCGAGAGAGTATGATAGGAGGGTTATTGCTGAGGCTGCAGGTATAAGTCCAGATATACTTGATAAAACAGCATATCTAGATGTTGGTGAATGGCTCTTCATATCCTTCAGAGCTACAAAACTTAAAAACATACCGGTATTCATAAAGGCAGAGGATAATGAAAACATACTTTCAGCCAGACTTAAAGAAATTTTATGAGTAGAGTTAAAGCCTACCTGAAAATTCTAGGTAGCTACTTCAATCTTAAAGCTCTTAATCTTAAAGCTAGAAAACCAGTATTTACATCCTACTCTATTACGTATAGATGTAATTTAAGATGCTTATACTGTAGTAATTGGAGGATTAGAGGATATGAGCTTAATACTTCTCAAGCCTTAAAGGTAATAGATAAAATTGGAGACTTGGAAGTTGCTATAGTTGACTTTAGTGGTGGAGAACCAACACTTAGAAGAGACTTGGAAGTTCTAGCTGGTAGATTACATGAATATGGTTGTATTACCTCAATGAATACTAATGGCCTCCTCATCGATGAGCGGAGAGCTAAACAAATAGCTAAAGTATTTGACTACGTTACAGTTTCTATTGACGGCCCACCTGAAGTAAACGATATGATTAGAGGGGATGGAACATATTTTAAATCAGTAAATGCATTGAGGAACTTAAGAAGGGAAGGTGTTAAGGTTGGGGTTAATACAGTTATATCTAAAAGCAATATTAACACATTACCTAAATTCATAGATGATATTATAGATGATGTTGATTATCTAACACTACAGCCAATACATTCAAGCAATATTGAGGATTTAAAGATTAATAATAGTAAAATACTGAACCTTGTAAACAGCATAGTTAAAGCTAAGAGAGAAAATCCAGGTAAAATACCATTAACATACAGCTACATCTACGGCTTCATAAACTACTTTAAAGGTAGAATTGAGAAGATATGTGATGCTTGCAAACTATACTTTGCAGTTAATCCTAACGGAGATGTTTCAGCGTGTGGTGCACGTGGAGATATAGTTCTTGGAAACATGCTAAGTAAAGATTTAAACAGTATACTACTGGACGGCTACTTTAAAGCTTTAAACGCCATAAATTCATGTGGAGGATGCTGGCTAACATGCACTACAGCTCTCTCACTTAGCCTAAAAACATCAATAACTGAAAACCTCAATTTAGCTAGAGCAATATTAACCTCCAGCCACCACTACAAAACCGGAATTTCAAGAGCTAAGAGAATTTAACCTTCTAAATTAGCTAAACCAATTAAACAAGTTTCAAATAAATTTAATGGAAATAGGTCATGTCTTGCTAGGTGGAGGTATAGACTCAGAGATAATGTAAAGCTTAAGATGAAGTAGCCCCCTCACCTCTGAGGCTCCCTAGACAGAGGATGATGAAGGCTTCAATGAACTCATGAAAGCCAAGCCTAATGAGTTACCAGAGTTACGCATGTCTATCTAAGACTATATAGCTCAGAACATCACCATCCCAATACTCTATAGCAAATTAAATAGTTTCGCTCTTTAATAAGATTTTGTAGTTGTTTTTATGTTTGTTTATGAACTCATCTGAAAACCCTCAGATATATCATGATATATGCTAGTTGTATGAAGCCTATGAATGTTGATGCTAGCCTTTCCCATCTCATGGCGAGTCTTCTAAACCCACCTGTTAGCCATGTGGAGAATCTCTCTACACTGCTTCTCATCTGCTATACGCCTTGCATCGAGCCTATAAGGCCTTCCATGCCTTGACCTACACCTATTCCTGATGTTAACCTGTATCTTGGTCTTTATGCCTCTCCTCCTGGACATGGCAACTTAGGGTTTATATATTCTGTTATTTAATTATTTCATGTTGAGTATTAAGTCTCTGGTTGAGGAATTGGGTGTTTTGAGAGGATTAAGGTTCCATTAGAGCTTAAGATTCTTGATTAGTATTCTACATTAGCTTTCAAGTCTTTGGGGGGTAGGGCATTATCTGACATAGGATTTCTAAGACAGCTTTGAAGTGGGTTAGGAAGTTTAGTGGGAGAATTAATGTTAACCCATCTAGAATACCTAGAGGAGTTATAGTGTTGGATGAGGAATGCTAGGGTTAATGGCTTAGAATATTGGGTTTATGCTATATGTTGATAGGAATGAAATATTATCTATGAGGGTTTACTCATCAGAAATATTCTACCACGACGAAGATGTTTATAGTAGATGTTCTAAAGTATTGTTGTAGGGAGCCTATGTTTATTGTTGATGATGATCTATGGCTAACAAAGCTCTTGAAGAACTTAAACTAAAATATAATACCAACTCCTTCGTGATAGAAGCTTAGTAGAATCTTATGCTTTGCGGCTTAATACTCGATAATCATGCTCTCTATTTTAAATTGGTACGAATTAAGAATGAATGTTAAAGTTAAAGTTTCCCGTTTTCTGTATGGATGAATTTACGAATTTCGAAATTAAGCCGCAAAGCTTAAATTAGATAGATTTAAGTATAACTGTGTTATAAATGTATAATAGGTTGTTTAGGAACATCAGGACATATAAGCGCCATATCCTTCTACTTCAAGAACAAATACGAGATGATGTGAGAATAGTTGGTGTTCAACCAGCCTTAAACGAGGTCATACCTGGCATAAGAAGGATAGAGACAGGGATGAAATGGTACCATTGGATGGACTTCGACGAAGTAGTAGATGTTAAACAGGTAGAGGCAGCTATAAACATCGCCAGAAAGGAAGGCCTACTAATAGGGTTAAGTGCGGGCGCCGTTGTCCACGCATTCACCAAAATCGCCAAAGATGATGGAGTATACATCCTAATATTCCCAGATACCGGTTATAAATATGCGGACAATTTGAAAATACTTCGAAAACCTACAGGAAATTCGGAAATGAAATATGTTAACCATGGCTGACAACATCCAGCTTAACATTTCATTTATCCCCATTTACCATCTTTACTGGTTGCTTTGGTTAAGCTTTTACATTACCTAGTAGACAAAGGTATGTTCAACAACTTATAAGTTAATCTTTAAGTATGATGAGAACTAAGCAGTACTTTAACGCATTTGGTAGACGGTAAAGTTTATAAAATGGTTTACCTTTATGCATCTAGTGATGATGTGAGTGTAGTAAGTGTTAAAGTTCGGAGGGAGGTTAAGGAAAGAATGAAAAAATATGCAAATAAGGTGAATTGGGCGCAGGAGATCAGGGAGGCTATTGAGGAGAGGCTTAAGCAGCTTGAAGCTGAGGAAAACTTTAAAGTAGTTCTACAGGAGTTAGATAAGGCTAAATGGAGTATGCCTAAAGGCTTCTCAGCCGCTAGCGTAAGGGAGGATCGTGATAGTAGTTGATGCCTCTGCTCTCATAGCCTTCTTTCTACGTGAGGAAGGCTGGAGTGAACTCGCCGGACATATGGTTAGAACGATGTCTCTAGACTATGCTGTTAAGGAGTTCTATAATGCTGTTTGGAAGGCAGTAAGCATAAAGAAGAAAATAAGTAGTGAGGAAGCATTAAGATGTATTAGCCTATTCAAGAAGTATCTTGACAAAAACATGCAGCTAATAAGGGAGGAGGAATATCTAGACAGAGCATTGGAGATAGCATTTAAGGAGGGAATAACGGTTTATGATGCGCTCTACATATCACTAGCAATTCATCAAAACAAGCCAATACTAACCCTTAACAAAAAACAACGGGAAGTATCTAGAAAATATGGGGTAGCAGCTCTGCCATAGAAGCTTAAGTCAGTAAAGACAGAAACAAAACTAGTAATTAAATAAAGTCTCTATTCCACTACTGAGTTATTTAGATTCGATAAAAGCTAAATCTTGGCTTACACATAACCACTGTAAACTAAAGTTTAAGATAAAGATCGGAGTGTACGGGGACAAATCTCCCTTCTCTCCTTTTCAGGTCATCCAATGATTCCGTTAGGTTCAGGTCATAAATACCTAATTCCCTTCTTAATCTCTGAGTCCTCTTTTCAATATTGAAATAAGTTCATGGGTAAACACCTAGACTAGCCATATAGCAAAATTTCAGATTTTACTAACGGATCATGACTACTTTAAGATATTACTTAAAGACTTAATTTCCCCCAGCATCTTGGAAGCAGTGCTTCCAGCAACTATTCCATCTTTTACATGATCACAGAACTAAACAAACCTCTTTACTTAGAATTTATTTAGAGTTAAAGGTAATAAACCTCCAAATCCCGTATCTAAGATATATCATTATTGATGCTATGGTTCTCAACCCTTTATACGTTGATGTTAGCCTTTCATATCTTATTACGACCTCTAAAGCTTCTAACCCATCCAAGGGATCTCTACTGTCCCTAATAGATGCTAATACCATTAAAGGCGGTTTACCGTCAGCACTAGCTACCTTAGACTTAGAAGGGAAGAGCTTTATCTTCCACTCCTCATCAGAGAACTTCCTGAACTCATCATAAGACAAGAATAATTTAAGTAATTTGAAGGCAAATTCTAAGATAGCTTTAACTTACTGGTGCTACCTAACAAGCATTACTAAAATCTGCATTAAAGCTATCAATATCCCAATTACTGTAAAGCCAATACCCATAAACCACTTTAAAAACTTAACTTCACCTCTTAAAACATTAATATCACTCTTCAACATACTAATATCACTCTTCAACATATTAATATCATCCTTAGTAGCCATGTTTTTAATATCATCCTTAGTAGCCATATTCTTTATGTCACTTTTAGTAGCCATATCTTTTATATCATCTCTAGTCACCATACCTCTTATATCCTCCTTTGTAGCCATTTTATTCATCATCTCCATTACTTCATGGTTTAGCCTTATTATTGATAATATCATTATGTCTTCAGCTTCAACCCTCCTAGTTTCAATAACTCTACGTCTCCTCCTCTCCCACTCCTCCTCAAGAAGCTCATTAACAATATCCTTCATCAAAGTTATATAAGCCTAAGATATATTTAAACTTACCTAAACTGGAGCTCACCTTGTAAACTTAAGCTTTACTTGGGGTTCTCTCCTTATCTATGGTGAAACCATGTCTAAGATCGTTAGGTTTGTTAGGGAGAGAACCTCCTTTATCTTAATTGTTATGGTGCTTATATATATTTTCTTTCATGCTCTTCAAGAGCTGCCTCAAATATTCTAAGCTTATAATATGTAGGAGTCATACATCTATCTATCATGGTCGTTAAGTCTTGAAATCGATAATGATAAAAACGAAACATAGATAAATGAAGAATTAAAGCAGAAAATTCATAGAGAAGACATCACCCATAATAGAAGTGATGAAACATGCTTAAGTTTAAAGGGTGGTTATGGTTGGTGAATATCTCAAATATTTATTTTGAAATATATGTATCAAAGTATGGAGGTGTTGGGGTTCACAAGCTATATTAAGGCGCTTAAATGCAGAGAATGCGGCGCAGATTTTCCTCCTGTAGAGGTTTATGTTTGTAAAAATGCCTTGGGCTTCTAGAAGTAACGTATGACATTGAATTGATAAGCCTTGACAGGGAATCCTTTAAGGACAGCCGAAAACGGTTTGGCGCTATCATGAACTCTTACCCGTCAGTAACACGGGAAAGTTATTGATTTAGGCGCTGGCTTTACACTGTTGCATAAGTGCAGCCGACTGGCGAAGGCTATTGGTTTAAGGAATCTCTATGTTAAAGATGACACGGTTAACCCAACAAACTCCTTTAAGGATAGACCTGCTGCAGTAGCTATCTCAAAAGCCATAGAGTTTGAAGCAAAGGCTGTTGGATGCGTGTCCACAGGCAACTTGGCAGCAGCCATGGCAGCCCATGCAGCCAAAGCCGGACTTCCATGTTACGTATTTATTCCAGCCAACACTGAAATCAACAAGGTTCTACAAGCATCAACCTTCGGCGCAAAAATAATAGCCGTAAATGGAACATACGATGAAGTCAACAGGCTTGCCGTTCAAGCAGCAGAATCCTATGACTGGGCTTTTGCAAATATAAACCTACGCCCCTACTATGTTGAAGGTTCAAAAACCTTAGCCTTCGAAATCTGTGAGCAACTTGGCTGGAGAGCCCCTGACCATATAATTGTGCCAACGGCTAGCGGAGCCCTATTATGCGCCATATGGGGAGGCCTAAATCAATTCTGGCAACTTGACTTAATAGACCGGAAAAGGACCTGAGTGACGGCTGTACAGCCTGACGGCTGCCCCATCATAAATGCTTTCAAGTCCAACAAAGACTATGTAGAACCAATAGAGAAACCTCAAACTATAGCGAAGAGTTTAGCCATTAGGGATCCTGCAGACGGCATTTACGCCCTAGAAGTCATCAGGAAATCCGGAGGCAGCGCAGAATCCGCTACAGACCAGGAAATACTCGATGCCACTAAACTCCTAGCGAAAACTGAGGGAATATCCGCTGAGCCTGCAGGAGACGTCGCAGTAGCCGTTTTAAAGAAGCTCGTTGAGGCTGGACAAATACCCACTGACGAGGAAGTGTATGTTGCGTTGCAGGAAGCGGGTTCAAGGCCTTAGATAGCTTTATTGAAAATACCCTAAAACTAACAGTGATAGAACCCACCTAGAGGCGCTTGAAAGGATTTTAAGTTAAAGAGGATGCTGAAAATTGGTGTATTTCCTGTTTGTCTCTCCCTTCTTCAAGTTAACTCTACAACGCTGTTTAAGCATTTAATCTCATTACAATTTTCAAGTATGGTTTCATCATGTTTAAGCTTAACTGTAATTCATCCTGCTCCTTTAGACAAGACCTCTTGCAGAGCTGAGATAAAGATAACTTCAACTTTGAATTGTTTATAGTGTGAAGCCAGGGGAGGATTTGCACCTCCGTGTAGCGGTCTGTAGCCCGCTGCCTAACTACTCGGTTACCGACCTATTATACATTTATAACATAGTTATATTTAAATATACCTATAAAATACAGTATGTTCACTGCTACATTCTATTAACTTACTAACTTTAGATGTTGTAGGTAATGGCTATTGTTGTTTCCTATAATAAATATTATGTAGCTAACAGCTCAATCTCCAATCCATAAATCCAGTTTAAAAGATTTTAAATATGCAATATGATAACTAACCTATCTAGCAACATATCATAATTTAACCTCTTAAAATTAGCTAGTTACTCAGCCCCATAAAGAGAAGTAGTTGAAATAAAAATATAAGAAGTAGAGCAGTTTGAGGAGTTAATAATTAGTTTTATTAGTAATGAAAAGCAGTAGCGGTAGGAATTTATAAAAGAGGGTTAACATAGAATTCTTGATGAACTAGTTAAATTAGAGATATGTTATTTAATTAATCTCTTAAATAGCTAAACTCGTATTTCTTTTAGTGATTCAATACTTTTCTTAAGTAGTTCATTTATGTTTAATCTTTCTTCGATAATTTTAATGTCTTGAAGACTAGATTTGGTTGCTGGCTTACTTGGCTTAGCCCAGCATCCAGTTCTCGGTAAGCATCCTGTTTTTACACGTATACATGATTTATCATATGTTCCAATTTCCTTAGCTATTCTTTCACTCTCAACCTTGTCAAACCCTATTAATGGCCTAAATACTGGAAGCTCAGATGCTTCATCTATTGTTTGAAGGTTTGAAAGTGTTTGTGAAGCTACTTGAGCCAAATTCTCACCAGTTACTACTGCTTTAGCATTAAGTCTTTTAGCAAGCTCATTAGCAACTCTATACATCATCCTCCTACATAGAATACACGTGTATTTAGAGGCTGCTTTTCTAAACTCTATGAGGTTATGTTCATGCCTATACGTATATGCTCTTAGCGGTACTCCAATACTCCAATGCCTTAATACTTTTAATACCTCAATATATCTTAAGAGGTCGGATTCATCTCCTCCTCTTGGGAAGTATGCAAATAAAGGATAAACTATACATCCCCTCTTCATCATCATCCATGCAGCTACAGGTGAATCTATACCTCCAGATAGTAGACATACAACCCTGCCTGAGGAGCCTATTGGAAGCCCACCTGGACCCTTAACCCTACTATTATATATGAAGCATTCATTACCTCTAACTTCAATATAAATTACTCTTTCAGGATTTTTAAGATCAACTTTACATTTAGCTATTTCAACAATTAGCTTCCCAATATTTCTCTCTAAATCTAGACTTGTAAATTCATGTACCCCCTCTCTACGTGCTCGAACTGCGAAACTTTTAGCATTACCTATAAGGTTTGCTGCATTCATCCTTATAAATTCCTTAAGGTTTTCAAGCTTAATATGAGTACATGGGGCAAAGTAGACAACTCCGAAAACATATGGTAAAATTCTACATATAGATTCTACGTCATTGCATTCTAGGAATATTCTTCCACCAAATTGACCTACTTTAACGTTAACTCCACCAAGCCCATTTAGAATGTTTTTTACAAGAATATTTATGAATCTTCTCCTAACAGGAGGAGATTTAAGAGCTATTTCGCTATAAGCTATAAGTACTCCATTCCACATGAAAACCACGAAATCTACGTTACAATTATGTATTACATTATAAACTTTATTTGTTTTGTGGTTTAATTAATTTTCTTTACGGATTAGAGACTTATTCTTTAACTCTATACTGAGTAGATGTTCCTTGAGGAATAACTACACCCCACCTTTAATTTGATCTCCTAAAATCTCCTCTAAGACTTCAGTCATAGAGTTACTTACTTTTCCACCACCAATAACAAACATCCTCTTAAAACTTGATAACTTAAAAACCTCCACTCATCAATTTTTAAAGTAAGTTTTGTTTTATGAGTTTTCTTGGATTTACAGCATCTAGAGCTTTTCAATAGCATTTAAAACAGCATCCTGATCTTTCCGAGTTAGGGTGATAAAGTATTATCCAGTAACTCTTTTCAATTCTTAATCTTAGCCATAAGAGTAATTCAGCCCTTCCAATTATTACTACTAGGGTAGCAATTAATATTGTTTAAGAATAACTTAACAATTATATAATTGGAATTATATTAGGCTCTTGCACGGCTCTGTAAACTAAGCATGTTGATCACATCCACTATGGGTATTGCTTTTCTAGAATTTTAGCTTTAGAATATTTTGAAACAATGAATGTGAGGGTGTTAAACCTACCAAAATACCTAAGCTAAATCCTGTAGAGGAGATTTTTAGGAAGCTTAAAATAGGTCTAGCAATAAACTCTAAACAATAGATAAGCTAGAGGAGGCAGTAAAGGAATTCTTCAGGAGAAACAATACCTCAACGTAACAAATACGTAAACTAACATGAAAACACGTAGAAAAACTTTCAGATTTTACTAGCGCTTAACATAAATTGGCAATTAATTAAAATGAAAATTTATCGCTTAAGTTTGCAGAGCCTTTTACTCAATTCTTGGTTTATATCTTTTCATTAATAACGAATTCGAAACAACAGAAACAGAACTAAAAGCCATCGCAATAGCTGCTATCATTGGATTGAGTAAAAGCCCCGTGAAAGGATACAATAAACCAGCTGCTACAGGTATCCCTACACAATTATAGAAAAATGCCCAAAAAAGATTTTGCTTTATTTTCTTAATTGTGTAATTACTTAGATCTATAGCTGTAATTACGTCTCGGAGATCATTTTTAATTAAAATAACATCTCCCGTTTCTAAAGCAATATCAGTGCCTGCACCAATTGCAATTCCAATATCGGCTTTTGCCAATGCTGGTGCATCGTTAACACCATCTCCAACCATTGCTACAATTTTACCTTTTTTCTGTAATTTTTCAATTTCTTTCTCTTTCTCTTCTGGCAAAACCTCGGCTAAAACATAATCTATTCCTAATTGCCTTGCGATTGCATTTGCTGTTCTTTTGTTATCACCAGTTATCATAATAACTTCTTTGCCCATTTTATGCAATTTTTGAACAACCTCTTTAGAAAATTCTTTTAACGTATCTGCAACAGCTATTAAACCAATAATTTTTTTATCTAATACGAGAATCATAACAGTTTTCCCTTCATTTTCTAAAGCGCTTATCTTTTTCTCAAGCTCCCCAATTTTTATTTTGTATTTTTTCATTAAATCTCTGTTGCCGAAAAGTATAGTTTTTCCATCATATTTTGCTAAAATACCATGCCCAGGTATTGCCTCGAAGGATTCCGCATCTGGAATTTCCAATTTCTCTTCTTTTGCTTTGTTAATTATAGCCTCTGCAAGTGGATGCTCAGATTTTTTTTCTGCAATTGCGGCATATTTTAAAATTTCTTTTTTGTCTAATTCATCCGCTAAAATGTCTGTAACACTTGGTTTCCCTTTTGTCAACGTCCCTGTCTTGTCAAAAACCATTGTTGTTAATTTATGGATGTTTTCTAATGCTTCTGCATTCTTGATTAATATCCCATTTTCTGCACCTTTTCCAGTACCAACTATTATTGCTGTTGGTGTTGCAAGACCTAGAGCACATGGGCATGCAATAATTAGAACTGCTATAAAAATGTTGAGTGAAAAAATGAAGCTTTGTCCTAAAACAAAATACCATAATAAAAAAGATACAATTGCAATAAGAATAACTGTTGGAACAAAATAACTACTTACCCTATCCGCCAATCTTTGTATCGGTGCTTTGCTCCCTTGAGCTTCTTCTACTAATTTTATTATTTGATTGAGAACAGTATCTCTGCCAACTTTAGTTGCTTTGAACTTGAACGAACCATATTTATTAATTGTTCCTCCTATTACCGTATCACCCTTCCTTTTTTCTACAGGAATGCTTTCTCCTGTAATCATAGATTCGTCAACAGAAGAAGTTCCCTCTATTACAACCCCATCAACTGGTATTTTTTGCCCAGGTTTTACTACAATAGTATCACCCACAACAACATCTTTTATTGAGATTTGCGTTTCTTTACCATCCCTGATAACAGTTGCATACTTTGGTTGTAAATCTATCAATTTTTTAATAGCTTCTGATGCTCTGCCTTTTGTTATAGCTTCAAGCCATTTTCCAAGAATGACAAATGTAATTATAATAGCAGAAGTCTCAAAATAAACATTTTTTCCTAGAATATCGGGGAATAATACAACAAAGAGACTATAAAAGTAAGCAGCAGATGTCCCTATAGCTATTAAAGTGCTCATGTTGGCAGTTTTTGCTTTCAACGCTGAAAATGCTTCTTTGTAAAATCTGTAGCCAACTATAAACTGGATAGGGGTTGTAAGTAGAAGAAGTATTATATTTTTATATGGGATTTCTATATTCAACCATTCAAATGGCATTGCGATTAAAAAAACTGGAATTGATAGTAATAAAGAAAAAATAAACAAAGATTTTATTCTTTTAATCTCTTTTTCTCTCACTTCCCTTTCTTTATCTACAAATCTTTCTGCTTCATGATTGATTTCTTTAATAACTTTGTATCCTAATTGTTCGATTATATTATAAATTTCACTTTCATTAGTTACATTTTCATCAAATTCCACAGTTGCTTTTTCTGTTGCGAAATTAACATTTGCATTAGTAACTCCATCTAATTTTTTGAGAGTTGATTCTATCTTCTGTGCACAAGAGGCACAGTGCATACCATAGATTGGAATTATTAATTTCTTCATGTTTTACACCTTGTTTCATCAGTTGACTTACATTACCCTCTTCTATTCCTTTTCATTGAGAACATACTTTATCGAACCCTCCTTTTATGATCATATCATCGCAATAGCAACTTCCATCCTTCCATATCCAATCCCCAAGATAACACATTGTACATGGTGGTTCAATGCACCATTTGTATGGTGGGTTTACAACCAAAGGTTGGTTCAATGTTGCATTGGTTTTTATTTAAACTTTTTGATGCTTCTAACATAGATTTTCTAAGTTCTCTTCCTTCATCATGCTCAAGTGGCATAACTCCTATTGGACCACCTTCTTTAGGTATTCCCCTCTTCTCAATTAATGGAAATAACAAGTCCTCTTCTTTTGTATGATGACACTTATCTACAAATTGGTCGAAGAATTCTAAAAGTTCTTTTACATCAGAAACTAGAACTTTATCTAGACAAAGTCTGCAGAAAAATTCCAAGATGTCTAGACTTTTTTCAGTTATTTCATGCTCTTCTTTTAATATTTCCACAGGATCTTTCGTTTTTATCCTTTTAATCTTTTCCATTTAATCACCGGACGTGGCAACTTAAGCTCACCTTCTTAGGTTGTTGTAGTATAGTATGAATAGTTTTATTATTAGGTTCCAGCATGCTATTGATCTTATGAATCTTTCGCTTCGGTTAATTGGGTTTGATGTTATGTTGTTGAAGAATGCCTTTGTTCTTTGCTTGAATGATGAGTATACTGATTCTATTAGGCTTCTATCACCGAAAGGACTCTATATTGTATGTTAATCCCAGTTCCTCTAATGCCTGTTTAAGCCATGGAGCATTATCAACAATAAATATTGGTTTC
>Ga0185307_1000633_pt1 | contig 21890 bp, 21 predicted proteins | sample LHCtaG_FD_128010 | JGI IMG/M metagenome (GOLD analysis project Ga0185307, IMG submission 128010) | Hot spring microbial communities from Little Hot Creek, USA to study Microbial Dark Matter (Phase II) - LHC4sed_matched (SPADES... | ecosystem: Environmental > Aquatic > Thermal springs > Hot... | reverse complement strand
GCTCTAATAGAGCTTGAGGAAGCCTTCGAAAAAATATATCCAACACCTGAGTTTCAGGAGGAATTTATGAATCTCTTAAGGGATTATGGTGGAAGACCAACACCACTATACTATGCAAGAAACTTCAGTAGGCTTGTAGGCTTTAAGGTATACTTGAAGAGGGAGGATCTACTCTGCGGTGGATCACATAAGCTTAACAATGCCTTAGGGCAGGCTCTTCTAGCTAAGAAGATGGGTAAGAAACGTTTAATAACGGAAACAGCTGCTGGACAGCATGGTTTAGCTACCGTTATGGCTGGGAATATATGCGGTCTTAAAACCGAGATATTTATAGGTGTTAAGGATATTAAGAGGCAAGCATCAAACGTTAAGAAGATGAAGCTTCTAGGAGCAAGAATAAAGCCTGTAAAGACGGGTTCAGGCGTTTTAAAGGATGCTGTTTCAGAAACTCTTAGGGAGTGGGCTTCATGCTCAAGAACAACACATTACCTTATAGGATCAGCTGTCGGTCCACATCCATTCCCAACAATTGTTACAGCTTTCCAAAGCGTAATAGGGAATGAGGCTAAACAGCAAATAATTGAGAAGGAGGGGAGGCTGCCTGATGCTATAGTAGCATGTGGAAGTGGGGGAAGTAATGCTTTAGGAATATTTAAGCCGTTCATTAATGATAATGTTAAGCTATACTTTGTTGAGGGTGGTGGGGGAAGCCTTAATGCTGAAGATAGTGCTGCCGTCTTCCAGCTTGGAAGTCCAGGAGTTCTTCATGGAGGATTAATACAGGTTCTACAGGACGAGTATGGACAGATAAAGCCTTCAAAAACTAGAGCAGCTGGATTAAACTATCCCGGGAGAGGTCCTGAAATATCTTATCTCTGCGAGACTGGAAGAGTTAAGCCATGCTACGTCTTCGACCATGAGGTTTTCGAAGCTGTAAAGGTAATGTGTAGAGCTGAAGGACTTATTCCAGCTCTTGAAACCGCGCATGCTATAGCTTACGTTTTAAAACATAAGGGGGAGTTTAGCAGGGATGAAGTAGTTATTATAAACTATTCTGGAAGAGGAGATAAAGACCTAGATACTATTTTAAGGTTTTTCTATGGATCTTGATGTGGAAATAGAGGATTTAAGGAGACGTGGGGAAGGTATACATATGGCCCACGTATACTATGGAGATCCAAATGAGGAATTCTCAATTAAACTTATAGAAACCCTTAGTAGTAATGGAGCTGACATCATAGAGTTCGGAATACCATTCTCAGACCCTATAGCTGACGGTGCAGTATTCAAGGCAGCATGTGAAAGAGCATTAAAGACAGGTATAACACCTAATAAATGTATAGAAGGTATTAGAAGACTTAGAGATTCAGGAATGGAAAAACCTATAATAGTTACTACATACTTCAACATTCCATACGTAATGGGCTTAGAGAACTTCCTAGATAAGGTAAAGCAGGTAAAAGCTCAAGGAGTTTTAATTCCAGACCTACCATTAGAGGAGGCTAAGCCATTTCTAGATGTAATTAGGAGGAGAGGCCTACACCTAATCCTACAGGCTGCACCAACAACATCCAGTAAGAGACTTAGAAAAATATTAGCGGAGGCATCAGGCTTCATCTACGTTATAGGGCTTGAAGGAGTTACAGGCTTAAAAATAAAGAGGTGGAGGAAAACAATAAGCCTAATAAGAAGCGTAAAGAGGGAGAAAGATATTCCAGTAATAGTTGGATTCGGAATCTCAAGAAGGGAAGATGCTGAATCCTTAGTATCTGCTGGTGCAGATGGAGTAGCTGTAGGAAGCATCTACGCAAGAATATATTCAGAAAGCTTAAACAACCCCCTCCAAAAATTACCTGAAATAGCTAGACTTTCAAACGAAATAAAGCTCGGCTGTATAAACGGATATAGAAATAGAAAATACAGCTTTAATAAGCTAAACTTCTAAATAAACCATAAGGAGAAATAAGGCAAGCAATAGATCTAAACTCAGTACTTAGCGCTAAACTACTTGATAGCCGCAGTTACAAAAGCCTTAACGTGGTTTATCGTAGAGAGAAACTAAATACTTCCCTTTATACTCCAGTATAATGCTTATCTGGGTTTCGCCAGAAAACCCATCATGGGTGGGATGAATGGTGGAAGGTTTAAAAATAGGGGGCCAAGTAGTTTTGGGATGTTCCTTTGCAGAATGGATAGGGATCTAAACGCTAAATATAGCTCATGGGGTAATGAGCTCTATGGGATGGGGGAAATGTGAGCCTCCCAAACCAGCAGATAAGGGGATGGGCGTAAAGCCTACCCTAAACTCTGGAAGCCCACAGGCTTCAGCCGTGGGTAGCTCACATACAAACCCCATATCTTTTCAGAATCACAATATGCTGGAGATATTCATAATCAGCTTTAAACCATCTGCTACATTAATAGTGTTATTGTTGTTTTCTAGGTTTTATATGGAACTCGCAGTATTTATCTCCAGCAGCTATGCATTTCTCCTCTACTGCTATTAGCTCCCTACCTATTAGTCTACTTAAAGTTCCAGCTATTTCCCCTCTTACGTATTGGCATGATGGCTTCCTCATCCTCCCCCTTATTGGTGTTGCCTCGCATGAATCGTAAACTCTTATAGTTGCTTCTCCACTATCTATATTTAGCCATACCAATTCACTATTAAAATCTCCAAAGCTTCTATCTAAATCAAAAGTTATTCTAATAATATCTGCTAGTGGGAGATTTAGTGGCTCCAGCTGCTTTCTAACGTATTCAGCATAAGTATATCCTGAGTAGTAGCCTAAATGATAAAACAAAGCTACAGCCTCCTCTCCAGCTCTCCTCCTAAACTCCTCAATAATTGATGAAAACGTCTCATACCTTATAATGAATGATTGAAATCCATGAACCATTGTTGGAAAGCATAAAGCATCATAAACTACCCCATCTATCGGCGCCTTCCAAACATCTACACTAATAGTGTAAGGCTGCAGCCTAATTATTTCTTTAAGCTCATCTAAACCAACTTTACTATCAGTAATATCTATAAAGAATAGGAATCTAGCTTTAAAACCATCAGTACTGAGAAGTAAATAAACTATATTTACCCTGTTTTCACTCATAATCCCAGATATACTAGCTAAAATACCAATAGCCTCCTTAGTCTCAACAACAACCTCAGCAAGCCTACGTCCAGGCATAACAAAAACAACAGGAAGATCCTTAAAGCCTCTACAATTCAAACAATCACCAACACAGTATAATCCACAAGCCTTAAATACATTTTCATCGAAACTATGATCTAGAAACTTAGTAAATAACAACACACTATGTTGCTGCAATACTTTATTTTCTGAATGGTTAAGCTACAACTATATTTAGCTCCAAGATCCTATTTTAAGTTGGCGGTTTCATCTTAATGTTTAGGATAGCTATGCTGAGTGGAGTTGTGGAGTACTTGATGTTTACAACACCTCATTTATTAGTGATACAGTAACTTAACATAAGAGTTATTTAGGTCAGGGTTAATCTCAAGTATCCTCGTTGATATGTAGAAATTGAGATGGAATAATTGAGGAATGTAGTTTTTAAGAGAGATGGGGAGTTAGCTGACACTTTGTATGGTAACTCATTATTGGCGGTGTGGCTTTATGCCTCAAATCCTTTATCTATGGGTTTCGCCAGAAAACCCATCATGGGTGGGATGAATGGCGGAAGGCTTAAGAACCAGAAATCCCAAGTGTTTCCGGGATGTTCCTGTGCAGAAGGATGTTCGGGTATGCATTGTAGGGAAGGTTTTCAAGCCGAACGAGGGGAAGGTCTTAGCATTAAACAGAGCCCTCAGCGAGTATTTCAGGCTTGTGAAATGGTATCTCGACTTCAACTCTAAGTCCAAGAGCCTTCTACACAAGAAAGGCTATGAAAAAGCGAAAGAGTCCTTCCCTCTGAACACCTCTTTAATCCAAACAGCTAGGGACAAGGCTGCTGAAATCCTGAAGAGCCTCGGGAAGAACGGGGAAAGGGTGGTTTGAGTCTTAATAGGATATCTATACGCTTCGACAGAAGATGCTGCAGCCTCCCAAAAACGACAAATGCTCCAACACCATACCGGCTCACATTAAGCCTGAACAGACGGGAAGAATCAGCCTACCAATAGTCTTCGGCGGGAAGCAAGGAGAGAGGATAGAGGAAGCCTTCAGGGAAGAGTGGAAGCTCACAACGGCTGAAATGGTTAAGAGAAACGGCGAGTGGTATGCCCACTTCGCCCTAATGAAAACTGTTAAGCTGATAGATAAGCCTGAAACCGTGATAGCGATAGACATGGGGGAAGTTAACTTAGCTGTCGCCGTTTCAAAGAAAAACTTGAATAAGCCAATGAAGGGAAAGTTCTGGAGAGGTGGAGAAATAAAGAGGATAAGAGGACTACACAATCATATAAGAAGGAAACTTCAAGAGAGGAAGCTTCTGAAGAAGGAGCTTAAAGGAAAAGAAGTAAGGAGGGTAAATCAACAGCTCCACATCATAGCCAACCAGATAGTAGAGTATGCTAAACAGTTCCCGAAACCAGTAATAGTAATGGAGAACCTGAACGGGATAAGAAGAAACTTCAAGAAGTCTAAAAACTCAACAAAAGATTCCACTCCCTCCCATTTAGAAAGCTCCAAACCTACATTGAATACAAGGCCCTTCTCGAAGAAATAGAAGTAAGATACTTAACAAGAAAAGAAGCAAGGAATACTTCTAAAACATGCCATAGATGTGGGCATGTTGCCCAAGTTAAAGGAAGAATGTTTAAATGTCCGAAGTGTGGAATGGAATACGATAGGGATCTAAACGCATCTATAAACATAGCCCATAGGGTAATAAGCTCTATGGGAGATGTGAGCCTCCCAAACCAGCAGATGAGGTGAGGTAGGCGTAAAGCCACTCTAAACGCTGGAAGCCCACAGGCTTCAGCCGTGGGCAGCTCACAAGCGTTACACAGATGGTTTGGAGTGGTTAGAAATGTTTAGATACTCCTACCTAGTATTTCTTTCCTAATTAAGCTGTCATTCCATTTTAGGCTTAGAGCATTCTTATAACATTTTTCAATGCATCGACCACACTTTATACAGTTTGATGAATTTCCAATATCTCTAATATTTTTTATTCCCATACTACATGCTTCAAGACAGGATCCACATCTATTACACATCTTCTCATCTAGCTTTATTTTTAGTAGGCTTACCTTATTGAATAAGTTGTAGATTGCAGCTAGTGGGCATAGGTAGCGGCACCAGAAGCGGTTGATGAAGAATATTGGGATAAGTAAAGCAGTAAGGGTAATTATGTGGATGTAGAAGTAGGATCCGAAGCCTTGGTATGTTGGGTTTAATAGGTAGAACGGTATTGCTGCAAAGAGGGATCCGGAGGGGCAGAATTTACAGAATAACGTATCTCCAGTAATCCAGGCTGAGGTAACTACTCCAAGCAGAGCAATGTATTTAGTAAATGTGTAGCGGGCTACCTTACTTCTTCCCCTTTTAAAGCGGCTGATAAGATCCTGTAAGGCTCCGAATGGACATGCCCAGCCGCAGAATGCTCGGCCAATAACGACTCCGTAAACTCCAAGAAATCCAACTGTGAAGATTGATATTTGCCTTAATGCTGTGAAGTGTTGGAGAACACCGATTGGGCAGGCGAGGAATGCAAATGGACAGCCGTGACAGTATAGGAATGGACAGATGATGCCCGTCTTAAATTCTGAAGTAAAGCCAATATTAGAAATTATTAGTACACTAATCTGTACAATTCTTCTTATACTACCTAGCTTCATCATTCTAACCCTATACATGATGTACAGATAATTTTAACAAGTACTTCTATTGCGGGATATTCATTAATGCCTAACACCACCATAATGGTGAATATAGCTAATAGTAGAATCCATATTTTTCTAATTATATACTTCGCTTTAAGCATCCCCCACTATCACCTTATTAATGTTTCTATTTCACTTAGAAGCATGGATGAAGAAGTTACGCCTACATGTGTGTATCGTATTATGCCTTCCTGATCTATAATGAAGATTGTTGGAATTGCAGAAACTCCATATTTCCCAGCTACTTTAGCCGTATCTCTCACTATAATCCATTCTATACTGTTCTCTGAAGCGTACTGCTTAAGTTTCTCAATAGTATCAGATACTGGATCAATACTTATGGAGATAATTACAACCTTACTGAAGCCGTATTCCCTATAAACCTGGGATAAATGTAGCATCTGTGTTTTGCATGGTCCACACCATGTTGCAAAGAAGTCAAGAATAACGATTTTACCTCTGAAGTCTTTAAGTGTTAAGGGCTCCCCATTTATATCTGCAAGTGTGAATGACGGTGCCACTACATTAACTGGAAGACTATATTCAGCTCTACCACTATGAGTAATATTCATAAGTATTGTAGGTAATCCTGAAAACACTATGATCAACATAATTAGCATCGTAGCAGCTCCTATAACTAGAAGTTTTGATATTCTTCCTCCACTATTTCCCTCCTTTACTGCAGTAGGTGGTTGTTCAAATCCACATACTGGGCAAGTCTTTGCCTCCAAGTCTATTTTTAAGCTGCAATTCGGACATTGCTTTATAGGTTTAGATAATGTTTGTCTGCCTCTTCCGAAAAAGAGTTTTACGTGAGGCTTAGTTAAGTAGTGGAGGATAAGTAATCCTATTATGGGGCTATATACTATGATTCTCCAATCCCCTATGATTGCTCCATTAGCAATACTTAGAATTATTCCAGCAACTTGGAAGCCAACTATTACTAGGTATCCTTTACCTGCCAGTAGGAGGAGGGTGAAAATAAATCCTGGAATACCGTTAGCGAAAAATATTCCTGATCCTACTGTTAAGTGCCAGAGTTTAAGTAGTTCAAGCAATGGTAGAAAGCTTATAACTCCTCCGAGAAGGCTTAAAGCTGCAAGTATGGTAATTCCTTTAGGCCTATTAACTTGAGAAGCCTTAGCTAATTTTTCCTCAGCAATATTTTGCCTATACTTACTTATAGCTCTTACAACTCCATCCCTTTCCTTAGCTATAAACCTCTCAACTCTACCATCATCAAGATATATGGAGAACAATCCAATTATATATTGCAGCCCAAGGAAGCCTCCCTTCTCCACTTTAACTATTCTTTTAAGCTCTATTCTAACTTCTCCACTTTCCGACCTAAAGGTTAAATCTTTATTTGAAAGTATTAAATCCCCCTTAGCTCCTCCTAGCAGTACCCAAGATCCCAAATGCTTAACATTCCTAAAACAAACTTCCTCCTCAGCCAACTTCTCAAATATTAAATGAAAAACCTATTTATAACTTTTATGGCTCATAAATGGTCTTTCTTTACTTAACAGGCAATTTTGAGGCGGTCATTCATCTTACTAATTTATATGCCTACCTCATAATGTAAGCATCCGCCCTTGACATCCTGCTTAACATTGTGAACAGTAGTAAGATCCTGAATTTTGCTATATGGTTGGTTTAGATATTTATCTAGAACTTATTTCAATCCTTCCAGATATATTATATGGTTGATCATTGTCTTCATGAGAGTTAGCTTATTTCTTCCCCAAGCTCATATTGATGCTATAACCACGAATTAACATAAAATAGAAAACCCTCAGATTTACTGGGAAATTCTACATCATTTATAGGCGGAAATGGGGTGAATGTTAAGTTATATCAGATTCTAGTATTTATCGTATTACCTGCAGGCATAGTTGGGATATGAATCGCTACTCTAAGCCTGTATCCTGTAAAGCTGGGGCTGTAGGAGGAGCAATGTGGGGTAGGTGGCCGTGAAAGCTGTGGAAAACCTGTAAAATTAAGATGATAGGCTGGAGATGCTGCAGGTCATTGATGAAGAAGCTTGCAGGCTTTAGTCGTGAGTAGCTTATATTCTCGCTTATCCCTCAAATTCTGCACTGTTGCATTGGATGTAACCCCTTATATTCATCTAAATTCAGGTAGAGTTTAGGTATAGTACATATAGTATTTCAAAATACATAGATCAACATAAACATTCATAGAAGACATTCCGATGTACTACTTCTCGCCTCTTTCCTTCATGATTTGTACGGCTCTTTAACTAGCTTGATGAGTTCGGAGCAGGTGATGTTGAGGAGTTTTCCTACTAGCATACGTATGTGTTCGAAGCTAATCATTACATCCCCTATTTAAGACTTACTTCATAGAAGTTGCTGTGAAGAGAGTTTGCTTCACGGAAAACTATGTAGATATCCTTGCACCGTATTCTTAGATAATTCTCTTGCAACATCCCAGAACTCGCTATGACTCTTGATTTTAAATCCTTTCCTAGCCATGAGAAGCGCCTTAAGAGCCTCAGCTACACTTCCCCATAAGAATTTGCTTGCTTTCTCATAGTTTCTTTTTGATTTCTTCGCTAGCATTATTTAGATAGAGTAGGATTGCTCTATATAAATCTCCGCTTTCTACACTCTCTTCTATATTCATTTCTCTAACCTTTTTACTGATTTGATCCCTCCATTCTTAGCGTCAATTATTGCTTCATATCGATATTAAGGGAGGAAAATGATGGTGAAGTCTCATAAATCACGTGCCACCCATCACTTTCTTCATCGTATTTACATTCTACTACATCATGCCAATAGAGACGTAATGAAGCTGTCTCAGCATATTTCTTCACAATTTCACCTGCATCTCCGACATCAGTAACTCCACGCTCACTCACAGTTATCAGCTCCTTAACGTTTAGTGCCTGACGTGGATAAAAGTTCCACTCTTTAATAGGATTGTTTCTTATGTTGTTTATGAATATTCTTGATCTTCTTTTGGATGAGTATGCTTGCTCAAGGCTTTTAGGGCTGCTAGGTGGTTGATGGTGTTTATTGCTAGGCGGCTCTTTTAATTCTTTCAATGAGGTCTAGAACTTTCGCTTTTATAGTGTCTCGTACTTTTCTAGCTTCATCTAATGGCATTTCAGCCGGGTCTGGTATGTTCCACTCTTCAACATGTTTTGTGTAGACAACTGGGCAGAGGTTTCCACTGCAGACGATTATTGCTATTTCAGCTTTTTCTTGAAGTTCTTCAGTCATGAGTTGAGGCTTTTTGCAGCTTATATCTATACCTTCTTCAAGCATGAGTTTAATAGCGTTTGAATGAATATTTTCAGCTGGCTTAATGCCAGCACTTAAAGCCTTCCAGCCTTCTGGTGCATACTTGTTAAAGTAGGCCTCAGCTATTTGGCTTCTAAAACTGTTTTCAACGCAGACGAATAGAACATTTTTCAATCCTTACCCCTCCCAGTCTAAGAGCCGCTTTTCACCCTCTATCTTCTTCAAGTCTGTTATGTCTTGAACTACTTCCATTGTTCCCAAATATTTACCGCTCTTATCCCTAACTGCGAAGTATCTTATGTGAATTAGGCGGTTACTCTTCTGAATCCAGAACTCCGCTACATCTCTTTCTCCTTTCTTGAAAGCTTCTAAGATTCTGTTGACTATGTGGATGCTTTTCTGCGGGTGGCAAAGCTGCACTTTTCTTCCGATAACAGCTTTTGTCCTCACGAATATGTGTTTTTCAGTCTTGTTGAAAAACTTCACTACATCATCCTTATCCACAAAGGTTATGTCTACTGGTAGTGAGTTTAAAATTGCCTCAACTTCCTCCTTCGTCAACGTCCCAGTTTCAAACTGTAATGCGTATTCCGCTGCGGCTTTCAGCTCTTCCAATTCTCCAGCTGGCTTTGCTATTAATGACTCTGGAGTGAAGCAGCAATATCCAACCTCATCGAAGCCTGCACGTATATCTATCCACTCCTGCTCTGCGACGACGCGTTGAGCTACTGGAAATAGGATGTTATTCTCCTTGAAGATGTGGCTGTTAAGCATATTGTTTATTGAGTTGGCTAGCTCGATTAGCTGCCTCTTAAACTCTGGAAAGCTCATGTTTACCGCGTTTTCAATAAGTCTTTTAAGCTGTTTCTTCTTTTCCCTAAGTTGGTTATGCTCCATCCACATTATGGCTGGCGGCTCAGTTATCCCATGCTTCTCCAAAACTGGGAAGAGGACGTTTTCCTCTCTTAAATAATGTTTCTCCGCATCTAAAAGCTCATCTATAAAATGCCTTAATTGAGCAAGCTCCTCATTAACAGCTCCTAGGCTTTCAGCCTTCTGCACTTTATCCGTTAACGATATTAGCTTCTGGGTTATTTGTTGAAGTAATCTATGTTCTTCAAGGAGTATGTTGATGGGGCTTGGTGGAGCTGCCTCCACCTTTTGCTTTTCCAGCTGTTCCTTGAAAACTGCTAAATGTATATTGCAAAGCCTTTGAATTTCCTCTCTCGATATGCCTTCACCTATAAGCTCCTGCTCGATTTTAGCGATTTCCAGCGGGCTAACCCCTTCTAGAAGCTGTCTAAAACGTTCTTTAACCTCTTCCAGCGGAATACCGGCATGAAGCTGCTTAAGAACCTCTTTTAAGGCCTTTTTACGTTCTTCCTCAGCTACTCCACCCATGTTAAACCTCCCCCCTAATCTTTTTAGCTAAAGCCCTGCCAACATCCACAATCCGCTTTATATCCTCCTCTGTAGGTGGACCGTTAACCTCCAATACACCGGCAACCTCAATTTTGAATCCTGTAAGCAATTCTTGAATCTGCCTTACTGCACCTCTACCCCAACCGTAAGAGCTTAGGAGAACAGCAAACTTTGTTGGTGGATGCAGAGCCTTGAAGAGGTATGTAGCGTAAACAGTTAATGGATGAGCTCCACCTAAAACTGTTGGTGCACCCAATACGATAGCCCGTGAATCCACAAGGTCCTTAGCTAAATCACCAATATCCGTTAAGGCTAAGTTATGGAAGGCAACTTCAACGTTTTCTGATGCTAGGGTTTCAGCTATCTGCTTCACCATGGCGTCCGTGCTGTTCCACATGCTTACATAGGCGATTACTGCTTTAGGACGTGTTTCACCTACTGCCCACTTTTTATACATGTTTAGGATGAGTTCCGGCTTTCTATGGATGGGGCCGTGGCTTGGCGCTATGATACGTATTTCTAAGCCAGCAATTTTTTCTAAGGCTTTCTGTGCCATAGCTCTAAAAGGCATCATTATCTCACCCCAATATCTTTGAGCATGAACAGCCAAGTCTTCAACCTCGTCACTGTAGACTCCGCTAGCTAGGTGGGAGCCGAAAAAGTCACATGGGAAAAGAACCTTATCCTCTTCAAGATATGTAAACATCGTTTCAGGCCAGTGAAGCATAGGTGCTTCAATAAAGCGTAGTGTTTTATCACCTAGACTTATGGTTTCCCCATCACCTACAACCTTTATCCTCTCCTGCGGGATGTGATAGAAGACTTGAGCCATTTTAGCACCACTACTGGTAGTTATAAGCTTTGCCTTAGAGGCTATTCTCATCATGTATGGTATGGCTCCAGCATGGTCTGGCTCTGCATGATTCATAATAACGTAATCTATTTCTTCTGGAATTGCTAAGCTGCGGATTTTCCCCTCAAGCTCCTTTTCAAAGCCTGGATTTACAGTATCTATTAAGCCATTTCCATTTCTGCCTATGACAAGATAGGCGTTGTATGATGTACCTTTCGGAAGAGGGATTAATGCATCGAAAAGTCTACGATTCCAGTCTCTCACACCCACCCAGTAAACGTTTTCAGCTATTCTTATAATGTCTCTATCAAACATGTATATCATTCATTTATAATTAATACTATTATTTATGTTTTTCCTAAATATGGAGGTGAGCTCCGCTTATGGCTTATGCATGTAATGTTTAACGACGGCTCAGGACACCTAGCAGTAGCATTTCCAGCTAAGCCGCTAACAAGTGGGGAAGTTAAATTAACAATACTTGATACTGCAGGCAGCTACTATATGGGAGCTCCACTACGACTAACCTCAAACAATCCATACATTGAGCTTAAGAAATATTCAGACTGGTTTACGGATTATAAAGGAATAAAAACAGTAACAATCTATGAGGTAGTGGATGGAAAACTGATTGAAGTTACTAGTGGAGGAATATATGAGGTAGCGCAGAAAATAAGCTAGCATAAACTATGGATGAAGCACTTAATAAGAGTATTAATAAAATAGCTTACAACACAAATAGAAATCTACTAGCATAGAGACGTGACTCTACATTAAACATCCTATAGCTACATATATTCAGTGAGAATAATCTATGAGCGATATGCTGAAGATAGCTGTTTGAAACTTATCGATGTTAAGAATGTAAGCGAGAAATCCCACATCATTTCAGGGTGGGTAACTCATGATTTATCCTTACTTTTTAACTCAATTGTTATATAGTCTCCTACAGTAGGTTTTCCAAGCTCTTCATACTCCTCCCGCGTAAGGGATAAAATAACTGTAGAACGTATTTCTTCAAACGCCTGCTGGGGAAGTTGGGAACCTAAAACTACTGGCAAGTACTTCCTCATAGCTTGAAACATACTAAACATCATTTTCTCCTCTAACGACTCCGGTGCTGGAATTATTGATGGACTCCTCCCAACATTCTCAGAAAGCCTACTTAACCTTAATATTACGTCATCACCATAAAGCTCCATAGCTGTAATTCTATACTTTAAAGTAACCAAGCAACCACCAAGATACAATAAAACACGAACTTTTAAAGCTTACCATTATAGGAAGCTTATCTAAAATAGCTGATTACAGCTACATCACATATTCCTCTATGCTAATAAATTATACATTAGTTTATAAGAATAATCATTAAAACGTATGAGTTGTTAGATATGCTTATGGGATTAACATGACAGCCTAACACATCATATATTTCACCATGCTTAAACTAAGGTAGGCTTTCTAAGTCTTCATTAATGAAGTTCTTAAAGCCGCTTTTTAATATTAAAGCCATAGTTTTACATGACTGTACATAGTTAATGCTGCTAAGCTTAGGAATGTTTATTTTCCCTTAAATTCCGGCTTTCTCTTTTCTAGGAAGGCTAGGGTTGCTTCTTTGAAGTCTTCTGTTTGGAATAGGTAGTCTTGAGCTTTTACTTCACGTATTACTGTTTCCTCCAGGGTTGATGATATGTTTTCCCATATTAGCTTCTCAATTTCCCTTATGGCTAATGGCGAGTTTTCAATTAGTTCACGCGCTATCTCCATACATCTCTCCATAAGCTTCTCCTCAGGTACAACCTCATCTACCAGTCCAATTTCCCTAGCTTTATCAGCATCTATAGCTTTCCCTAGTAGGAGGATTTGTCTAGCTTTTCTGAAACCTATTGTTCTAGGTAGAATTAATGTACTACCAAGCTCAGGAGCTATTCCCCTCTTTACGAATGGAGCTGAGAAAACAGCTTTCTCCGATGCTACTACAAAGTCGCAGAGCTGAGTTATGGTGAAGCCGAATCCGAAAGCAGGTCCATTAACAGCAGCTATTGTAGGCTTCCCCAAAGACTTAAAAGCTAAGGCAAAATCAGCAACAAACGTTCTATCCCTCTTAATCCTACCATCAATTACATCCCTCCAATCCCTAATATCCGCTCCAGAGGAAAAAGCCCTACCAGCACCTGTAAATATTACTACTCGAACACTATCATCAACAGATAACTCATACATTACCCTAAGAAGCTCCTCCCTCATCTTAAGATTTAAAGCATTAAGCACATCCGGACGATTAAACCTAACTATAGCTACACCATCCCTTCTCTCAAGCACAATAGTCTCATAATTAGAAGCCCCACCCATAAATACCAAATAATCAACTAATATTTAAATCTTCACTAAAGCTGATGAGACGTAATAACTTAAGCATATGTTAGTGAAATACTACTTTACCATTTAAGAGGTAATTATAGTATCCATAAGAAATTTAATAATTATCTAGTTAGCTGATCTCTCAAGCTATTTCTATCCAGTTAATAGATGTTATCAAGTTAAGCTTAATACTGTAGTAAACCTATACCCCTAGATAGGAGCCTAATAACATTTCTGAAGCTCCTTAAAGAGCTTATGAAGAGGTGGATGAGGCTTATTCTAACGTAGAAGCTGATGAAGCCCCCAATGAACTTGTAAGGGGCTAAGAATGATGAATTTAAACTATAGGTTAAAGATTATATGACTTAAAGCCCAGTAAACCATACAGTAATTGTAAGGATCAGTAATTGTATCTGATCAGTTTAGATCTTGTTTCCTTAGTGTTGCTGATAGCTAAGACTATGTTTGTTGATTAGTATCTATATAAGCTGCTTAAATTGGGTTATATCTAACTATTATTTAGCTATTCAAAGCTGTACCTAGGAGTAATCTAAGAAGGGTTTATGAGTTGCTGGGTATGTCCCTAAATTGGAAAAGCTTATAACTTATGTCTTATAGTTATCTTGATCTATATGAGTTCAAGAATAAGTAGGATTAGGGCGAGGGAGATTCTGGATTCAAGAGGGAATCCAACTGTGGAGGCTGAGGTTATATTGGAAAGTGGGGATTTTGGAGCTGCTTCTGTACCGTCAGGAGCATCTACTGGGAGATGGGAGGCTGTTGAGCTTAGGGATGGGGATAAGAGGAGGTTTAATGGAAGGGGGGTTTTAGCTGCTGTAAGAAATATTAATGAAGTTATTTCTAAAGCCTTGGTTGGAAGAGATTCATTAGATCAGGAGGGGGTTGATAGGGTAATGATTGAGCTTGATGGAACTGAGCGTAAGGAAAGGCTTGGAGGAAACGCAACCCTAGCAGTTTCCATCGCTAATATGAGGGCTGCTGCAGCATATATGAAGATGCCGCTTTACAGATATATTGAGGATAGGGGGGAGTATGTTATGCCTGTACCCCTCATGAACGTAATAAATGGTGGGAAACATGCTGGAAGTAGGCTTTCCATACAGGAATTTATGATAATTCCTTATGGGGTTGAAAGCTTTATGGAGGCTTTAAGGATAGGTGTTGAAACATATCATAACCTCAAAAACATACTTAGGGATAGGTATGGGTCATCAGCGATAAATGTGGGGGATGAGGGAGGATTTACACCGCAGATTGAGACTACGGGGGAGGCATTATCAATGCTTGTTAAGGCAATTAATGCTTCAGGATATAGTGAGGGGGAGATAGCGTTAGGGATTGATGCAGCAGCCTCATCCTTCTATGATGAGGGAAACAATAAGTATAGAATAGATGGATTAACACTATCAGGAGATGAGCTTATTGAATACTACTCCAAGCTAATTAATGAATTCCCAATAGTCTCTATAGAGGATCCATTCCATGAGGAGGATTATGATAGCTTTAAAGAGTTTACCTGGAGGTTTAAAGATAGGATTCAGATAGTTGGTGATGATATATTTGTAACAAATAAGAGGAGATTTCTACTTGGTGTGGAAAAGGGTATAGCTAACACTCTCCTATTTAAGTTGAATCAGATCGGCACCATAACAGAAGCTTTTGAAACTATGAAGACAGCTATTCTAAACAATTATAGGGTAATTGTAAGTCATAGATCTGGGGAAACTGAGGATAACTACATAGCTGATATAGCTGTCGGTAAAAGCATTGGGCAAATAAAGACCGGAGCCCCCTGTAGAGGGGAGAGAACATCTAAATACAATAGGCTAATTAGAATAAATGAGGAGATCGGGGATAAAGCCATATATATTGGAAGAAAACTATTTAAAATCTAGTAGCGTATAATGCTTCATCAGCATCTAAAGACGGTAGAGCCTACAGCAAGAATCTCTATAACATATCATAATAAGCAAAGCCTAAAGTAGATAGTAGTTTATAGTATACTTATCTTCAATCCAGAATTTTAACTTACCTTAATTAGCTACGCTAGGTTTATATAGTGGCTGGCTGAAGACATAACATCTTAAGATTTAGAAACTATCTATCCTATGTTGGTGAAGGGATGTCCATTAAGCAGATTATGGAGCCGAGGAGTGTAGCTGTGGTTGGAGCATCTAGAAACCCGGCGAAGCTTGGAGCTATAATACTTAGGAACCTGGTTAATCTAGGTTTTAAGGGATGTATTTATCCAGTTAATCCGAATGCTAGCGAGATAATGGGGCTTAAAGCATATCCGTCAGTTAAAGATATTCCCGGTGAGGTTGACCTAGTAGTTATAGCGGTTCCAGCTCCACAGGTTCCTGATGTTGTGAGGGATTGTGTTGAGAAGATGGTTAAGGGGGTTGTTGTTATTTCATCAGGATTTAAAGACATTGGGGAGAAGGGTGCAGCTATTGAGGAGGAGATTGTTGAGATAGCTGGGAAAGCAGGTATTCGAATATTTGGACCTAATACAACAGGTCTCCTTAACGTCTCTAAGAGGCTTGCAACAACATTTGTTCCATTATCCGGGTTGAGGAGTGGGGATGTATCAATTATTGCTCAAACAGGATTGTTTGCTGGAGCTATGCTTGAATGGCTTGTAACATCCCAGAAGTTCGGGGTTAGTAAGGTTATTGGTTTAGGTAATAAATGTGATGTTGATGATGCTGAGGCTTTAGAGTATTTAGGCGATGATCCTGAGACACGTGTTATCTTAATGTATGTTGAGGGGGTTAGGGATGGGAGGAGGTTTATTGAGGCTGCACGGCAAGTTATAAGGAGGAAGCCTATTATAATATTGAAATCTGGAAGAACGGAGGCAGGCTCAAAAGCAGCATTAACACATACAGGCTCCCTAACTGGAAGCAGTCAAATATTCAACGCTGTATGTAGGCAGCTAGGGTTAATTCAAGTATTAAGCTTTGAGGAGATGGTTGACTTAGCGAAGGCATTTACACTTCTACCACTACCTAGAGGGGGGAGGGTTGCTATTGCATCTATTACAGGTGCAGGATCTGTATTGGCTGCTGACTCATGTGTCGAGCATGGACTTACTGTAGCTCAGCTATCAAGTAGATCGCTGGAAGTAATTCAATCCAAACTACCACCGTGGAGTAAGGCATCCCACCCAATAGATCTTGAACCTCTTGTTGAAAACATGCCTAAAGCAATTGAAGCCTACAAGCTAGCTTTAAACACAGCATTAAACGATGAAAACGTTGACTCCATGATAGCAGTCCTACTTGCACCCCACGAATACTGGAGGGAATCAAAGTTCTGGGTTAGTGATGAAGAGCTAGTAGAAGTATTTACAGAAATTAGAAGAATCCACTCTGAAAAACCTTTAGTAACACACTTAATGGGTGCTAAGCCAGCAGTTAACCGCTGGACTGAAATCCTTGAGGAAATCAAGATCCCAGTCTATCCATCAATAGAGAGAGGAGTAAAAGCATTAGCTACACTAGTTAACTACACTAAAACCAGGATATACCTACAGTAAGCTAAATAATCCTAAATCTACAGCTACATAACTATGAATTCAACAATTCTAAACAATGCTACCAACCTAATTTACATAGCTATCCCCCACTAGTTTCTCCACACTTCCTAACCAATCCCCCTCTACGAGGAACCTTTCTACTATTGTATATTGAGAATTCCAAGTAAGGCTGATTGCTTAAACATACCTTCACATACCATAATATCTCAGCATTCCCGTAAACATTTCGAAATATGTATCCAACTATTATTTATACCTCATTAATTCCCAATCGCGCTTAAACTAGCTGAGAAAAGCTTATGAGTTATTGAACCCACCTCAAAATATCAGCAGACATGAATTCCAGCAGCTTCCTTAATATAGAAATAGAGCTATAGGTGTGGGGAATGGGTAAGGGAGAGGATGAATACCTCACTAGAGTTAGTGTTAATCAGGTATCTACATTCAACTAGGCATGGATCTCTTAGCACGCTACATCTTACCAATTGATTAGCGCTAAAGTTTAAATAGTGCCCCTCAATATAGAGATTTGGAGGAAGTATGGGAAGATACATATCTTTGATATTACTAGCTCTTCTACTTTGCTCATTTATCTTCATGGGTGTGGATGAAGTGCAAGCATCAAACATTAAGGAGGCGAGAAAACATGCTGAGGAGAAGCTGCTTCCACTTGAGGGAATTGCTGGAGTAAGCCATCGCGAAGACCCTCCAAGAATAATAGTCTACCTCGAGCATGAAAAGTATAAGGATAAAGTTCCTGATAAAATAGACGGCTTCAAAACAGAAGTTATCGTAATCGGTAAGATAAAAGCTTTATCCCTACTCCAACTTGAAAAAGCTAAGCCATCATATACATACGGTGAACCCGTCAGTAGGACTGGTAAAGTAAGGCCGATAGTTGGAGGCATATCGCTAGGTGTTCCAGAAGATGCTTATGGAGGGAAAATGGCCGGAACACTTGGCTTAATCGTATATGGTCCAAATAATGACCTTTACATTCTTAGCAATGCACATGTTATAGCTATGAACAGCAAGGCGCAATTCCTACCATTAGGCACAGCCGTACTCCAACCTGGAACCTATGATGGCGGCACCATGGATGATAAGGTTGGAGAACTATACAATTACATCAAGATAACATTTGGCCCTAAAGGTAAGAACTACGCTGATGCAGCTATAGCAAAAATCACAATTGATAATTACCTAGTTCTAGTTAGTGAAGTCTTAGATATTGATAACCAGAACACTTACAAAATTAGCGGGATAACTGAGGTGAGCATAAACAATGCTGTTAGAAAGTCTGGGAGAACAACAGGGGTCACTACCAATACCGTATTTGATACAGTTGCAACTGTAAAGGTTTGGTATACGTTGTCTAAGTGGGCGATATTCTACGACCAAATATTGGTACGTCAGCCCTTCATTGAGAGCGGGGATAGTGGAAGCCCTGTAGATAAAGATGGAGCATTCGTTGGACTAGCCTTCGCGGGAAGTAGCAGTACAGCTGTAGTATGTAAAGCTAAATACATAATTAGTGGGCTAAGAATAACGATAACAGAGTAAAATAAACTATTACTTTTTTATGCTCTAACTAAGGAAACTTAAATTACAAAAAGCAAGGACTAGAACTCTTAACTATCCACTCACTTTAAATTCTTAGCTTTATTTCCTTTTTCTTCCCTAACAAATTTAAGTTCAATCATTCTTTACTCTCAAGGTTATTGAGATAATATTCTAGACTTCTCCTGCTTAATTCCTATTACCGTTCTTTGAGGCTTAACCTATGAATCTTTCAGCTCTAAATCCTAGAAGCTGTGAAGTTCGTTGCAAGATGGATTACGGTATCCCTGTACTGCGAGAAGATCCGTTCAAAGATTGAGTAGACATTGGATGAGGACGTGTTTCTACTCTTAAAATTAAGGAAGGCTTAAGATATTGATGCAGTTCTTTATGAGTATAAACGAAATATGTAAGATAAACAACTAACATATGATTCTCTCTAATAAACTTCATAGCTTTACCATAAGTAATTGGGGAAACCCTAAGCAAAGTTAAAGTTTACAAGGCGTAGTAATTGGCTTTGTAAACTTTAGCTTTAAGTTTATCTCTAATTTATCTGTTAGCTGGTTGATTAGTGGTTTAGTTTCTGTTATTGGATTATGGCTTGAAATGTTAAGGATGTTTATAGTTTGGGGATATGGTTGTTAGTGGGGTAACTCTAATCAGTATTGGTAATGGGAATAATGAATGAAGGGTTAGATAGAGTTTAGAGAAGAAAACCATAATGAAGGCATCAACATGCTTAAGTTTACAGAGCCGAGGCGGAAGACGCGGCAACTTAGGATGTTAAGTAGGGTTTGTTACTGCTCTATTTTTATGAGTATTATGTAGCTAACAGCTTAACCATCATAAACCTGCAACCTATCATATTAACTTTTTAAGTTGCCAAGTCTGGGGCAGGGACGCGGCAACTTAGGGAATCAGATACAATATGTTAAGTTGCCAGGTCCGCCAGTTAACGTAAAGGAATAAATACTAGTTTACATAGTTGTATGTATGGATCTTGAAGTTTTCAGGAGGAAGCTTGAAGCTGCAGAGTACTTCTCATCTATACTTGCTAGTAGGATTCCTAAGTCAATATGTAAAATATATCTGTTTGGAAGTGTGGCTAAGAAAACGTTTAGTATGTGGAGTGATATTGACCTCCTTATAGTTCTCGATAAACTATCGGAGGAGAATCTAGATATGGTTGCTGAAGCAGCTTTTGAAGCAGCCATGAAGACGGGGGAGCCGATAGAAACTGTTACTATGTCAATTCTAGAATTCCACTCTAAAGCACCTACACCATTCCTACATGAAGTGTTAAACTATGGAGTTAAGCTATACGATAGGGGTGAAGCACCAGCTATAAACAGCCTCCTCCATCTAGCAGATGAATACTACAGCTATGCTCTAGATGCATTTAAAGAGGGGAAGTATAGGCTTACAGCTGATACTGGATATAATGCTGCTGAACTAATAGTTAAGGCATTAATAATACTTAAAAACCAACCATTAGCACCAAGCCATGAAGGAATAATTCAGCAATTTGGAAGACTATACGTAACTACAGGTATTGTTGACAAAGATATAGGGAGGAAGCTATATAGAGCATTAGACCTAAGAAATAAGGCAAGATATGACGCTACATACATAGTTAACGAGGAGGAGGCATCCATGACATTTAAACTCGTTGAAAAGCTAAAGGACATAGCAAAAACAGTAATTAAGTACTAGAAGTGCCCAGTAGAATGGTACTGTTTTACTAGTTATTGGTTAAGATATTCTTACATAGTACATTCTTGACTTAAATTTAGCCTATAATCAAAGGTTTAGTTTAATGCAGTATACCTATACTTACTGCTTGAGAAATTGTGACTGTAAGCCTATTTATGAAGAAGCTTATAGTATTATCTATACCGAGCTGTTGCTGCTTATGGAATTAGCAAACAGGGAGTTAACTTATATTAGGGTAATTAAAGCAATTCAACTTCGAGACCTAAGCCGCTAGCTTTAGCTTTTCTATAGACTAATGTTGCAGTAGCTAAATCCTGAATTGCTAATCCAGTAGAGTCAAAAATTGTTATCTCCTCATCACTTATTCTTCCAGGTTTCTTTCCAGCTATTATTTCACCTAACTCAGCATAAATATCAGTCTTGCTAATTATCCCCTTTGATAGAGGTACATTAACCTCACCTGAATGACAAGCTTGCTCCCAGTCATCAACAACAATTTTTGCTCTCTTTAAAATCTCTGGCTCTAATTCTTCTTTCCCTGAACTATCCGCACCTATTGCATTAATATGCATACCCTCACTAATCCACTCATTTTTAACTATAGGCTGGGTAACAGGTGTAGTTGTAACTAAAATATCGCAGCCTCTAACAGCATCTTCAATTTCTTCAGGTAATATATTTAAGCCAAGATATTTCATATCCTCTCTAAATTTTTCACATTCCGCTAACGTTTTTGCATAAACTCTAACTTCTTCAATATCAAAAACTTCATTTAGAGCTAATAATTGAGTTCTAGCTTGAACACCAGCTCCAATCATCCCAATTATTTTTGAATCTTTCCTAGCAAGATACTTTGCAGCTATACCACCAGCAGCACCAGTACGCATACCTGTTATCCATGCTCCATCCATAATTGCAGCAGGTTTTCCAGTTTCCGGATCTATTAAAACTATAGTTGCCATTACTGTTGGTAGTCCATACCTTTCAGGATTTTCCGGATGGGAATTTACAATTTTTACACTGCCAAATCCAAATTCAGGAATATAGCAGGGCATTACTCTAAAATCACCTTTCGGAAAATTTACATAAACTTTCGGCGGCATTTCCACTTTCCCAAGCCTTTAGCTTTAAAAGCCTTTTCTACAGCATCCATTACTTCCTTCATGAAAGCTATTCCTTCAACATCCCTTCTTGAAATTAACAAAACCTTCATTTAATTACACCTACCAAGATTTTAGGTTATTAAGAGTTAAGTTGCAGGCGGTTTTAGCTTTATGCTTCTCCATTATTGAGTTT
>Ga0185307_1000632_pt1 | contig 21908 bp, 17 predicted proteins | sample LHCtaG_FD_128010 | JGI IMG/M metagenome (GOLD analysis project Ga0185307, IMG submission 128010) | Hot spring microbial communities from Little Hot Creek, USA to study Microbial Dark Matter (Phase II) - LHC4sed_matched (SPADES... | ecosystem: Environmental > Aquatic > Thermal springs > Hot... | reverse complement strand
CTCAGTAGTTGCAGCATATAGTAAGTCTGTTTCAGTCGGTCCAGGGCAGATAACGTTAACTCTAATATTGTATGGTGCTAAATCTATAGCCATAGCCAGAGTTAGAGAAAGTATTGCTCCCTTCAATGCGCTGTAAGCAGCATGCCCAGGCTCCCCAGTTATAGCAGCTTTTGAAGATATGTTGATTATAGATCCTTTCCTAGCTTTCATCATATAGGGTATAACGGTCTGGGACGGTATGACTGTTCCGAGAACATTTATCTTGAATTGTTTCTCCCAGTATTCTAGAGGCTCTTCATGGAATGGTTTACCTAGATGGATTGCTGCATTATTTACCAAGATATCTATTCTCCCATAGCTATCAACTACCTTCTCCACACCTTTCTTTACAGATTCAACATCACTTACATCTACTTTCAGAGCAATAACATCAGCATCTCTTACTTCATCTTTTATCTTTTTTACAGCATCTTCTGCTTTAGCTATATCTATATCAAATATAGCTACTTTTGCACCTTCTTTAGCGAATCTTAGAGCTATAGCAAACCCTATCCCTCTTGCCCCTCCAGTAACGATAGCTACTCTATCCTTTAGCTTCATGTATCCTTCTTTCTATACCGTTATAAATAAATCTTTCACTCCGAAAGTTCCGAAAACACTGTAAAACCTACGTCATGAGTAATACTTAACAGACTGAATGGAAATGGTTAAAATTGAGCCAATAGCTGTTCAGTACCTCAGATTTAAACTAAATGAGTTAGATAATCGATTTTCTACTATCTATTACTATTATCCGTCCTGTTATGAATGAAGACTCATCAGATGCCGGGAATACTGCAGCATTAGCTATATCAATTGGTTCAGCAACTCTCTTTAATGAGGCTATACTTCATCTCTTCTCGATTATTTGTTGAATTTCCTCGATACTCCTTCCTCTGATATTCATATCTGTTAAGACAAGGCTTGGAGCAATAGCGTTAAAATTTATTCGTATTCTCCGAGCTCAAATGCTAGTCTTCTGATTAAAGTCATGACTGCTGCTTTGGTTATAGCGTATAATGTTGTTTGAGCTGAAGCTGTCCCTATTGCTGCCGTACTTGAAATATTTATTATCTTGCCGTAACGTCTCTTAATCATATGTTTTACAGCTTCACGTATACAGTATATTGTGCCTTTTAACATTTAGCCTTAACATTGCATCAAGCTTTTCTTCATTAAAAACTGAATATTGAGCTATGATAAAATATTCCAGCATTATTAATCAGAATACCTATTCTAGAAAATTTATTCATAACTTCTTAAACATTTTTTTCTACTTCTTGCTTATTTGATACATGAGCTTTAATCATTATAGCTTCTCCTTCTATGGGTTCAATCTCTTTAATAATTTCCTTAGCTTTTTCCTTAGAAGAAAAATAGTTAACACAGACCTCAGCGCCCTCTTAAGCAAAAGCTAAAGCTATCTCTCTACCAATACCTCTAGAACTGCCTGTCACAACTGCTTCTCTATCCCTAAGCCTCTGTCTCATTTCAACAAAATTTTAAAATGATATGATAAAATTTTAGATGAAGTAGTTCAAAGCAATTAACGCTCTGATTTTCAATTCTAATAGTTTTGCGATATCCATAAAACAAGTTTAACTCAAAGGTACAGTTACACTAGTTTTCAGGTAAGCTTAATGTAGGGGAGAAGAATATAGTTATGATGAGGGTATGGGGATGCTTTCTCTATTAGTTAAGTTGACTGTATAAGTCATACAATATATTGAGAGAAAACATTATTTAAATAATCTTTGTTTAACTTTGGTATAAATTGTTCTATTTTAAAATCGATAGTGTCCAAATAAGCATTTTTATCTACTTCCTGTCTTGATTGTTTGGTGGTATAGTGTGTATAGGTTGAGGAGTAGATTTAGGTTCTTTATACCTTGTATATGGTTTCTTGCGCTCATCTTGTTGCGGAATACATCGTCCTCTCCTTGAGATATCTGAAGAACCTCTCACATCTATACTCTAGGCCAAGCCTCTCCAGAGCTCATCTATACCATGGACTTCTATCAACTATTACTAGAGGCTTGTTACTGCATAGTTTTAGAGCTTTCTCTAGGAATATTATAGCGTTTAGGCAGCTCCTCCCATAGGAGACGTCTAGAGCTAGCAACCCCCCTGAATCTACGTTAACAGCAGACTAGACATATACCCAGACCTTCTTGATACGTAGCTTAGTCTCATCAACAGCTATACATCTCCTATATCTTGGCTTAGAAGCTACTATAACTTTAGAGGAGACGATTCTAGCTAGATAATGTACATCCGACTTGCTTATAGGCTCAAGAGAAAAGCTTAGAATCTTAGATATCTTCCTACAACTACCATAGAACATATATCCGAGAACAGCTAAAACCTTAACATCCCTACTCTCCTATTACGCTTAAAACAACTAGAGATAACGACCACAACATTCATGTAATCAATACATGCTTCCCAGACTTTAAATATATGCCTTATTTGGTCACTATCGAAAGATGTACTGAGAAGATTTATAAGAGGCTAGTCAAACATTATTATTGAGGTTTAAGAGAAATATGAGTAATGAAGAAAACATTCTTAACAGGAAGATTTCCAGAAGAATGGCTGTAGGAACTGCTGCAAAGGTTGCTGGAGCAGCCGTAGCTGGGCTCGTGATAGGAGGAGTAGCAGGATATGCATTAAAACCTGAAGTACCAGCAGCAACAGTCACAGTTCCTACAACAGTTAAAGAGACTGTGACTGTTGGAGCTGCTACAGTAACTGTACCTACAACCATTACTAGAACTGAAACAGTCGTCTCGACAGTTACTCCTCCAGCTGCTCCAGGGCTTGCGGAGCTTAGAAGTGAACTAGCAAAGAAGTATGCTACAGGTAAGCCTGGAGAGAAATTCCTCGTTGGATACGTTACTTGGACGTTAGCTCAAGAAGCACCAAAATATGATTATCAAGGAGCAGACCAAGCCTGCAAACAGCTCGGGCTAGATTTTAAGGGAATAGAAATAGGTGCCGAAGCATTAAAAGCGGTTGAAGCTACTGACTCATTAATTGCTGCTGGTGCGAGGGGTGTAGTTTACTGGGCCCCGGCACTAGCAGCAATGGAGGAGATTGTTAGATTATGTGAAGAGAATAAAGTATTTGCAGCATCTGCTTGGTGTAGAGACCCTGCATTACTGCCTGGTGATAGAGGTCCACATTGGTTCTTTGAATTCAGTACTATGTCAGATGAGATGAGCTTCCACTGCATGACACTACTATTTGAGAAGATGAGGAAGTATGGTAAAAGCAAGGTTCTGCATGTACAATCTTCCAAGACTATTGCTCCAGACTCTACAGCATTGATAAATCAAGGTATAGCTATTGCTTGGAGGAGATATCCGTTTATACAGCTACTTGGACATTACTGGGGTGAATGGGCATATCCAGGTGGTAGAAAAGCGGGTGAAGATGCTCTAGCTGTAAGAACAGACTATGAGGCGGTCTGGGGTCATAACGACGACCAAGCAATGGGTACAGTTTCAGTCTTCAAAGAAAGAGGTATAGACATCGGACCATTCGCAGCTGCAAGAGATGCTATAGTGGCATGCCTAGAAGAGGTTGTAAAAGGAGATTGGTTTGTGACCTCTCTAACAGAATTCCAGTATTTTGGAGGATACCGTGTTGCAGCCACCTATGATGCTGTTACAGGTGCATCATACCCACTTAGGGATGAGATGGTTCAATCTCCATGGGTTACAACAGTTCTCAACATGACGACACCGCGTATCAAGGAAGAAAATGAAGAACTTATAAAGTCTTCTGGATTATGGTGGCACCCAAACTTCGTAGTCGTAGATTCTGGAAAATTACTAGAATTCCAGAAGATTAGTGAGGTTTATCCTGCTAAGGAATATCCATATGATTTCAGAACACTTTCTGTTGGAAAGTGTCAAGAGCTTGGATTAACGTATGATAGACATGCAAAGAACTATCTAACAGCTAACAACTTCTACTATGTACCAATGATGAAGAGAATGAAGGTTACAGAAGATAGAACTAAGGGACAGAACCTTGAATCCTTCAGGAAACAGTTCGGCTTAACCATGAAGTACTTCCTTGAGCTGACATGGGATACTTATACTGATAATGAATCTAAATTAAAGGCTGCTGAAGCTGAAGGCTTGAAGCTTGAACCATTCTGGGGAGCATTAGAGTAGGTATATCGCTCCTTCTTTAATAATCTTTAATAAACTCCCTTCTTATTTTTTGTATTGGAGCGAGTGAGTTATGGATATTCAAAAACAATTACTAGAAGCTAAAAATATTTCTAAGACCTTTGATAATGTCGTTAAGGCGCTTGATGCAGTCACTATAGAAGTCAGGAAAAACGAGATCCTCAGTATAGTTGGTGAGAATGGTGCGGGTAAATCTACACTAATGAAGATACTTGTAGGAGTATATCCGCCAGACAGCGGTGAACTATACTACATTGGTCAGAGAGTCCCCTTTCCTAGGAATCCTATAGAAGCTTTGAGAAGAGGCATCTCTATAGTTTACCAAGAAAGAGGTGTAATACCTCATCTTAAAGTATACCAGTTTCTTTTTCTAGGTCTTGAAGAGAAATTTACTAGACTTGGAAGATTGCAGCTAGAGAAGATCATAGGGATCGCTAAATCAGTCTTTGATGAGCTTGGAGTAAGGTGCGATTTGAGTAGTTATATGTATGAACTTCCCTTATCTACACAGAAGATGGTTGAGATAGCAAGAGCAATCCTCAGTATTAGACTTGCAATCAGTGATGGTGAAGCATCAGATATCACGCCTATAATCATTCTTGATGAACCTACTGCTCCATTATCAATCGAAGAGAGGGATGAATTATTTCAATATCTATTGAACTTGAAGAAGAATAATTCCTTCATATTCGTGTCACATATAATCCCTGAAGTAATGAAGTTCAGTGATAGAATATATGTTCTACGAGATGGAAAGCTAGTTGCACACCACGATCTTTCAGTGGAAAAAATCTCTGAAGATCAGTTATTTAGAGAAATAGTTGGCAGAGTTTCATATTATGAACTTTATGGAGGTCATGAATATGGAAGAGCTGAGGCTGAGGGTAGACCAATACTCTTATCTGTCAGGAACCTTACAAAGAAAGGTTATTATCAAGATATCACTTTCGATGTACGCGAAGGAGAGTGTATTGGACTATTTGGACCTGCAGGATGCGGTAAGAGTGAAATAGCGAAAACACTATATGGCGAGCTCTTAGCAGATAGCGGCAAATTAATCGTAGGTAACAAGGAAATAGACATAAAAGGTGAACCTCATTCAAGACTGCGTAGAGGTATTGGATATTTCTCAGGCGAGACAGGTAAAGAATTATTTCTCTATTGGCCTATAAGGAAGAACGTCTCTATAGTGAATTTTGAGAAGATTGTAAGAAGACCATTAAAGATCGTTTCGGTAATAAGTTTTAGGGCTGAAAAAACTCTTGCAGAGAAGATAGTTAAGAAGCTTAGAATTAAAGCTCCAAGTGTAGATACAGAGTGTTATTCATTGAGTGGAGGAAGTAAGCAAAAAGTATCTGTTGGTAAGTGGCTTGAGAAAAGTCCAAAAATACTTATCTTAGAAGACCCAACTATAGGTATTGACGTAGGTGCTAGAGAAGACATTTATGAAGTATTGTTAGAGATGAAGAAGAATGGTATATCGATGATTCTAGTAAGTGATGACCCTAAAGAGTATGCAATCCTCTGCGATAAAATAGTTTTAATAAGAGATGGAAAGATACAGAAATTATATGCAAATGAGGAGTTTAGGAAGGTGATGGAGCTTTGAGTAGTAATCTTAGAAAAGGAGCAGTAACCTTACCAATACTTACCTCTGCTTGGAGATTGATTAGAGGAAATCCAGCCATATGGGCTATATTCGGACTAGTAATAATATTCTCATCAATTGTCACAGAGAGATTCCTCTCATCAAGTAATCTAGTAGCCATTTTAAAGAACTTCGCTGTTACATCGATGCTGGCTGTAGGCCCGACTTTCGTTATTCTTCTCGGATCTATTGACGTCTCATACATGGGGATATGGATGTTTGGAGGTGCATTAGTATGGCTACTATACCCATACCTTGGTTTAGCATCAATATTCATATATCCAATCTTTGGGCTACTCATTGGATTATTTAATGGAGTAGTACATGTTAAAGCTAAGATACCATCATTCATCTTAACTCTCGCAATGACAGCTGTACTTGCATTCTTAACAACATATGTAAGAAACATATCCGGAGTTCTGACGCTCACAGTACCAGCTTATAATTTCTTAAGAGAGTCTCCAATACCTTATCTTCCATCACCATTTCTTCTCTCACTCCCAACAATAGCAATATCCATCTTCTTAATGTTCTTCACAAAACTTGGAACGTATCTTTGCGCTATTGGATCAAATGAAGAAGGAGCAAAACTAGCAGGTATAAATGTTGAAAAGTATAAGATTCTAGCATTCATGTTTAGTGGGTTCTTGGTGGGGCTAGGGTCTATCGCTATATTTGTCCATCTAGGGAATCAAACAAGAGTAGACTTTGATCCAAGCGAGCTTGTAAGAGGTCTCGCCGCAATAGTTCTAGGAGGAACCCCATTAGCAGGAGGAATGGGTGGTCCACATCGAACGCTTCTCGGAGCGTTAGTATACGTATTGATATTTAATGGCTTATTTCTTTTACCAGGAGTTGATCCAAACCATCTTAAGCTATATATCGGAGCGCTTTTACTAGGAGCAGTCGTTATCGCTTCTAAGGCTCTTAAAGGTGCTTTAATTGCTTAAGAGGGAAGGTAGAGAATGAAGGAATCAATTTCGTCGCGTGAATGGTTCCAGAGAAATCTTAATACAATAATACCGGTAACTGGGTTAATCCTCCTATTAATAGGTCTCAGAATCGCTAACCCCTACTTTTTAACTAGTTGGGATAGTGTAATCACGTTAGTCTATGGCATGTCTTTTTTCTTGGTAGCTGCATGTGGTTTAACTCTCGTCATTCTCATGGGCTCATTTGATTTCTCAGTTCCAAGTGTTCTAAAATTATCGGCTATGATCTTCGCAGTCCTGTATCCGTCAATAGGCTTTTTATCTATCCCGGCAGCCTTAGCTGTAAGCTCAATTTTCGGATTCGTTAATGGATTGCTACTTGCAAGATTTAATATTCCATCCTTTATGGTAACACTAGCGACTTCCATGATTGCAGAAGGAGCAGCTCAAGTAATTTCTGGAGGGTATACAAGGATGATAACTGATCCTGCTTTCCGAGCTTTATCTACAACAATGATTGCAGGTCTACCCTCGATATTCTATTGGACTATTACTATCTGGCTCATATCCATATTCTTAACGTTCGTCACACCCTTCGGTAGAGCAATATACGCAGTAGGTGGAAATCTTGTTGGAGCACGTCTAGCGGGTATAAATGTAAAAATGGTTAGGATACTTACCTTCATGGTCTGCTCACTATTTGCAGGGTTCTCAGGAATACTCTATGCTTCCCAGATTCAAGCCGGACACATGCAGGTTGGAGTCTTAGACATGATTCCCTTATTCGCAAGCGTGGTAGTTGGTGGTACTGCTTTAACTGGAGGTGTAGGTGGGGTTCATAGAACTCTATTAGGAGTATTGATAATTAGATGGCTTGACTCAGGGTTGAGCATGCTTGCCATAGACCTTAACGTTAGAATGATAGTTTTTGGAGCGATAGCTATAGTAATGGCTATCTTAACAATAGATAGGAGAAGAATAAAGATCATGAAATAATATCTTTAGAAGGGAAAGTCTCCACGTTTTTCATTGACAAGTTAAATGGATACGTTATCTTTAATCGGTTCCAAGTTGAGCAGAGATAACCTAGTAGATTGTTACTTCTACATAGCTTTTCCCTCTCAGCTAGCTCATTGTGAGATCTTTAGGGAACCCTTCTCCCCACATCTGAATATCCAATACAGCTACAATATCTTCTATCTATTATTAAGTTGCATCTCTTGCATCTCATTAGTCCCGCCAATATGAAACCATGCTTCTAAAGCAGTTGGGAGAGGTTCTTGAAGGGTTCTTTGCGTCCACATATTTTACTGGCAAGTCAAGCTACTTGAGCTTATATTTTAGTATTCCATTTTGATAGCGTCCTGTTCTGTTCCTTAGAGCCTTTTAGAACTGTATGCTTTATCTCCCTAAGCTTCTCCATTATTGCTCTAGCGTTAGATTCTTTAATCTCTCTAGCTATCTCTATAGTCAGTTTATGCACGAAACCTCTACCCTCTTCTTCTCACGTCCTGAATATTTTCGTAGTAATCTCTTAGAAGTCTTAGGCTTGAACTTTGACAGCTTCTGTATTCTTTCATGTTTAGCTTCATAGACTCTGTGGGCATGCTAGCGCTTCTTTAAGTTCATATCTTCCTATCTTTCCATCGATTAATATTGTTACATTCGTTATGTTTACATTTGAATAAGACCCATCCATCAGCTTTAAGCTCAACTCTTTTCTTAATAATGATTATCGGCTCCATCCCTCTTATTTATAAATTTTAAACCTTCGGATAACGGACTGGAAAAGCTATTCTTCCAACATGCTACACAAGCAGTATTACCTGTCGACGGGAGCACGGTAGGATGGTAATGCTTATGTTAAACAGAGTTTCCCCATACGAGTGGTGTCCAAGAATATGCTTGCAGCGTACCTGATTTCTCCTAAGAATCTAGTTTTGAAGGAGAGGTCTATACCCAGACCAGACAGAAATGAAGTGCTGGTCAAGATAATGGCTTGCGGAGTGTGCCCAACAGATATAAGATACTTCTTAGGTTATGGGAAACATACTTTTTATGGTGAAGAGAGCTATGGTTTGACGGGACACGAATGGTCTGGTGTAGTGATTGAAGTAGGTGGGGATGTCGAGAAAATCCAAGTTAATGATAGAGTCGTTGTAGACCACATAGCGTCATGCGGAGCATGTAGATATTGTAGGAGAAACCTAACACACCACTGCATAAATAAGAGATATTATCTTAGGGGATACGCAGAATATGGTCTTGCCTATGGACCGACATTACTAAAACTTCCAGAAAAAATATCCTTTGAGGAGGCATGTTTCGTTGAGCCATTATCTAGCTGCATTAATTCTATTGAGAGAGCCTCTATATCTATGGGCGAGGTTGTGGCTATCATAGGTGATGGTGTTATAGGAATGCTCCACTTACAGCTTGCAAAACTAAGAGGTGCAGAAGTCGTGATGATCGGGCATCATAATGATAGACTTGAGCTCTCCGAGAAAATAGGTGCAGACTATACTTTTAATTCTAAGGAAGTAGATATCTATGAAGAGATTTTAAGATTAACAGACAACTACGGAGTAGAGGCTGTAATCGTTGCTACTCAGGGCACCGAGGCTCTAGAATCTGCTCTGAATATTGTTGGAAAAAATGGTAGAATAATTGTTTTTTCTGGAACATATCCTGAAGAAAAAATCTCTATAAACCCGAACAAGATACATTACTCAGAGATCTCAATTATTGGAGCTTCAGAACATAATGTAAGACAGTTTACAACTTCTCTCAAACTCATTGAGAAGGGATTAGTTAGAGTAGAACCATTAATATCTAATATTGTTCCATTAACAGAAATCGATAGAGCATTCAACATCGTCATAAATAGAAGAGGGTTAAAAACTATAGTAAGACCCCACCAAGAATATGAATAATTCTTGATATGTTGGTTAGTCTTGAATGTATAGTTTGATGTCGGATCCTTCTTCTAAAGCTCTTATTATCGTTCTTCCAAGCTCAGAATTTTTCAAGAATTTTATTCTCCCATTCTTCCCAATAGTTACCGTTGAAAGATAAGCCCTCCTAATGGTGTCCAGATAAGCATTTTTCACCCACTTCTTATTCCTGCGGTTTGTTAATATATTGTGAATATGTTTAGGAATAGTTTGAGGTTCATGGCTTCCTGTATGAGGTCATTGGCGCTTAGCTTATGATAGAAACTACAGTCCCCTTCTTAAGATATCTGATGAATTTTTCAACCTTGTTCCTTACACCAGATCTCTCACGCTTATGTTTTAGTCCAAGCCTCTCTGAAGCCCATTAACATCATAGCCCTTATCAACTATGCACCTCTCCTATATCTCATCTCGCCTGCAATCTTGACCATTGATGCGTTCCTAGCCAGATCCTGTACAATCCTAAGACTCCAACGCCATGCCTAGAAATCTTATACACCTTCCTATAGCTTACATGGAACATATACTCTTTATCCGGAAACTATGCTGCCATAGATAGTAAAAATTGACTCCTAGAGAGTTTTCGCAACCATCTATAACCCTTGTCCAGATCACTATAAATTCTGCACCAACTCCACACATACTTTTGACTATCTCATTCTTTCTAGTTTTATAGCTTAGACTCATGAATATGCCGTGTGCACTAGGTCAGGATAGGGAGCTCTTTCCCCTGTCAGAAAAAGGTAGAAAGAAGACACCCCCGAATTAGGCACAGGCCATTTCACATTTTCCAACTAATATGTTGAAGATAGATATATTAAGCCACTTAGCTACAGCTTCTTCAGGATCAGGAAGATTATTCTTAACCATTCAAGACTACCCCGCTAAAAGCATACATCCAAAGACACTCTATGCAGCAAGTATAACGTTACGACAAACATGGAGTAGCCATCCAAAACACGCCACGGAAACTTTATTTATTAGCGTAAGTAATTCTTGCCCTCAAGTTTGTTCTCTGTAGTACTTCAGGGTTCGCGATGTTTCTTGGCTTAAATCCTTTTAATACTGCTTCTATATCTTCTGTAACCATCTCGCCCATTCTTCTTACTGCCTCCCAAGTATGTGATGCAGCATGTGGTGTAACAATAACATTGTCTAACTTGAGTAATTCATTATCTGGAGAAGGTGGCTCCTGCTCAAATACGTCTAGTCCAGCCCCTGCAATATCTCCTCTTCTTAAAGCTTTTACAAGAGCCTTTTCATCTATCAGTTCTCCTCGTGCTGTATTAACGATGTAGGCTGTTTTCTTCATCATCTTTAATTGTTCTTCTCCAATCAGATGGTACTTCTCAGGAGAGTACGACGTATGTATAGTAACTATGTCTGATTTCTGTAGTAATTCCTCAAGCGATACTAGTCTAACACCAACCTTGTCGGCGTCTTCCTTCTTCACACGAGGACTGTGTGCAATGACTTCCATTCCAAACCCTTTAGCCATTACAGCAACAGTCCTTCCAATACTTCCTAGACCTATTATCCCCAAAACTTTTCCATAGAGTTCTCTATTCAATTCTCTTCTCCCGCTCCATTCACCTTTTTTTGCAACCTCGTTTAATCTAGGAACATTCTTTATTAGTGAAAGTATTAATGCGAAAGTGTGCTCTGCGACAGCTATGGTGTTGGCTCCAGGTGTGTACGTCACGATGATCCCTAACTCGGTGGCCTTCTTTAAATCAACATTATCTGTTCCTACACCATATCTTGCAAGAATCTTTAATCTTTCAGCTTTTTCTAAGACTTTAGCAGTATAATCATCTAATCCAGCAACTATAGCATCATATTCTTTAATTATCTGAGATAATCTATCTTCTTTAAGTGGAGGGTTCTCTGCATATACTGTTTCTCCTAGGCTTCTTAATCTTTCAAGCTGGTCGGGGTAGTATCTTCCATAAGACCGTGATGTAATAAGTATCTTCGGCTTCATGGAGAGTTCTCTCTACTTCTGCTTTTTTGCTTTTGCTTCACGAATATATTTTAAGCATTCTTCTACGAGTCTCTTAAGAGTTTCATAATCTCCAGCTTTTATTAAATCTGGTCTCAATAGTGAGGTCCCCATATTCAATGCTACGGCACCAGCACTAATCCATTCTTCAATCATCTCCTTCCTAGGTTCTAGACCCCCTGAAGGCATAAGCTTTAACCAAGGGCACGGTCCTAGAAGATTTCTTATGAACTTGGGTGTAAGTATCTCAGCTGGAAATATTTTAAGTATATCTGCGCCAAGTTCTTCCGCGTAAGCTATCTCTGTAGGAGTGCTACATCCAGGAACATATGCTACATGCCTTCTATTACAAAGTTTTGCAACTTCTGGATTAAAGCTCGGTCCAACTATAAAGTCTGCACCTAGGTTTATGTAGAGAGCAGCAGTAGCAGAGTCTATTATTGTTCCAGCACCTAGTATCAAGTCAGGTTTTTCTGAATCACGCCATTTAGTAAGTTCCGCAAAGACCATAAATGCTCTTGGCCCTCTATTGGTAAATTCTAACAATTTTGAGCCTGCTTCTACAACAGCTGTACATACTTTCTTGGCAACTTCAACATCTCCGTGATAAAATATTGGTACGAGCCCTACCTCTATGACTTTCGCAACAACTTCATATCTTTCATATAAACCCATACACCAGCACCTAAAGCTAAATCATAATGTCTTACTAATATTTTTTTACGTACCCCATCTTTACAATAAATATGGTGAGTTGCCACTAATTACATAGCTTCAGAGCGGTATTCATAAATATTTAGTAATAATTAAATAATGCTATCCTTAAGCACGTTTTCGGGATATTTATTGGGAAGGCTTAAGGATAAAGTGGCCATTATAACTGGTGCTGCAAGAGGCATAGGTAAAGCGACTGCAATTATTTTCGCTAGAGAAGGCGCTAAAACAGTTATCGTAGATATACTTAAAAATGAAGGCGAAGCTACAGCTAAATACATTAACGAGAAAATATCCGAAAAGTCTGCATTATTTATCGAAGCAGATGTTTCGGAAGTAGAGGATGTGAAAAGTATGGTTAATGCCGTGATAGAAAAGTATGGAAGTATAGATGTTCTTGTCAATAATGCAGCTATACAGCCTATCGGAACAATATTGGAAACGGATATTGATACTTGGGATAGAGTTATGAAAGTTAATCTTAGATCTGTATTCCTATGCTGTAAGCACGTTGTCCCATACATGATTAAGAATAAATCAGGAGCCATAATTAACGTTACATCTATTTTGGGGTTAAGAGGAGGAGACAAGATAATAGCTTACTCAACTTCTAAAGCAGGCTTAATAGGATTCACGAAATCTTTAGCACAAGATCTAATGCCATACAATATTAGAGTTAATGCTGTAGCCCCGAGGGCTATAGATACTGAAATGTTTAAAGCATATAGAAGTGAAGAAGAATTAAAGAGTAAAATGGATAGATACTTATTCGGCAGGCTTGGAAGGCCTGAAGAAGTTGCGAATACAATATTGTTCCTTGCATCAGATGAGGCATCATACATAAGTGGAGAAGTCGTAGTAATTGGAGGTTACTGTTAATGGTGAGAGTTAACTTCTTAAGCCAGCTACTAGAAAGGATGTAGTAGCTAAAAATCTATTCTTCATTAAATTTCCATAATTCTAAAACTGACAATGTAGAAACCATATACATAATATACACAATAAAAGCTTTCTACGACAGCAACAGTTACTAAAGAAACTGTATCTAGAAAACGTTAAAATCCTTACTGCACGATAGCTTATACATGCAGCAGGAAATTCCTCTATACAGTAGTTTTATAAACGGGGAAAGTCTATTCTTGGAAAGTGAACACGTTTTTAAAGATATCAATCCGGCTACATCTGAAGTTATAGGATACATTAAGCGCGCCTCTATAGATACTGTAAAATATGCTTTGGAGTCAGCTGAGAAAGCTTTTGGGATATGGAGTAGAAAGTCTTACTCGGAGCGTTCATTAATTCTCTTCAAAGCATCTCAAATAATGAAGAATAGACGTGATGAATTAGCAAAGCTTATTACGATTGAGCAGGGAAAGACTCTAAGTGAGTCGAGGAAAGAAGTAGATGTATCAGTGAGGATGTTGGAGTTCTTTGCAGGGGAAGCAGGTAGACTAATAGGAGAATTTGATGAAGCAGATAGGAGCGACCTAGTCACGTATTATACTAGGGAGCCATTAGGTGTAGTTCTAGTTCTCACACCATGGAATTATCCTTTATCAATTCCAGTTTGGAAGATTGCTCCAGCTCTCATGGCTGGGAATACAGTCATCTTTAAACCTGCAAGCTATACGCCTATAATAGGATTAAGACTTGTAGAAATACTACATCGAGCAGGACTACCTAGAGGTGTAGTAAATTGTGTAACTGGCAGCGGTGCTGAGGCAGGGGAACTATTGATTAAAGATGAGAGGATAAAAGCAATAACATTTACAGGCTCAACGGAAATAGGGTTAAGAATAGCTTCTATTGTATCTCCACGTCTCACTAGGATTCAATTAGAGATGGGTGGGAAGAACGCTTGTATTGTATTAGATGATGCTAACCTTAACGTGTTTATGGAGGGTTTCCTCTCCGCAACCTATGGGGTTGCAGGTCAGAAATGCACTGCTACAAGTAGATTAATCGTTACAAAAAATGTTAGAGATAAGGTTATGGATAGAATTCTAGAACTTGTGAAGAAAATTAAAGTAGGTAATGGTCTTAGAGAAGATGTTGATGTTGGACCGGTAGTAAGTGAATCTCAAATGGAATCAATACTACACTATATTGAATTGGGCAAGAGCCAAGGAGCTAAACTCATTACTGGAGGTTCGAGATTAACGGGTGAAGAATATGATAAGGGGTTCTTTATCCAACCTGCAATCTTTGATGAAGTAACACCTGAAATGGATATTGCTCAAGAAGAGATATTTGGTCCCGTACTCTCAGTGATAACGGTGGAAACATTCGATCAAGCATTGGATGTATTAAACAATAGCAAGTATGGTTTATCAGCCTCGATATTTACGAATGATTTATCTAAAGCTTTTAAATTCATTAGAGAGGCAAAAGTTGGAGTTGCGTTAGTAAACATGCATACAAACTATAATGAACCTCATATGCCATTTGGCGGTATAAAGATGTCAGGCTTTGGATTAAAAGAACAGGGAAGAAAAGCCTTAGAATTCTTTACTGAGGTTAAGTCTGTTTACATAAGACCATAAACAATTCCTCCAGTTACTTACTGTTGTTATAGAAAAATGCTTAAATTAAGATCGTGAAGATGTGATTGTTGGATTCAGCAATGTTAGCATTAAGATTATACGGTAAGGGGGATCTAAGGCTTGAGGATATTTCTGAACCTTTATTAAAAGATTCAAGTGCTATCCTTAAAGTTAAAGCTACTACTATATGTGCTACAGATATTAAAGCATATTTGACCGGTTCTAGAACGAAGATTCCGATTACTCTAGGTCATGAATTCGCTGGAGATATCGTTGAAGCGAAAGGAGCTCTTAGAGATTATGTAGGTAAGAAGGTTGTAGTAAACCCTAATATATTTGATGGTAAATGTGAATACTGTCTATCAGGAGAACATGTATTATGCCCTAATAGATATGCAATAGGCATAGATGTTGATGGATCATTTGCTGAGTATGTCGAGATACCCGCCCAAGCATTTCATGTAGGCGGAGTACTGGAGATACCGAAAGATCTAAGCTATGAAGAAGCATCAATAATAGAGCCTTTAGCTGCTTGTTTAAGAGGGCAGCTAAAACTTAATATAAGCCCAGGAGATTTTGTAGCGATAATAGGTGCGGGACCTATAGGTCTAATGCATTACATGCTTGCTAAAACTTCTGGAGCCTCTAGGATAATACTCAGTGAGGTAGACGATAGAAGGATAGAGACAGCTAAGAGTCTTGGCGTAAAGTATGTGGTTAATCCACTAAAAGAAGATATTGAGAAAGCTATTCTAGAATTAACGAATGGTCATGGAGTTGACGCAGTAATAGTTGCTGTAGGTTCTCCACATGCACAGAGAGATGCTTTAAGAATAATCCGTAAGGGTGGGAGGATAAACTTCTTCGCAGGTCTCCCCGCCGGCTCTGAAGAAGTACTGATAAACACCAATATTATCCATTATAAGCAGATAACAGTGCTGGGAACATCTATGCAGACACCAATAGAATTTAGGAAGACCTTGGAGCTTGTAGCCTCAGGGCTTATTGATGTTAAGCCTCTGATAACCCATAGGTATAGCTTGAGAGATGGATTGGAAGCATTCTCGAAAAGCCTTAAAGCAGAAGGATTAAAGATAGTCTTGGCTCCCTAAGTAAGAGGGCTTCGAAGTATAGACGTTTAAGTTTTATGATATTTTGGATTAGGAACAACTTTGGGAGCTTTAGCTTCTTCTACGACTAAGTTAGCAAAACCTCTTTCTTTAATTATCGTATAGTTGTGTCCGGCATCTGAAGGATAAGCAAAGAAGAAGACAAATTTACCTCTTCCAGTATTTATTGTACGATGACCCCATCCAGGTGGAACATATCCTAGCGAGCCAGGTTCAAGCTCTACTATTGATACTTCTCCATTTTTGTTCTGCATAAGAAGCATACCTTTCCCCTTTAGGCAGAAATAGAACTCAGCGGCATCTCTTTCATGGAAATGCCCTTTCGTCATATAGTATTCCTTACCGATCTTTCCAGGATATATTATTGTTAACCCAAGATTCAGGTTTCCCGCAGCTTCAGAATAAATGTATTCATAGTATTCATAGATGAGGGGATCCTTACCTTTCAACAACATTTTTTCCGCTTCTTCAACGTTTGAGAAGTATTCTTTTAATTCGCTTAGTCGGACTTCTTTCTTCCGTGTATATGGTTTTATAACTCCTTCCCTAAATTCTATGATTACTTTTTCAGGTCTTTGAGGTTGAGACATGTTAACCCACCTAAGGTAACTTTAACGCATTTTTTATATCTTCAGACACCACTCCATCCATACTCCACCTTCTAGCAGCGTAGTATTCGTCTAACATTGTGTTGAATATATCGGGGGACAGGACGTGACCTTTTGCAGGGCCGTCTGGAATCGGTTCCACCATAAGTCTCTTGGGTAGCATATCATCTTTCCTTCTTATACCTTCTCTGTTTAAGATCATCCTTTCAAGATTGTAGACCCTTTCACCAATAGTGTTTAAGTCTTCATCAAGTTCCACTCCGGTCACAAATTTTAAAACTTCTGGCTTAGGAGTATCAGTAAAGTTTAGAGCTCTTCTAGGTATAGTACATAACCCTAGAGAATCAACGTATCCTCTTATATCTTGTATCACTTTCACAAGTAATCCTTTACCCTTGACTGCGTATCTATCAATTTTCGGTTTAAGTAATTCGTCTCTAATAGTCCATCCACCAACGTTGTGGCATGCACCCCTAGATGAAGTAGCGTATGCGAGACCCATACCATAGAATGCTCTAGGCTCATATGCTGTAAGCTCCATACCTTTTACGTGCATCGCATAGTATTCAGCGTTGTGTCCAATTGACTGGGCAGCTCTGACCACTCCATCTGCTAGTTTCTCACCGAACCCCCTTCTTTCACCAATTAAGATTGTTAATCCTATCAATGTTTCACCATCTCCAAACTTTAATTCTAGTCCACCTGTTTTCTCTCTATATAAAATACCCTTTTCATATAATTCCATACTAAAGCCGATTACGTACCCTGCAGATATCCCATCTAATCCGTAATCATCTGCAAAATTATTGGCTGCTACTATATAGTTATAATCGAATACGCCACATTGAGGACCAAACGACCAAATCGTTTCATATTCTGGTTTACTTCTAAGATCTTTATGTTCTTCACTATTTGGTCTAGCATACTTTCCACATGCAACTGGGCAACGATAACATGCTACATCTTTCACTACAAACTCTTCTCTGAATACTTTAGATGAAAGCCTAGTCATGAGATGCTCCTCAACTCTCGTCTTAGTAAAATTCATTAATGGATAAGCTCCAAGCTCATAAAGTGAGTCTATATATTGGGCTGTACCATACTTAGTGTGGTGGCCTGTTGTCTCTCTTAATAGAGTAATGTTTGATCTTAAATATTCTGATAATTTATTGGGTTCTGCGACTTCAACTTCTTTTGAGCCTGAGACTAATATTCCTTTAAGATTCTTTGAACCCATAACCGCTCCAATACCCCCTCTACCGAAGCTTCCACCCCTTCGTGAACCTGGAAAATCAACTTGAACGCTAGCAATTTTAGAGAGTCTCTCTCCAGCTGGTCCAATACAAGCTGCTGTTCCATTACCACTTCCAAGTTTATCGAGTAGGGCTTTCTGAGAATCACTAGTCTTTAAGCCCCATAAGTCTTCAGCTTTACTTATCTTTACTTCATCATCAATTATTGAAATATATGATGGCATGCTAGCTCTTCCTTCTATGATTATGCCATCATATCCAGCTTTTTTAATATATGCTCCGAAGTGGCCGCCCGCGTTAGAGACGGTGTAGATATTTGTTAGGGGGGATTTTGTTACTATGTGTGCTTTTGAAGAACCCCATACAATAGTACCTGTCAATGGTCCAGTCATTATTATCAGCTTATTCTCCGGAGAGAGAGCAGAAGTATATGGGCTGACTTCGTCATAGTAGTATCTTGCAGCTAATCCTCTGCCTCCTAGATATTTCTTCAACCACTCCCTTGGAACTTCTTCGAACGTTATCTTTTCTTTTGATAAATTTATACGAATGATTTTTCCATTATATCCATAAAGCTTTTTCTGACTCATTTCATTTCAATCCCCTTCTATTTTTGGTATTTTAGGATTGTGAAAAAGCTTTTTTATTATTCAGGCTAATATTGCAGCAGTAAGATACATTGTTTAAACTCTTGCTGAATCAGGATCTTCATACATGTTTATGATTTTACTCTGTTAGTAATTCGTGTCCTTCAAGTATGAAGTCTAGCCTGCTTATCAGTTTTTCGTAAAAGTCTGAATATCTTTTGTATTTCTCATTTACTTCAGGGTTTGGCTGGATCTTTCTAACAGGTTTAACCCATTCATTTATTGCCTTAACGTAGTCTTTTATCACTCCTACACCGTATCCACCTATTGCTGCAAGTGCTGTAACGGCATATTCTTCTCTATTGAGGAGTACGTATGGTATGCCTAAAATATCTGCTTTTATCTGATTCCATACTTCACTTTTATTCCCCCCTCCGATTCCTCTTACTTCATCTATCCTAACTTCTTTCAACAGTTCTCTGAGTATTTTTAGGTAGTGATTGTATTCGAAAGCTATTGCTTCAAGAATGGATCTAAAGAGGTGTCCAATGGTATGTTTCCAGGTGAATCCTACCCAAACCCCCCTTATCCTAGGATTGTAGGGATACGCTCTACCTCCTAGATGGGGAACGAAGACTACGCCTTCGCTTCCTGGAGATACTCTTGATGCTTGCTCATCTAAGATCTTATATGGATCTATACCTAGTTCCTGAGCTTTTCTCTTCTCTTCTGTAGCAACTTCATCTCTAAACCATCTTAAACATAACCCTCCTCCATTAATGTAGGCTCCTACACACCATAGTTCAGGCACGATAGATTTTAAATAAAGTAAAGTCTTGTATCTTGTATCAGGCACAACTTTGTCTACAGAGACGTAGAATGCAGATGCCGTACCAGCAATATCTAGACATAGACCAGGCTGAGTTAAGCCTGCACCAAAAGTACACGCCATTCCATCTCCTGCTCCGGCAACTATTGGTATTCCTTTCACTAATCCCATCTTCGAAGCTTCATCAGAGGTTAGTTCTCCGACTACCTCCCACGGCTTAACGATTCTTGGCATCATATCTAATGGAAGCTTGAATGTTTCAGCGAGCTCTTCAGAATATCTCATCTTATGTACATCGAATAAACCTGTAAATGTAACGTATGTATAATCGTAGAAGGCTTCTTCACCTTTCAATCCTGCAAATTTTCCTGCTACATATACTGCAGGTACAGTAAATTTACATATCTTTTCAAATATCTCGGGTCTTTCATTCTTCCACCACATCATTTTTGGAAGATGGTCTACGGTAGGTGGTGCCCCTGTTAATTGGATCAGTAGATCTTCATAGTTTTGTTTAATATAGTCTATGTATTCTCTGCATCTTATATCTAACCATGAGTCATAATTCATAACAGGGTTCCAACCTTTATCTATAGCTAAGATTCCAGCCATCTGGCCACTAAACGCGATAGATGCAATGTCTCTTGGATCTACCCCAGACTTCCTGATTACTTGTTTAATAGTATTGATAGATGAAGTATAGAAGTCTTCTGGCTCTTGTTCAACCCAGCCAACCCTTGGGTAATATAGCTTAGATTCTTCGTAAGCTACTGCTAATTGGTTTCCCTCGAAATCAAATATAGATGCTTTCGTTCCTGCAGTCCCTATATCAACACCTATTAGATACTGAGAGCACATAGGTTTCCACCATACAATTCTCTCTACTCATAAGTTAGTTATATATGTTAGTCTAATTTTCCCATACTATACACAATTTTTATGAAAATATCTCAAATTAGCTCTCAAAATTATTGCCCTCCAAGCTCGCCTTCATGTCTTTTAGCATATCTTCTATCTATAACTTCGTCTACCCTCAGTAGCAGAGTGGCAGTTTCAAACGAAGTCTTCAAGACCTGTTCCTTAGCTTTGTAAGATTCTATAGTATTATTCCTGATCATGTCAACAACCTTGCCACTATATGGGTCGATCCCATAATAATGCTCTCCATTTAGATGTTTAAACCTTAATTCTGGAAGTATGTCTGCAGGGTCATATCCTGCATTACTGATTAATAGCCTGGGTATGCTCTCTAATGCATTCGCGAAAGCATGCATTGCAATTTGTTCTTTACCACTATATTTAGTAGATTCGTTCCTGATAGCTATTGCTAAAGCTTCTTCTACAGCTCCTCCCGCAGGTGCGTAAGCCGGCTCTTCTAATAGTGAAATTATGTATCTTATTGCGTCGTTTATTGCGTGTTCAGCTTCATTAAGTAAATTTTCAAGCCCAGCTCTTAGCAATAAGGTAACACCCTCAAAATTGTTACATCCCTCAATTATTACTACGCTTTTGTCTCCGAATTTTTCTTCTCTAACTATCGATGCTCTTCCGAGGTCTTCCTCTTTAAGGTCATTTAGGTCTGATACTATGCTTGCTCCCGTGATCTTTGCCACAGCATTAAAGTCTTCTTCTTTTAAGAGTCTACCTATGCCTATTATTCCTGCTTCAGCAAGCAGCTGGCTTGCGATCCTACCTATCTTCTTTCTACAGATTACAACATTTGCTCCAACAGATATTATCTTCTCAACCATGGCTCTAACAATCTTTTCTTCTTCTTCTAAAAATTGCTCTAAATAGACGGGGTCTCTAATGTTTATTTCATACTTGTAAGGCTGGAGATGTCTAAACTCATCGATCTTTAACGCCATGTTAAGGACAGCTATCTTAGCATCTCGTATAATTCTAGGCATCGACAAATGAACGATGTTTTTATCTATCACAACGCCTCTAATAACCCTGCTTTCTGTGAGACTCTTTCCTACCTTCTTAACTATCCTTATACTCTCTCTGTCTAAAACATTTCTGCTATCGATTTTTTTAAGAGTGTAAGATAACGCTTCTGTCGCCAGGTCCGCTAAAAAGTTTACCTCATCCAAGTTTCTACTACTGAAAAGTGTTAAGATGAGCTTCTTCAGAATAGCATTATCCATCCTATCAATAGGTATACTTATTTCTCTTAAACGCTTCAAAGCAACATTATAGGCGGTCAGATAACCTTCAATAATCTTGCTAACCTTAACTTTATGGCCTATTAGTCTTTCAGCTCTCTTTAGTAATTCTCCGATCAATATTATGGTTGTTTTAGTCCCATCCCCAATTATTGTCTCAACCGTTTTCGCCGTCTCTCTTAAAATCTTTGCTACTGGATGATGCAGCTCCATCTTCTCTAAGATAACTGCTCCGTCATTTGTAGTAGCAGTTTCACCAAACTTATCCAAGACTAGTTTATACATACCTCTTGGTCCTA
>Ga0185307_1000631_pt1 | contig 21916 bp, 26 predicted proteins | sample LHCtaG_FD_128010 | JGI IMG/M metagenome (GOLD analysis project Ga0185307, IMG submission 128010) | Hot spring microbial communities from Little Hot Creek, USA to study Microbial Dark Matter (Phase II) - LHC4sed_matched (SPADES... | ecosystem: Environmental > Aquatic > Thermal springs > Hot... | reverse complement strand
GAAGTGGGCACCTCCGTGGATTTGACAAGGGCCTATGAGCTGGAAAAAAGTTATGGTAACAGAATCCGCGTTTATCCGGCGTCCATGGAGCTTCGTGGAAACGAGGTTTACGCCTTGAAATCCCGGGCGGTCTGCGTCGTCGGTGTAGGCGAAACCATAGAAGCTGCCAGAAAAATTTCTTTGGAGGGGATAAACGCCATAAAGGGTGGAGCCCTCTGGCATCGGACAGACATAGCCTCGAAACAACACATAGAAAAGAGTGTTCGCCACATGGAGGAACTCCGGAAACGAAAGTGAAAAAGGCGTATATTTCAGACTGCGAGGGGCCTATTTCAAAAAACGACAACGCCTTCGAGCTTACAGCCCGCTACGTGCCAAACGGCGAACACTTTTACACTGTTATAAGCCGATATGACGATGTCTTGGCAGAAGTCTTCAAAAGGACGGGATACAAGGCTGGCGACACCTTAAAGCTGATACTGCCTTTTCTGAGGGCTTACGGCGTTACGGACAGAAAAATGCGAGTTTTCTCGGCGGAAACCCTTGTTCTAATCCCAAAGGTTAAGGAAGCCCTTTGGTTTATTCGAAGCGGGGCGGAAGCCTTCATAGTTAGCACAAGCTACCAGCACTACATTAGGGCGCTATGCCGCGCAATAGACTTTCCGTTTGAAAACGCCTACTGCACAAGGGTTGAAATCGACAAATATACCTTGAAAGAAGGGGAGAAGAATAGGCTTAGGGAATTAGCCGCCGAAATAGCCAAAATGCCCATAATCGAAATTCCAACGGGCGCCAAAACCATCGATGACTTTCCAGAACCGCATAGAAAAGCCATCCAAAGACTGGACGAAATTTTCTGGAAGGAAATAGCCGCCATGGAAATTGGAAAAATTTTCAGCGAAGTCAACCCAGTTGGGGGACATGAGAAGGCGGAGGCGGTTAGACAAATAGCCGAAAAATCGGGTTTAAGCCTTTCAGATGTGGTCTATGTTGGCGACAGCATAACAGACGTGGAAGCCTTCAGAACAGTGCGCCGCGAAGGCGGCTTAACCATATCCTTCAACGGCAACGAATACGCCGTAAGGGAAGCAGAAATCGCTGTTATGGCGGACAAAGCCCTAGTCGCCGCAGTGCTTATGGAGGTTTTCTGCAAAAAAGGCAAAGAAGGCGTAATAAAGCTTGCAGAAACTTGGAATCCCAACACGCTTAAAGGCATTGACATAAACCAGCAACTGAAAAACCTTTTTTGGGAAACCCATGGGGCCAATTTGCCAACAGTTGAAATTGTTAGGAAGGAGAACTTAGATAGGCTGATAAAAGAAAGCACAAGTTTCAGAAAAAGCATAAGAGGGGAAGCCATAGGAAGGCTTGGATAATTTTGAACCCGCTCAAGACCAAACGTGCAATTATTATTGTAATTGTAATCTCCACCATTTTGGTTGCAACAGTCGCTGCTTTTCACCTTTTATCAACAAAAGAGGATAGCAGAGAGGAAGAAACGAAAGAAACAAAGTGGGTTTATTGCGGCGCAATAACATTGCAGGTTCCAGACATACGCGGAGTAAAAGACCCTGAGTTCGTGCGGTACCCAGACCATAGAGTTTTCAGAGACTCCCAAGGCTTTTATTACATTGTAGCATCATTTTTCAAAACAGATGGCGCATGGCTGACTGGCATCATAAAGACCAAGGATTTGCGCTCCTACACTTTTGTTGGTTTTACGCCAACCTCAATGGACGGAAAGATAGCGCCATACTGCATATACAACCCGGAAGATGGAAAATTTTACCTCTATTACAGCGACTGGAAAAACACGGTTGATATAGACATTCGCCTTGCAAGGCTTGGACTAGCCATTGGAACAGACATTAACAGACCATCAGAGTTCATAGACCAAGGATACTTAACTATAAACAATATGCCAGAACCGTTGGCTCCAAACCTCGGCTGGGACCCGTACATATTGAAAGTGGGAGACACCTATTACATGCTGATATCAGCCGCCAAATACGAAATGCATTTGGCAACAGCCAAAAACCTTGGAACAAAATGGAACTACACTAAAATTGCGGTGACGGGCACTCTTGAAAATCCAACACTGTTCTATTTAAATTCAAAATGGTATATGATGGTGGGAATATACAACGGAAGAGGCTATGACTTATACTCGTCAGAAGACCTCAAATACTGGAACATTGTGAAGAAGAACTTTTTCCGAGACGGAAACTACAGTGAACTGCCTTCGGGCTCAACAAGCCTAATTGTTGATGGTGTGTTCTACCACTTGTACCAAACGCCTTTGGGAGAAGACCGCTACCAGTTGTGTTTGGCATACATTAAAGTTGAAGATTTAATAGCTGAAATCAACAAAGTAGAATAAACCCGACATGATGCTGGAGAGAACAGACTTGATGAAAGAAAAACTTGTAGAGGACACTTATGCCGAGGCTTTTGAGGGCATTTACTGCCGTGTAATTGTCACAGCCGACAACGATGAAACCCTACGGAAAGCCGCCTTACAAGCCACAGCCACACCATCCATAGTCATCGGCAGAATCGAGGGCGGAATAGAAAAGTGGTTAAGCGAAGAGGAAACACCGGACAACCGTAAAGGCGTGGTGCTTCAGTTCTGGGGTGGAATAGACCCCAAAAAGCCCTTTTCTGACTCCCTCAAAAAGTTTGAAATTGAACTCTCCTACCGGATTAGGCAAGACATCCTTGTGAAGCCTTTCACGGCGGTTTTTGACGCTTTGCCAAACCCTTTGGGCAGGATTGACATGATGGAGCGGGTTGGCCACTGCGGAGACGGCTATGAGTGGACAGAAACCCGCTTTGGACGTGAGGTGATTGTTGTGCCGATAATGGTTCCAGACTTCATAATAGAGCGTTTTTTGGGCTACGGGCGGGGAGTTATGGGAGCTAACTTTTGGATAATGTGCCAGACAAAAGAGGCGGTAAAGGAAGCTGGAGCGAAAGCCCTTGAAGCCATCCACAAAGTGGAAGGCGTAACAACACCTTTTGATGTGTGCTCCGCCGGCTCGAAGCCTGAAACCCGTTTTCCATGGATAGGCCCCACCACAAACCATCTCTACTGTCCCTCACTGAAAAAGCGTTTAGGCAAAGAGTCCAAAGTTCCAGAAGGCGTGAACTATATTCCAGAAATCGTGATTAACGGGGTTTCCCTCGAAACCGTCAAAAAAGCCCTGAAGGTTGGTATAGAGGCTGCCTTAACCGTTAAAGGCGTTATGAAAGTTTCCGCTGGGAATTATGGCGGGAAACTAGGCGATTATAAGATTTATTTGCGTGAGCTGTTCCCATGAAACGCCTCTTCGACGTAGTGGGCTTCGGCGCCCTAAACGTGGACAAACTCTACAAAGTCAACAAGATAGCTGGCCCAGACGAAGAAGGCTTCGTCATAACATGCGAAGAAACATGCGGCGGCTCAGCAGCCAACACCATTGTGGGACTGGCGAGGCTCGGCTGCAGGGTAGGCTTTATCGGGAAGGTTGCAAATGACCGGGAAGGCAAAATGCTCCTAGAAGATTTTCGCAGAGAAGGCGTTGACACAAAGGGTGTGGTGAAAACCAAAACGGGACGAAGCGGCGTGGTCATGGGCTTCGTCGACCAAAAGGGCGAAAGAGCCCTGTACGTGGACCCCGGCGTAAACGACACCATAGATTTTGGTGAAGTTGAAAAAGAAGTTGCCTACAAAGCCAAGTTCCTTCATTTAACATCTTTCGTTGGAGAAAAATCCTTTGAAACCCAGAAAAAACTTGTTGAAAATCTGCCGGAAAACGTGAAGGTCAGCCTAGACCCGGGCGAGTTGTACGCGAGGAAAGGGATTAAGAAGCTTGAACCAATTGTCGGCAAGTGTTTTGTTTTAATGCCAAACTTAAAGGAGCTTGCGCTCTTAACTGGGGAAGAGGATTACGTGGCGGGCGCTGAAACACTGCTAAAGATGGGTGTGCAAGTGGTTGCCGTTAAACTGGGCGGACGCGGATGCTATGTTACGGACGGGAAAGAAAGCTACCACATAGAAGCCTACAGGGTGGCGGTTGTTGACACAACAGGGGCTGGCGACGCCTTTTGCGCTGGCTTCCTTTACGGCCTCATTAAAAACAAAAGCTTAGAGGATTGCGGGAGACTTGGCAATTTTGTGGCTTCAAGGTGTATAATGAAGATGGGCGCCCGAGCTGGACTGCCGCGTCTAGAGGAGCTTAAAACTTCTTTTCCAGATATATGATTAAGCTTTCAAAGATTAGTTTTCCATCTCCGTAAAAATGCATAAACGTCTGCCTGGTCCAGTCGGGCTGCTGCCACCAGAAAAACGCCCTTTCCGGATGGGGCATCAAGCCGAAAACGGTGCCTTCGGGATTGCAGATTCCAGCTATGTCGTGGAATGAGCCGTTCGGATTTATTGGATAAACGCCGTTAGCATAATTTCCACCCTTGTCGCAATAGCGGAAAACAAGCTGGTCGTTCTCGTAAAGCCTCTCCAAAAACTGTTTTTCCCTTTCTTTTGGGAATAGGAATCGCCCCTCTGCGTGGGCTACAGGCATGCGCAAAACTTTTCCTCTTGGAAGTTTCGAAGTGAAAATGCATTTTCCACGGTTCTCGTGTTTGAGGTAAATCCAGCGGCAGTTGTATCCGGGCGGATGGTTTGTGGCTAAAACAGCTTCTGGATAGGGCGCTATTCCTTCAAAGGCTGGAAGCAAGCCGGCTTCCACAAGCACCTGGAAACCGTTGCAGATGCCAAGAATTGGGCGTTCATCATTAACGAAGGCCTTCAGCTCCCTGCCTAGTTTGGCGGCAAGCCACTTGCCCCAGATGGCGCCAGCCCGAACATAATCGCCAAAGGAGAAGCCGCCTGGAAAAACTAGGGCATCATAATCCAACAGGTTTCGGCGTTTAACCACCTCGTTGGCATGCACTATCTCGGCTTGGGCTCCCAAAGCTTCAAGGGCTGTTTGGGTTTCAGCATCACAGTTGGTTCCGCCAACACGTAAAATGCAAGTCTTTATCTCTTCACGTTTCATTCAGCCACCACTCCCACCGCCCAGAAAACTTCTCCAAGCCCTCAACAACTCGCTAAGAGGTGCGTCCATAACAACTTCGCCGCCCAGCCCATAAACACAAAGCTTCGGCGCCTTGGTAACTTCGCCAATCTTTGCGTGGAAAACGTTGCCCATTAAGGCTTCAAAGTCCCGTTCGCATCCGCTTGGAACCTCCACTAGAAATCGGCTGTTGGACTCCGAAAACAAGAGGAAGTCGTTTCTGCCAATATCTTCAGCTGGGACACGCCTCAAGTCAAGCTTTACGCCATAACCGCCCGAGAAAGCCATTTCAGCAGCAGCCACCGCCAAACCGCCCTCCGACAAGTCATGGCAAGCGCTCACCACCCCCAAGTCAATAGCCCTGGTTACGGCGCGGAAGGTTTTTCTAGCTTCAGCTGGGCGAACTTTTGGAACACTTTTCCCACAAAAGCCCATAAGCCTATAATATTCCGAGCCTCCCAGCTCCCGGTAGGTTTTCCCGACAATATATATGCTGCTGCCCGGCGCTTTAACATCCATAGAAACCACTATGCGGATGTCTGGAACAATTCCTATGGCCGTTATCAAAAGGGTAGGCGTTACTGGACCAGCAGGGGACTCATTGTAGAGGCTGTCTTTCCCAGAAATGAAGGGGGTTCTGAAAGCCTTCGCAAAATGGTAGCAAGCCTCACAAGCCCTCACAAGGCTGCCAAGCCTGTCGGGTTTTTCAGGGTTACCCCAAGTGAAATTGTCTAGCAAGGCGATTCTTCTGCCGCCCACAGCCACATTATTCCTTATGGCCTCGTCTATGGCAGAGGCTGCCATCCAGTAGGGGTCTATCTTTCCATAGTTGGGATTCATGCCGCAGGAAATGGCCAAACCCCTCCAAGAACCCTTTAAAGGCTTTAGAACAGCAGCGTCGTTAGGCCCGCCATACTCGCCGTGCAACGGCTTAAGAACAGTGTTACCCTTCACCTCATGGTCGTAGGTTCTTACTACGCTTTCTCTGCTGGCGATGTTCGGCGAAGCCAACAAACGCATTAAAACCTTATTCAAGTCTTCTGGTTCTGGGAAGCTTGGTTCCTCTAACAGTGGCGGAGCATATTCAGCAGTGCGCATGGCTTTTGGCGGTTCAAATAGAAATGGAATGTCTATCTCCGCCACTTTCTCGTCCATGTAGAAAATCCTCAAAACCTTGTCATCAGTGTATTTGCCAATAGCCGTCGCCTCCACATCCTCACTTTGAAAAATCCTCAAAACTTTTTCAAGGTTTTCCGGCGGAACCGCTAAAAGCATTCGCTCTTGGGATTCTGAAATGTAAATTTCCCAAGGAGCCAAACCTGGATATTTTAACGGAACCTTTTCCAGATAAACCACGGCACCACACCCAAACCTCTTGGCAGTTTCCCCAACAGCGGATGAGAGGCCGCCTCCGCCGAGGTCAGTTATGGCTGAAGCTAGCTCCAAGTCGCGGATGGCAATTATAGCCCTTTTCAGTTTCTCTTCCTCAATGGGGTTTGCAATTTGCACGGCCGGCCTTGAAATCTCCTCAGATTTTTCGGTCAGCTCAGCAGAAGCGAAGGTTACACCGTGAATGCCATCACGCCCGGTTTTCCCTCCAGCCAAAACTATTAGGTCGCCAGGCTTGGCGTTTCGCCTAAACTTTTTCAGCGGTAATAAGCCAATGCACCCGCAGTAGACAACAACGTTTCCAACATAGCTTTCATCAAAGTATATGGCGCCGCTCACTGTTGGAATGCCCATGTTGTTGCCATAATGCCCGATGCCAGCCACCACGCCCATGAAAATGTATTTAGGGTGCTTCACTCCCGGCGGAAGCTTTTCGTACGGGTAATCCAAAGGTCCAAAGCCTAAAACATCCGTACACGCGATGGGGTCAGCCCAAACGCCTAAAATGTCGCGGATTACGCCGCCCACTCCTGTAGCTGCCCCGCCGAAGGGCTCTATGGCAGATGGGTGGTTGTGGGTTTCAACTTTAACAGCAACTCCATAATCCCTGTCAAAGCGTATTATGCCAGCGTTGTCCTCGAAAACGGAATAGCACCATTTTGGGTTGATTTCCTTAGTCGCCTTCATAATGTAGGTTTTGAAGAGGCTGTCGATATCTTTCCCATTAAACCTTATTATGCCCTTGAAGGTTTTGTGGAAGCAGTGCTCAGACCATGTTTGTCCAAAAGTTTGAAGCTCCACGTCCGTGGGGTTTCTACCCTTCATCTTGAAATATTGTTTTAGGGCCTTCATTTCTTGAAGGTTTAAACCTACACCAAGCTCGCGGCTTACTTCCAAAAGCTGCTGGTCTGAAGCCTCTAGGAGGTTCACTTCAAAAAGGGGGAAAGGCGTGTTTCTGCGGATGTAGAGGCTGCTGGTCATTTCTCCTCCTCAACAACGATTGTGTAGGTGTCCTTTGTGGGGTTGGCTAAAAGCCGATTGCACATTTCCTCAGCCTTTGCAAGGGCTTCATTCCTCGAGTCTGCTTCAAGAAAAACCGTGTAAACTTTGCTAACGTTAACCCTTTCAACCTTATACCCAAGCTCCTTCAACAAGCGGGCTGTAGTTTCGCCTTCCGGGTCGCTGTGCCCGGGCTTTAAGCCAACTTCAACCTTCAGCCTATATTTCATAGGCTAATTTCTGATTTAAAGGGATTTAAACACTTTCACCACAAAATGCAAAAGGGCTATTTTAAAACAATCTTTTTGCCCCGGTAAAGGATTCGGATACCCCTTGATTTTGTTACACAGCCAACTTTCTCCGCGTGGACCCCGGCTTTTTCTAAAGCGTCTATAGCCTCATCCTCGTCAGCCTTGTCAACTATTACTGCAAAGCCCCATCCCATGTTGAAGGTTTTAAACATTTCTTCGTCTGTGATTTTACCGCCAAGCTCCATGGCAGTTTTCTGAATTAGGTCAAAAATGGACTGAGGCTTAAAGTTGTTGAATTCGAAGCCTATCCCTTTCGAGAAGAGAGTTAAGCGGTCAAACTTGAGGTAAGCGTCTCCAGTTATGTGTACCGCTGCTTTAACCTTTACGTTTTCTGCAACACTTAAAACTGGTTTAACATAAATTTTTGTTGGCTCTAAAACTTCGTAGACAAGTTCTCTATCCAACGGTTCTGGGACATCAAAGGGGTCATATTTGCCTCCCCATTGTTTGAACAGAATTTTCCTAGCCAAGGTTATGCCGTTGCTGTGGATCCCGGAGCTTCGCAAGCCTACTATCGCGTCGCCGGGTTTTATGCCTCTGCCAGCTATAATTTTTTCTTTTGCCACTTCGCCTATTGCTGCGAAAACTATGTCGAAGCCTTTTCCATCAATCAACCCTTTAATAAGCTCGGCCACGTCGCCTATTTCTCCGCTTGGCACTATGCATTCAGCCTCAACAGCGCCTTTAGCTATTCCCTTCATCAACTCCCTAATCACATATGGGTCTGAAACTTGCGTATGAATATTGTCCGCAACTGCCAGAGGCTTGGCGCCCGAACGGATGACGTCGTTAACCGCCATTGCCACTCCGTCAATTCCAATGGTGTCGTATTTATCAGCCAACTGTGCTACAAGCACTTTTGTGCCTATTCCCTCAATTACGAGGTCCAAATAGTAATCGTCGCGAAAAGGGAAAACGTTTCCAAATGGAAGTTTGACAACCTCACCATAGCGACTGAAACCGTAGGTGCGTCGCAGCAGACGCAAAGCCTTTTTCGCTTTGGCTCTCAGCTCCCTATCAACGCCAGCAGCGGAGTAAGTGATTTCCCGCTTCAACAACATTCCTCTACCATTAAAGGCTATGTTACATTAACAGGACTTAGAAAATAACAATTTTGCTCAGGCATCTGCTATGCAACAGAAAAGCAAATATGCATTTAATGAATAATTAACATTTGGTGAGATTCTATGTTTTACCTAAAGTTCCTCCATCTTACACCTTTCAGAACCTTCAGATATAGAGATCGCGTGGCAATAATCAGCGATATATTAAGAGCTGTTAAAATGAAAAGGGAGGCGAGAAAGACCCAAATTATGGAAATGGCTAGGCTAAATTATATTCAAACAAAAAAGTACCTCAACTATTTGGTTGGTTGTGGCTATCTAGCCGTTACGGAAAGGCAAACATACGTAATAACCGAGAAGGGCGCCCGTTTTCTCAATTTAGTTGAGATACAGAAAATTCAGATTGTAAGGTGAGAAGCCCCTAACTCCCCTCCTTTTTTATATGCCGATAGGTTTATGGCAAAAGTGTTTACTGGAACAGTGGCCTTAATTGCCTCTTCCATAGACTCTTCTCTAACCAGATTTGTCAACTTGTTGAGGGCGCCTAAAATCACCATGTTCGCGTATATTCGTTCTTTAAACGTTTCTTCTGCGATTTGGGTAGCTTGCACAGCGTAAACTTTCGCGTTTACCCTTGGCAATTTTTCAACCATTTTTCCGTCGATCAGCAAAAGGCCACCATCCTTTAAATCCTTAATGTTTTTATTTAAGGCCTCTTGGCTCATGGCAACTAGGATGTCGCATTTCCTAACCATTGGAAAGCCTATTGGAGCATCTGATATTATTACCTCGCTTTTTGCGGTCGTGCCTCTGGCTTCCGCCCCATAACTCTGGGTTTGCACAGCGTTTTTCCCATCGTAAACCGCTGCTCTGCCGAGGATTTGACCAGCCAAAACTACGCCTTGCCCGCCTAACCCACATATCCTTACCTCAATTCTCCCCATTTTTCTGCACCTCTTTTATTTTGGTGTAAACTGTTTCGGTTAGGGTTGGCCGTTGCCTTTGCACGAATTCGCCCACAACTATCTTTGCGGCTAAATCCTCTTCATTTAGTTTTTCAGCTTGCTCCAGCGATATAGAGTTCTCCTTAAACCATCTAACCATTTCTGCGGCATTTTTAAAGCCAACTCTTCTTCCGAAGGCGGTTGGACACTGACTAACCGCCTCGATAAAACGGAAACCTTTAAACGTAAGCGCCTTTTTAATGGCTTCTTTCATCTCGCTATGATGGGCTGTTGTCCACCGCGCTACATAGTTGGCTCCTGCTGTAACCGCTAATTTGGCAGCGTCAAGGGGATATTCAAAGCTTCCATAGGGCGTCGTGGTTGTCTTCGCTCCAAAAGGTGTTGTAGGAGCCACCTGCCCCCCAGTCATCCCGTAAACCATGTTATTAACCATTATAACCAGAACATCGAGATTTCTTCTCGCAGCGTGCACAAAGTGGCTTAAGCCTATGCCAACTATGTCACCGTCCCCTCCGAAAACAACAACGTTGAGGTCTGGACGCATGAGCTTAACACCTGTTGCAACTGGTATGCTTCTTCCATGGAGGGTGTGGATGGAATCCGCCATAAAATACGGCGATGGAATCCAAGAAGAACAACCAATCCCGCTGCAAAAGACAAATTTGCTAAGGTCCTTATAGCCCAGCTCGTAAACAGCCCTCAAAAAAGCATCCATAACATTGAACGCCCCGCACCCGGGGCAAAACGGCAATTTTAAGTCTCTAAGATACTTTTTAACGGAAAAGGTTTCAGCCACTTTTTCCAGCCTCCTCTAGAATCTTGCTTAACAGTTCCTCTGGAGTGATAAGTTCACCGCCTCCAATCTTGTTTATTGGAATCGCTTTCGCTTTTCCCTCCACAGCCCTTTGAACCTCATAGAAGAGTTGGCGAAGGTTCATTTCCGGAACCAATATTTTGCCAGCAGCTTCTGCAAGCTTTTTTATGGCTTTTTCTGGAAAAGGCCAAAGAGTTTTCAGCCTCACATAGCCTACCCTAACGCCTTTTGCTTTAGCCTCCTCAACCACGTCGTATAGGGCCCTCGATGTGCAACCATAAGCCACCAGGCCTATATCGCAACCTTCAACATTATAAATTTCAACGTCAGCAATTTCATCAACATGATTTTGAATTTTCCCATTAAGCCTTTCCACAAGCCGTCTATGCACCAGCGGGTCAGCTGTGAAACGTATCCCATACTCATCATGGGTTGAACCTGTAACTGCAACGTTAAAGCCGTCGCCAACGGACGGCATGGGCGGGACCTCTTCGGGGCCGAAAAAGGCTCTTTCGCCGGGTTTAGGCTTCCTTCGGTTAATTATCTCCAACTCCTTCAAGGGCGGCACCACAACCTTCTCGCGCATATGAGCCACAATCTCGTCTGACAGGAGGATTACTGGTGTGCGGAATTTCTCGGCAAGATTAAAGGCTCTTATGGTTAGAGTGAACATTTCTTGCACGGAATTTGGCGAAAGCACAATAGCCGAATAGTCGCCATGAGTACCCCAACGGGACTGCATAACATCGCCTTGACCGCATTTTGTGGCTTGTCCAGTGCTTGGTCCAGCCCGTTGCACGTCGACAATCACGCATGGAGTTTCAGTCATAAACGCATACCCAATACTCTCCTGCATAAGGCTAAAACCAGGCCCAGATGTTGCCGTCATAGCCTTCGCACCAGCCCAACTGGCGCCTATAACAGCCCCTATAGAGGCTATTTCATCCTCCATCTGAAGGGCTACACCGCCCACTTGTGGAAGACGCCTCGCCAAATGCTCAGCAATCTCAGATGCAGGCGTTATAGGATAGCCCGCAAAAAAACGGCATCCCGCCAAAATGGCAGCCTCAGCGCACGCTTCATTCCCCTGCCAGAAGTATACACCAGGTTTGGAAAGCCCCATTATCAACTCCTCGCACGCAATTCACAGTATTTAAGAGAGTAATGGATAAAAGTTTAAGCTAGCTATCTTCCTTTTGCTGCGGCCGTAGTCTAGCCTGGTAGGACTTCGGCCTCCCGAGCCGGCGACCCGGGTTCAAATCCCGGCGGCCGCACTTCTTTCCCCTTGTTTTCAGGGTTATTTTTCTTGCTGAATGTAGACAAATAATTTCCTCTCTGCAAATACCTTTTTCAGCGTTGTAGTTTCACTCTTATTCTATTTCTTCGAATTTTTTAGTCCAAAATTGGGTAGAAATTTTAATATTCGAACCGTTAGTTTCTGAAATTACCTTTAATAAGAGTTGAAATAAAATTGAGTAAGTCACTACAAATTTTGGACTAAAAATTCGAACCGGCAAAAATGAGAAAGGAAATTTTAGTTAGCACAATTTTACTTGTAGTTTTGGTACTTTTTGCTCAGCTAGGGTTGCCAGTTGTAGCTAGTATTCCTATCGTAGAAACTAGTGTAACTGAAGTGGCTGTAAACTTTGAAGAATTCGGAACATTCAATGTAACCGTTATCAAAACAGATGTCTACAAAGGCGGAACGCATTATGTGGCATTTAACGCTACTTGTAAAATTGGCGTATACGTTATTAGGTTAGTAGCCCCGCCCTATCCACTTTTATCTATAACCAAACTTGTGAGGCCTGCTGCAATCCCATCTGATTATAAGTATTCATGGGATGGTATTACCTTTATCAAATCACCAGGTCCAAGCGATTTGTGGATAAAGTATGACCATCCAGACGTCTACGATACCTACAACATTGGAGTTAATGAAGATAAATCATTGCAAGGTCAAAGTAAAATTCACATTCAGATAGCCAGATACCGCATTGAAGATGCAAAGCAAAAAATGACTTGTATAGCTTGTTGGTAGGAGTTATCCAATTTATTCTTGCTATACTTGCAATTCCTGTGGTAGGATGGATATCAGCAGCACTTGCTGCTGTAATAATTGCAGCTTTGATTGTTGTTAACAGAACACTTTATTATTTCCTTAATGATATACTCCAAGACGAGAGAGGTGCCGGATGGATGTGGACGTGGGGTTTCGGATCACAGTGGATTTTTCGTTGGTTCTATGTCAGCTTTGGCGCCTGGCGTGACTGGGGCTGGTTTGTACTTATGGTTGTACTGAGGGTATGGAGAGCAGGGGGATCTAGATGTCATCTCATGAGATGAAACTGCTTTGCAAACTAGCTCTTGCCCTCATATTGATACAGTTTGGTTTATATGGATTATGCTTGGGAGTTTCAATTCTGCCTAGTGAGTTCACAGAGACGATTGTTATTATCTTTGGTTCAATGCTTGTTGTTGGTGGAGTACTTTATACAAAAATCCTTATTAAAGAATATGGAGAACGGCAGAAAAACCATAATTAGCTTAAGCTATAACCATTTTCTTCCTTTTTTGGCCTTGGCATGGTGCTGGGCTTTTTAGTCGGTTGCAAATCAACCAAACAGGACTTACTCTCAAACATTTGCTCTAAATTACCCATTCTCCAAAAATTATTCTCCTTATTCTCTATGCTCCCATCAAATTGTCCCAATTTGATTCTGGGCAATTTAAAACCTTCCGAGCCGCAAGAGAGTTTGAATTCCGGCGACCGCACTTTTGGTTAACATCCGTCTTAGTCTCTTCCATCCTCTCTATAACAGGGCCTTCAGTGATTTTCTGGAGCTATCAGAATTTTCTTGTCTTGAGGAAGGCTATTATTGACCATTAATGTTCTTAGTACTTATTGACACCAATCGGGTGGTTGTAGGTGGCGTGAATGGGCATAGCGGAGAAGGTTTTGAGTGAAATTGAGAACAAAATTGAGAGGGGTGAGGTTCCACCCTTCATTGTTGGCCGTGATAGGGGCGAATTTTAGTTGAAACTATTCGTGAGATTAAGCCTAAACGTGTTTTAGAAATTGGAACCTTTATCGGCTATTCAGCAATCCTCATGGGGAAAGAGTTGAACAGCGATGCCACCCTAATCAAGAATTCTTTTAATGCTGCTTCAACCACTTGTGTGAGCTTCAAACCCTTCTTGGCTGCGTAAACCTTAACGTCTCTCCATAAACTTTCGGCTAATGTTATTGTTGTCTTAACTGTTTTCTCCATTTTCTTGACCAATTCTTCAGCCATAATAACACCTCAACAGATTTATGGAAGCATCTGTTAGAACCACGCCAAAGTTTACTCTTGGCCCATATTCATGTGTGATTATAAGGCTTTGTCTTCCATAGACGCCTAATCCAGTCACGATAAATATTGAATACTCGTGATTCAACATCCCCTTTTTGATCATACTCCAATGTGGTGTAGTAATCTAAACCAACGTGCAAGGCAAAAACTATCACGGAATTACAATTTCTCATAACATCTCTAGGATGGCATCCCCCTAAAGCCATCTTAAAGCCTCGCTTTGGATCAGCAATCCCCACCTTAAACACGCCAAACTTAACCAAAAATTTTCAACTTCTTTTCTCATCAACACACCGAGCAAAACTCCATTATATGAAAATTTAAGCCCTTCCTTTTAAAAAAATATTTAATTAATGACAGACTTTTTTAACGGTCAGGTTTGGCCCTCGAATGTTATGTTGTAAGACATTAAGCGAACATGCCATAAAAATAAAGTATGAGGTTTTAGAGCCTTTCGAGGAGTGCCGCGTATATTATTGGTAGGGCTATGGTGGCGTCTGCCTCTATGGTTACTGTTTTTGCCTTTTCTCGGATTTTACCCCATGATATGGCTTCTCTTGGACGTGCCCCAGATAGGCTTCCATCATATTCCACGGCTGTTGTTATGTAAACTGCATAGTCTAAACCTTTCTTGAACAGGTTCCACCATAGGACATGATGTTTCGATATGCCCCCGCCTACTATTAGGGCTCCAGATTTTTTAGCTTCCCAAATCATGTCGTTCAGAAGCTTTTCGTCTTTAAGCACGTCTATTTTTAGGTCGCTGTGGTTTTGGCTGAAAAGCCACAACTGGTAGCCCACTGCGCCGTCAGTTATGCCCGGCACTATGACGGGGACTTGGTTTTTCCAGCACCAATATAATATTGAGTTTTCGTTGAGGCGTTTTCCAATCTCCCAGCAAAGCTCGTAGGTGGCTAGCTCCCTTTTTCCTTCAGAGTACAATTCGTTTAGAATTTTCGTCATTTTTTCTTCGATGATTTCGCCGTAGCTCGCGTTTGGCACTAGCACGTTGCCTATGCGGCTTATGCCCTTTTTGTGAAGTTCCCTATCGTCCATCATGAAGTCGCCTTGAAAATAGTCTCGGTAGCACCTTGCCAAGTCGTGGTCTAATGTGCCGCACGTTGTAATGACAATGTGGAACCACCTTTGTTTAACCACGTCGCAGATTATGCCCCTCGTGCCTGTGGCGATGATGCATGCTGGAAAAGAGAGGAAGTTGAGGATGCCTTTCTCCTTCAGCATGGTTTCAAGGATATCTACGGCGACAGCGAGGTTTTTGGCTGTGAAGCCTCCGCTTGCCAGCATCTGCCGCACAAGCTTGTCCGCAGATATGCCCTTCGAAATTTCGAAGTCTTTCACTTTTTCCATGGCATACGCCGAAGCCTATTCTAAACCTTTAAATAGCCAAGACAAGTCTGGAATCTTCTCTCTTTTATCAACTTTCTCGGCTAAAGCGTGGACGACTATGGGAAGGGCTATTGTTGCATCGCAGTAGCATTGCACGTTGCGGCCTTCTTTCGCTTCCTTGCCCCAACTTATGGCTTCCTCAAAAGTACATCCTGAAAGCCCACCCCAGTGGGGCGCGTCTGTTGTGATTTGTATGGCATACTTGTGGGGATATACTCTTTCATATTTCCTCGACTCTGTTAGGCTTCTGCCCACGGTGGTCAACTGTATAAAATCTTTTGGAACACCGCCGCCGATGTAGATGACGCCGCTTTCAAGAGCCGCCTTGGCTTTTATGTTCACGAGTTGTTCGAAGTCGCGCATCTGGTCTATGGTTATGTCGAAGTTGCTCTCCATTTTCCTATTTAAAAGGTATGCTATGCCATACCCGCTGTCAACTATGGCTGGACAGAAGACTGGAACCTTGTTCTCGTATGCCGTTGCCACTATACTCTTTATTCCCACTTGGGAAAGCTCTTTCCCAAAAAGGTGGAGGAATTCAGCCGAAGAGTATTTGCGGTTTGGATTCAGCTTTTTCATAAAGTCTGCAATAAGCTTCTCCATTTGTCGATATTCAAGTTCGTCTGCAAAAACGTCATAAAATCTGTCTATCTTGTGCTCCAAAAGCGCATAATCATCAATCACGGGACTGCCTTGCCAGTAAGTTCCTCCCATAGCTTCTAAGATGTCTTCTGAAATGTTTGCGCCCGTTGAGACTATTACATCTACGAAGCGGTGTTCAATAAGCCAGTTAACAATTTTCCATTGTCCCGTGGTGCTCATGGAGCCTGCGTATCCAAAAAAGATTACAACATCCTCTTTCAGCATTTCCTCCCAGACTTCAACGATTTCGCCGAGTTTTCTGCCTTGAAAACCTGTTTTAGCCATTTCTGCAAGCAATTCCGAGATTTTTCTCGGAGTTTTAACCTCTATCGGCTCAAGCTTCCTTTTAAAGAAAGGAGTTTGTCTTTTCTCCCTTATCACTGAATTTCAACTCCACAATTTTGGAATGCTTTATTTCAAAAAACTCGCTTTTAAATTTTTACTTACATAAACGGTCAGCCTACCGCCCATTAAAAGTGTAAAGGTTTCCCACACTGTTCCAAACAAAGGCCTTCGGCATGGCTTCTGCAAATGCGAAAGCAGCCCGCCAGCCAGTGCAATGCATAGGCACAATTATGTCTGGATTTAGCTTTTTCATCACTTCAATAGTTTTGCCAATCCTCCCTTCACAGTCCTTTCCAGACAAGTGGAAACCGCCAATTACAGCGTGGATTTTGGATATGCCAGTCAAGTGCATAACATAAAAGACTGTGTTAACAATTCCAGCATGGGCGCATCCCGAAATCACTACAAGCCCCTTACCTTTTACGTTTACGGCCAGTGCACGGTCATCCCAAACCGTAGGGTCTGGCTGCCAAAAACCGTTTATGAAGGCGCGCTGCTGCGGGTAGCCCTTCTCAAAATCTGTTTTGCGGGGGATCTCGCCAGTAATCAGTATCGCGTCTCCCGCCAGAAGGTGGGGTGTTTTAGTTTTTAAAAATTTTGCCGGCATTATTTGAGTTTCTGTCGGAAAAGCCGGATATTTTCTGATGCTTCCATCCTTGTTGACAACCCCCCTTGTTTTGAACATGTCATCATGCACCACCACTGGTAAACCCGCCTTGCCGATGGCTCGAATAAAATTCAGTAGGCCGCCACAGTGGTCGTAATGCCCATGGGAAAGAACTATTGCTTCAATTTCCTCTAGGTTTATTCCCATGCCTTTAGCGTTGGAAAGGGCTCCTTTTGGGCTTACACCAGTGTCGAAGAGAACAGTGTGTGTTTCGTCATTCCATGACACCTCCACAAGCATGGACAAGCCGTGCTCTGCTATTGGAAGCTTGAAATGCTTTTCAACCCATTCCCTGCCCATGCGCTGCGTAACCCAACTTCTGACCCCTTGAACTTCCCTTCTTACAATGGAAGATGTAAAGTCAACACAGTTATCCATCAAGCATACTATTTCTAAATGTTTAACTTCTCTAAGCCTAACACTTTCCATCCAAATTCCTCCAAAGCTTCTTTTAGAGGAAAAGGTCTTTCTCCCTTGGCCTTACAAGCTCCGTTGCCTTGGCATTTTCAGACTTTATGAACTTGTATCCGCGGATTATGGCTGCAGGAATCCCTTCATCTGCTTGTCCTATCACAAGCTCAGCCGCCGAAGCCAACTCGTCAGCTACAGCCGTCTGCTTAACCCTTAAAACATAGCCAAACAAATCTTTTTCGCCCCTTCGATCTCTTATGGGCTTTAAACCTGAAACGCCCACCGCAACGTTTATTTCGCCCTCCCTAAAAGGGCGGCCATGTGTGTCAGAAATTATAACAGCCACATCACAGCCAGTTAACCGCTTAATCTCAAGCCTAATCCTGTTGGCGGAAGCATCTGGGTCTTCGGGAAGCAAAGCCACCAGTCTATCTCCAGGCACGTTGGACTTATCAACCCCTGAATTTGCACAAACAAACCCATGCCTGGTTTCAGTTATGATTTTGCCGTCACCCATCCTTCTAATGCTTTTAGCCTCTCTAAGAACAACTTCAACCAAGGCGGGATCTTTCCCATAAAGTTCCGCAATGTTCCTAGCAAAAGATGAAGGCGTAACCTCATCTAAGTTTACAACGCGGCCCTCTGCTCTGGAAACAACAACGTGTGTAACAACTATTATGTCACCATTTTGTATTGGGGTTCCCTGTCTCTCCGCGGCCTTGCATATTAACTCGGCGATGTTATCTCCAGAATTTATTATAGGCAAGCCTTCAATCCCAATTATTTGAATTGCTTTCAATGGCATCCCATAGAGGCGTATGTGGCTAGACGCTTCTAACAATTTCGCTTTTCGCTTTTAAAGAGCTGGGGCTATTCAACCGTTAAATTTCCGCGAAGCGTATCCAAAAATTTTTAACCTTCCAAAATCTTCTCATAGGGCGGGATGATGTTTAAATGAAAATATTGCACGAGTTTGTTCCAACCCGTAAATTTATGAAACTTGCAGAGGAAGTTAAGGACCTTGTTGACGGATGGAACATAACAGACAGCGCTGCCGGCATGCCAGCGCCAAGCGGAACAGCGGTAGGTTGTGTGCTCAAAACTAAATATCCAGAAAAAATAGTGATACCAATCTTCATATTACATTATAAAGGACCGGTGGAGGTTGGAGGTTTAGCCTTAGCCGCCGACGCCGTAGGCCTCGACGGACTTGTTCTGACAATGGGGGATATACCAAAATATGGTGAACCAATAAAAATGCTGAAATCTTCGGAAGAAGCCCGGGACTTTCTACGCACAACAATACGCTTAAAAACTGTTAAGCTTGGATGTTTGCTCACCGCCCGCAAAACCGTTGAAGAAACCATAGCTCGGGCAAAAGAGCCATGGGACTTTGTCTTCTTCATGAGGCTTGAAGACAAAACCTTCCCCATGCTAGAAAAAGTGGCTAAAGAATGTAAACGCCTAAACAAACCGATATATACATACTTCCTCATCGGAACGCCCAAAAACGCTGAAATGGTGAAAATGATAGGGTGGCCAACCACCACAACCATGGAACACGTGGAAGAAGTCGCTAGCAAACTCGACGGGCTAGTGGACGGAGTAATAGCCACATGCGCCGGAGACTATGAAGGCGACAAAGAACTCTTAACAAAACTTCAAAAATTCAGAAGCTAAAATCCACCCACTTTTCTCTTTTAGGTTTGTCATATCGCAAAGCACTAAGCCGAAGGAAATAGTAAAGCTCAGCATAGCAAATGAGAATTGTTCTCACGATATGCAGTAGCTCAAATTTTGAGTGAAATTTTGAAGATAAAAGAAAGAATTAACCGGCATGAGACTTGCATAGACTACTTAGGGGAAGGGTTAAGGCGACGTTGTTGTTCGGCTGAAAAGCTAAAGGGGATTATGATATCGCCGTATTTTTGGAAGGCCTCGCAACTTATATGATTGGGAGAGCTTGCTGCAGGTATATTGAGAACCTAAAGAAAAGTGGGGTTCAATCCTGCTAAAAGTTCTTACCAAGGAGGTTTGAAATGGAATTATACTTCGCGGATTTCGCATCGGAGCTTTTTTATAACCTCTTCAGCCTTTGAAGGCTCAACCTTCAAGGTATAGAGCATCCTTGCAGTGCGGAGTTTCAGTTTTACAACATCTTTTAAGCGTTTTACTGCGCAGTATTCTGCCCTTTCGCTTATTTCAACGAATTTGTCCAAGTCGAAGATTTCTGTTGGCACAATAGCCTCCCCAGATTTGCTGTTGCTTCTTCTTAAAAAAGTCTAACTTTTATCTGTTTTGGTCTTCCACATGCCTTTAAGCTTGTCGCAGAACTTTATAAGCTGTTGGCAGGTAGGGTGTTTTCCCTCACTGTTTGAAATGTAGTAGGCTGCTACTGCGTTGGCCAGCGTTAGCCTAGCGCCGTTTGAAAGTCCATAAGCGTCGCCGACGATGTTTCCAGCGTTCCAAGCATCGCCTGCCCCGGTGGCCCTCAAGACTGGAACATTGAAGGTTGGAATAATGGTTTCGTTTTCTTTTGTCAAAGTTGCTGAAAAACTTGTGGTGTGAAGGTCTATTCTAGTGTTGAGTTGTTCGGCTAGAATTTTGGCAGATTCTTTGGCTAGTTCTTCAAAATTCAGTCTTCGCTCAAGAACTCTTATTTTTGGGTTTAACTTCGAGGCATAGAAAACCGCCTCGTTCTCGTTTAGGCTTAAAATGTCGACGAGGTCTGCTTGCAAAACTTTTTCCATCAAACTTTGCACTTTTCCTCTGTTGGGGGTGGGGTCAGCCGTGTCAAAGTAGGTTTTACCTTTCCCCCTTGTTTTGACGTAGCGGAAAACGGTTTCGGCGAGCTCTGTGCCTTGTTTTCTTGTTCCAGCCCAGTTAAAGACGCAAACGTAGTCAGCTTTTTCGATGACTTCATAGTCTTCGATGTCAAGGTTTTCGGGTTTGAAATCGGCTAAGGAGCCAACATCTCTAAGCATGACGTTTGTTTTGCCGCTTTTTGTTTTGAATTCTATGGCCGTTGTTATGGACGGCTTTTCAACTATTTTGACATGGGATAGGCTGATTTTCGATGATTTAATGTAAAACTTTAGAAATTGAAATCCAAGCTTATCGGTGCATATTATAGGTGTGACTTTTATGCCTAGGCTGGCTAGGGCTGAAGCGGTGTTTACGGCGTTTCCACCCCTAATATCTTTTTGCACTATTCCATCTATGCTTCCACCCTTCCGTTTTACGACGTTCACAACCGTTTTAAAGAAGGTTTCGGGACTTTGGTTTAGGCTTATTAATCTGTCTAGGAAGAAATCTGGCATGACGACAACATGGGTTTCCCTTTCTTGTTTTTTTAGAGAATTCTTAACTTCCTCTAAATATTCGTCCAGCAATTTTACGCCTTCCAGCAAACAGTTTAATGTAACGAATTAACCCTTTTGAGGGTTTTCTCACCCTAAAAGGAAGCGAATTAGGTTCCAAACCATGTCGCCGTAGAAAAGTGCAATAATCAGCCCAGCGGTCATGAATATCAACATCGGCAGTCCAGGGGTTGCCCAAACTTTTTCTTGGATTTCGCCGCTTTTGACGGCTTCCTCCAGCCTTTCAACTATGGCGTTTCTGCCATCGTCTTTTGGGAAAACCACAAGTTTCCTTTTAATTCCGTTTTCGGTTTTTTCCACATCCTCTAGAGGATATAGATGCCATTTCGCCTTAACTTTTTCAATTGAAACCTTGTAGCCAGTTAAAAGCACCAGAATTTTCTTGCCTAGAGATTCGCTTTCTTGTTCTCCTTCGAAAAGGGCTCTGCGCGTTTTCCAGCGCCATATAACGTTGTGGATAAGGAGGTAGACCGCCGTTAAGGCTGCAAGTATTATGGAGTTGCTGAAGACTGCGAGGGGGAAAAAATTTTGCATTGGTGGCGAAATATCGCCGGACAACGGTGTTGGAAAGAGTTCCTCCGGATAAAAGGGCAAGGCTAAAGCTAAGCACATTAAAGCCTTAGCGTCTGCACCGCCAAAACCGCCAGCATAGAAAAGGATTATGGCGAAGGCTGCTGTCAAGCCGAAACATAACCCAAATATGGGGAGAGAGGCAGCATCGAAAAGAAAAAGTTCGGTGAAAGTTAGGGCAAAGGCTGGTGGAGCAAAAAGAATCCAAACGTTATCGCTAACTTCGCGAGTTTTATAGTCGCTCCAAGAAGCATAAATAAGGAAGGAAAGGCCCACGCATACTTTTGAAGCCTCAATGAGCATCCGCATTTGAGCCCCTCAATGCACAATCATTGATATTAACCCAGTTTGCTTTTAAAAATACAGTCCTAAAAATTAGCATCTGTAGCTGGTATAATTAAAAATATTGCCTTAATGTATATGTTGGGAGAATTGAAATTACAATGCTTTTTTGCTGAATTCCAAGGGAGCTCCAGCCTTTGGGACTATTCTGAAGTAATAAGTGGTTCCGCTAGTCCATGAGTAATTCAATGTGATCCTCA
>Ga0185307_1000630_pt1 | contig 21917 bp, 24 predicted proteins | sample LHCtaG_FD_128010 | JGI IMG/M metagenome (GOLD analysis project Ga0185307, IMG submission 128010) | Hot spring microbial communities from Little Hot Creek, USA to study Microbial Dark Matter (Phase II) - LHC4sed_matched (SPADES... | ecosystem: Environmental > Aquatic > Thermal springs > Hot... | reverse complement strand
AGTAGTTGAATAGATCTCGACATAGCTGCAGTGTAATCTTTAAGTTGCCATAATTCTGGCATAGGTTTAATGGTTTCTCTCTGTAAATTATCCGTTGTCTTCTCTTTAATTAGGTTCGCAAGTTCCAAAAGAAATTTTGCTGTCAACTTACTGAAAAGAGAATTACTATAATGAATGCAGCTTAAAATCATTAATCCGGTTTCATGATTTTCCAGCTCTTTCTCAAAGTCGGACATACTTAATACTTCAACTTTGCTGGTACACTTTCTGATTTTTCCGTAAACGAAATTGAAGGAGTTTCTAAGTAAACAAAGAGTTTTCTATTATAGTTTTTCTGCGCCAACCTCTTTACTTGCTCATAATCCGTAATTCCAGGTTTCTTCTTGACCGCAACACCAATGGTCTCCCCGTTCCTTCTGCAAACTAAGTCGCATCCTAATTTCTTTTCTTTGGAAGGTTCTATATAGTGAATCCAATCTACTTTATAATCAAGACTAATAAAGTGCTGGTATAGTATTCCTTGAACTTCTATTTCACTAAACTTATCCCAATGAATTGGCATAACCTTTCTCGGCTCTACCATAATATGATTTCAAATAATGCTAACTGAATATAATACTTTAGGTCTTCATTATTAAAGGTACAATCCATTGTATCTGACATGTCGAGTTCATAATAGATATATTTGTGGTTTGTCTAGTTCTTTTAGAGGCTAGGGTTATGAGCGTTGAAGTGTTGGAAGGCATCCGAAGAGAACTCCGCGAGTTGAGGCTTCTCTACAAGGAACTTGTGGAGAAACTCATACCCGTGGAGAAACCTTCCCGAGAAGAAAAGAAAGCCATAGAGGAAAAAGATGAAGAGGAACTGATGAAGGCGTTGGGCAAAACTGATGTTCGCCATAAAGATTAAGCGGAAAGCCTTAAGGAAACTTACAAGATTAACTGAAAAACAAAGGCAAAACATTAAAACGGTTATTTTGTGTTCTGTGGTGTTATAAATTCTAGAGAGAGGAGGGTATCCATTTTATCAACTGGAAACCTCGTAAAATTGACTGGGCGATTATAGGGTATGGCAAGCCTCACTTTCGTAATTGAGCATCTGGAGCCCGAAATTGGCAAGTGGCTTCTCTTCGAGTATGAGCATGCATCAGAAATTGTCGGTAAAAACCGCCTCATGTTCACAAACGTCAAAAAAGAGGAGTGGCGGCGGCTCCTTTCAAGATTCGGCACTGTTAAAGAGAAAAGCGCAGCACAAATCTTCCGCCACGAAAAGGTTATTGTCTTAGATCCTAAGGCTGAGCTTTCCTTAACGCCTGAAGACTTTGCGGGTAAAGAAGCCGTTATTGTGGGCGGGATTTTGGGCGGCCACCCGCCGAAAGGCAGAACAAGAAAGCTTTTGACAACCCGTTTTCCAAAGGCGGCTGCAAGAAACATTGGTAAAAGCCAGTTTTCCATCGACGGGGCTGTTTATGTGGCTAAGTTTGTCAGCGAAGGAAAACCCTTAGAGGCCATACCCGTCCAGAGAGGCTTATTGTTGAAGCTAAACCAGTATGGAGAAGTTTATCTTCCCTATGCTTATCCACTGCGGGATGGAAAGCCCGTCATAAGCCAAAAGCTTGTGGCTTACCTCCTATCAGATGAAATTGTCGCCGATGAGGAGAAAATGCTTAAAGGCGAATAAACGATCCCCAGATTTACAAGCCCAGCTTCGCCTTTATCCTTGGAAGCCACTCCCTCTGCATTTGGAAGACACCAAAACTGGTTATGCGGTAGCCGCCTTCGCTTGTTTTTTCTGCTATTTCAGCCTTAACAAGTTCGCCGAGCCTAGTGCTTGTGATTTTTGGGTTTTTACCCAGCTTGGCTTGAAGTTCCCCACGGGTTAAAACGTCGGTTGGGAGTATGCCAAGCCTAAACCCCAAGTGGGCGGCTAGGAGGCATAACGCCAAAGTCTCGTTGTCCGTAAGCTTCTCCTTCGGAACAAGCAGGTGCGGCGCGTTATCCGCGAAGCCAATCAAACCCTTACAGTCTTCGGCAAGCTTCTGCAAGTCAACGCTTAAGGCTAAGGCTTTGGCTATTTGGAAGGCTGGAGCGTGCTCGGCGAAAAATCGATTAAGGGCTGTCCAAACCTCTTCAAGGCTGCCTGAAAACGTGTATTCTATGTCGCCATACTTCACGTGAACCGTTATGGGCGGCGGTTGGTCTGTCACGCTGTCTTCCCTCTAAGCCTAGCTAAAACCTCGTCTTCAATCCACCTTTCGCCCTGAACCGTCAACTTAAACTCCGGCCGCTTAGGGTCTGGCTTAAACACTTGACCGCGTTTAACCATCTCGTTCAGGCGGGCTGGCACCATGCACTTTATCCCGCTGGACTCAAGAAGCTTTTGTATTTGGGTGGCAGTGTTCTGCCTCCCATCAGACGCATACAAAATAAGCCCAATAGCCTCATAATGCGTAAGCTTCTCGCGGGTTATGAGCACCGGGCCCTCGGTAGAGAACTCTATTATGCCCTTAAGCTGGGCAGCCGCCGACGGCACAAGCTTGCTCGCCACAAGATTGGAAATGTTCTCCACGAAATCTTTTGGAAAAGCCTCCAAGAGGCTTAAAATGTCTTGGGGTGTTTCACCCTCCACAACTATCTCGCCGAAAGGCGCCCTAATATGGACCTTAACCTTTTTCATGCATTTTCACTCATTCCCTAGGGTTGTTGAGCTAAAATTTTCTTTTCAGCTAGAATGTAAACATAACCCTTATCCGTCTTCCAACACCTAACAACGCCCTTCCGCACAAGAGCCAACAAATCTCCAGCCAAAGTCCGCCCTGGAAAACTCATGCCGTTAGCGGCTAAAGCCTCCTTAAGCTCTGTAACCGTCCGCGGACGCCACTTCCCCCAATCGCTTTCCAAAACCCTTAAGAGCGCTTCGCTGCAACTCTCTGTTTTCGGTATTTTTGGATACCGCTCCACAGGAGACTCCGCCTTAACGATGGATGCTGGAACCTTAACGGTCAAAGCGCCCTCTTTCGCCCTCAAGCTTTCGAAGGTCTTACTGAAGCTTGGCACCAAGCTCGGCAGCTCCTTAATAGTGTCCAACACTTCGCCCCTGGCACCTTTAACCTCAACTTCATATTCGCCAACCCTCACACGAATAGAGAAACTTTCACTCGAACGCTTCGCCACCTTCTCACCCTATAGGCTACACTATATGAGGGACGGTTCCCCTTTTAGAATTTACGCGTGTTGAAATATGTCGCGATTGGAAACAATATCTTAAATATTAAGATGCACTATTATTGTAAGCGAGGTAAAACCTTGACCAAAAAGGGCTTCGGCGTCTGGCTCTTCAGCACCCTAACGGCAATAGCTGCCGTCCACCTAATCGATGCGGCAAACGCCTTCTTCTTCAACAAACCCATAACGCTGCTAAAATTATACCCGATTGAAGAGGCAAAACTCCAAGCCGTAACACCCAACATTTACTTTCTTGTCACCGCCGCCTCAACCGCCCTCTTCTGGGGGATAACATGCGCCATAGCCTTCGAAAACCCTGTTGAGGCATTCCTAAACAAAATTTTGTCAGACGCCAAAAAACAAAGCGCCGTTGAAACCCAACTATTAGAGGAGAAAAGCGAACTTTTAGACGCCATGAACGAAAAAGTGGAATTTAACAATGAAATTCTCTCGCAGATTAAAGACATAATATACAACGTTAGAGCCGAAATAAAGGAAATTCAACCCATCAAGGAAAGTATAGAAAAGATTAGAGCGGAGCTAAGCCACTTGAAGCGGGAAATAAAAAGTTTTGAAGAGAAAATTCAATACCCAAACATTTGTGTTACATGTGGAAAACCCATACTTCCAGAGTTTAATGTTTGTCCATACTGCGGTGAAAACGTCAAGAAGGTTAGAGAACAAGTAATTTCGCTAGAGAAGTACAAGTAATCCAGTTTTCATACATTTATTAAGTTTTGACTCAAGGAACAACGTTTAGCAACACCTTGCAAGAAGCAAGAATGAATTGGCATATATCTAATTAATGATATAGGTGACATGCAACCAGATGTTTTTTTCCAACATCAAATAATTGGGGTTCTTCTTCTTTGCATTTTTCAAACACAAAGGGACATCGAGTGTTGAAACGACACCCTGATGGCGGATTTATTGGACTGGGGGGCTCTCCCGGGATCACGTTTCTTTCTTTAAATCTGTTTTCGGGGTTGGGGTCTGGAACGGCTTCTATCAACGCTTTTGTGTAAGGGTGTAGAGGGCTTCTTATAACCTCTTTTGTTGGGCCGTATTCAACTATTTTGCCGAGGTACATAACACCAATGTTATCGGAGAAGTAGTTCGCCGTGGCAATATCGTGCGTTATGTACATTATGCCCATGGCATATTTTTTCTGCAAATCCTTAAGAACGTAAAGGATTTCAGCTCTACTTGAAGCATCAATCATTGAAACCGGTTCATCTGCGACCAAAAATGTAGGTTCAAGTACAATCGCCTTTGCAATACCAACTCTTTGCCGCTGGCCTCCAGAAAGCATATGGGGATATTTAGGTAAAAACTCCTCTGCTGGTAGCAAACGCACATCGCTTAATGCCTTAAGAACTTTTTTACTCCTCTCTTCAGCAGGATAACCATGAATAAGCATTGGTTCTTCAATTATTTGTCTAACTGTCATGTAAGGGTTCAACGACGTGAATGGATCCTGAAACACCATCTGCGCCTTCTTTCTAAACTCTTTAAGGTCCTTCTTAACATTTGTGATGTCTTTACCTTCGAAGATTATTCTACCAGAGATGGGTTCAACAAGTTTGAGGGCTGTTCTTCCTAAAGTGGTTTTGCCGCTTCCTGATTCGCCAACTAACGCCAAGGTTTCGCCTTTATGTATAGTTAGGGAAACTCCGTCAACAGCTTTAACCGCCAATGTTTTAAAGAAACCTTTAGTGACGTAAAAATAAGTTTTAATGTTTATAAGTTCAATAATTGAGCTCAAAGTGGATCACTTGTAAAGCCAACATTTAACAAGTCTTCCATCAACACTGATTGCGTGGGGGCGGTTCACCTTACATTTCTCCATTACATGTTGACATCTTGGGTTAAATTTGCATCCTGAAGGTGGATTTATTAAATCTGGAGGTGCGCCAGGAATAAATTCTGGCATTTTATCGCCCCTTAAATGGGGGATGCATGAAATTAGTTTTTGGGTGTATGGATGTTTTGGGTTAAGCAACACTTTTTCGACGGGGCCAAGCTCCACTATTTCACCCGCGTACATTACTCCAATTTTATCGCATAAGTCGCTGGCTAATGCAATGTCATGGGTTATATAAATCATTGACAGATGCAATTGTTTTTTCAATCTTTTTAGCAGATTCATTATTTGAGCTTGTACGCTTACATCAAGAGCCGATGTAGGCTCGTCAAGAATCACCACTTTTGGGTCGAGTGCTAAAGCCGTTGCTATGACAACCCTTTGCCTCATGCCCCCGCTGAGTTCATGGGGATACCTTTCGACATACTCAGGGGGTAGACCAACCAATTTGAAAAGCTCCCTCGCTCTATCCATAGCCTCTTCCTTTTCAACATTTTTATGCACTATTAATGGTTCAGCTACCTGAAAACCGACCTTAAGTACGGGGTTAAGAGAGTTCATAGCCCCTTGAAAGACCATAGATATTTTTTTCCATCTAATTTCGCTTCTGATCTCTTCATCACTCAAAGTTGTTAAATTTTTGCCTTCGAACAGGATTTCTCCCTCAAACTTCACGACGTTATTTGGAAGAAGTCTCATCAAGGCAATGGCTGTACTTGATTTGCCACACCCAGACTCGCCCACAAGTCCTAAGGCTTCGCCGTTTTCGAGATCAAACGCGATATCATCCACTGCTTTAACAGATCCCCTAAGCGTTCCATAGTAAAGTTTAAGGTTTTTTACACTTAGTACAGCCATTATCGCCATCTCCTTAGTTTTGGATTTACAACAGGTTCTAGCCCGAGGGCTAGAAGCACGAAGGTTACCGCTGAAAAAACAATGAGAATTCCCGGGGGAAGGATCCACCACCAGTAGCCTAGATAAATAGCCCCGTTTCTGAAGCCATATTCAAGGATCTGACCCCATGTTGGCATGCTGGGGTCGCCTAGTCCTAAAAAGCTCAGTCCAGCTTCAGCAAGTATCGCTGAGGGAGTATAAAATATCATTTGGGAAAGTATGTAGGGTGCAACCTGTGGAAATATATGACGTAGCATGATCCTTAATCTAGAAGCCCCAATAGACACTGCAGACTCAACGAAGGGGGCATTTTTAATTGATAAGACCATGGAGCGAAGAATTATTGTTAAAGATGGCCAGCCGAAGGCTACAAGCACGAGTACAATGATCCAAAGTTTTCCGCCAAATATAAAGGTGAGAAGTATCAATAAAGGAAGTTGGGGAAAATTATTTATGATGTCGGCCGCCCTCTGGATAAGATCGTCCGCACGTCCTCCTACGTAACCGCTGACTATGCCTAAAGCCGCACCAATAACTGTTGTTATTACAGAAGTTGCAAATCCTATTAGTAAAGCGACGGGAAATCCGAAAAGAAGCCCTTGAAAGAGATCTCTTCCCATAGCATCAGTTCCCATTAACCCAAAAACCATCCCACCGACCACAAAGGCAACTTTACCCAAATTGTCTCTTCCATCTTCGGAGGATAACACGACTTTTATACGGTACAGGCCCTTTAAAGGCTGGAATGAGCCGTCAACTAGTGTTCCAAAAATTATTTTTTCATATCCCATCTTCATTACTTCGCTGGGGGTTACTGAAAAATTATATTCTGCTAAGAGGAATGAGGATAGGGAGTATGCTATGGTTGTTTCACCGCTTAAAAGGATTCTCTTAGGTTCATTTGCATATCTCACATATGGGGGTTCTTCTTCCGGGAGGGGCTTTTCAACGCTGAGCGTATACAAGTTTATTGTTTTATTGTCAGGTCTTTCTATGAATAGCTTCACTATTGGAGGGCTTTTGTAATAGGTTAGGTTTTCAAGCCTTAAAATAATAAATGTTGGAAATTGATTGACTTCAAGCTTGTAATTCATGAAATAATTTTTTAGGTAGTATTGTCCTGAAAATTGAGGTATTGAAATTTCAGTGGAAAGAACCGAATGTTCAAGCAGTTTTTCAGAATAAAAATAGTTTACCCACGAAGGCTTCGCAAGTTTTGGATTTTCAACCCAGTATCGCGGGTTGCTCCAATAACGGGTCCCGTAATCAAGAGGCATCGTTGCCACGGTGAAAATGGAAACTGCAATTACAACCGATAAGAAAATGACCCCAAGTTTTGAGACATTGCTCACCCAAAATTCGCTTAATGATTCCTTTAGATAACTCACTTGTACCTCACCCTTGGATCTAAAATGATGTAAAGAATCTCAAGTACAAATCTGCAAGCAACGTATATGATGGTGTACATATAAGTTAAAGCTAGGATCAAAGCTTCATCCACAGCCATTATTGAATTGTAGTAAAGCAGCCCCATACCAGGCCAACCGAAAACCGTTTCCGTAAGTATAGCGCCTCCAAGATATACTGGTAGCGAAAGGATTAGATTGGTTAAAATTGGAGGGGCGGCAACCCGTATTATGTATCTCCAAAGAACAAGCTTTTCGGGAAATCCCTTTGCCCTTGCTGCTGTAACAAAATCCTCCTGAGCCGTTGTTATAACGATGCTTCTTGTTATGTAAATCCATGAACCAGATAGTGCGATAACCAGAGTGATTATTGGAAGTGCAGCGTGCCAAAGAAGGTCTAAAAAGTTGCCAATGGGATCCGCTGGTGGTGGTGTGCTATGCATGCCTTGAAACGGGAATAATCTAAGGTAAAAGGAAAAAATAAGAATTAAAATCATTCCAAGCCACCATGTTGGAAGGGCATAAGATATTGACGAGTAAAGGGATACAGCCCTATCAAGAATGGAACCAGGTTTCGTCGCCACTTTAACACCAAGCACCAAACCTAAAATAAAGTTTATCACCAACACGGTTACCATTAAAAGGATAGTGTTGGGAAATCTCTCCATTATTATGTCTGCCACTTTTATGCTACCAGTAAACGTTTGCTGAGTTTTCGCGTTGCCCAGATCCAAAGTGATTATTCTCAAAAGCATGTTAGGCATCCGCACATACCATGGTTTATCAAGGCCATACGCAACTATGAGGGTTTCCTTAATTTTTTCCATAGCTTGTTCGAGTTGCTCTGGATCTTTTATTTGGGTGGCCAGTTTTTGACGAGTGGCTCTTAGTTCTTCATTCATCATTGCGTTTAGTATTTTGTCGGAAAGACCAGTGGCTCCAACCACTACAACCGTCAAGAGTAAGACACAGAATAAAACTGCAAGTAGAGTGGCGCCTTTTACGGCTAAGGTTCTTACAATTCCCAACTTGAACCGCCAGTATGTTTTATCTTCCTTAGAAAAAGATGCCCGACATAAATAGTTTACCTAATAAAAAAGGGGAAAGATTTGGGGGATTATTTTTTCTTCAATATGAGCCATAAAGTAAGTATTATAGTAATTATTGTAAGCACTGCTACAACTATTACAACCGTCATTAAGGTGTTTACAGTCGATGTTAAACTGGACACGGCGTTGTTTAGGCTGACTATTGAATTAGCCAGATTGGTGTTTACCATGGTTAGCTGTTCTGAAAGACTGCTAATGGCGTCTAAAACTGGTTTCAGCGAGGGAATTTCAACCGTTGGAAATGAGATCACGTCAAAGAATGCTTTTGTAGTGGTTATGAAGGCTACTTCCTCGCTGTACGCTGCTAGAGTTAACTCGTAAAGCCCGGTTTTCAGGTTGGAAGTGAAGTTTTCGGGTAATGTTATGACGAATCTGGTTGCAGTTACACTTGAAGCGTCACCTACGTCTATTATTTCGCCGGTTATTGGGTCTTTTATTAAGTATTTGACGTGAAGTGGTGGAATGCCGCTTACGTCCACCACAAACGATGCTGGATTGCCAGTTACAACTGTAGGAATGCCTGTTCTAACTATTTCTGGTGAGGTCGGTATGCCGTAGTACCAATCACCTTTGGAGAATGGATAAGTGGGATCGCGGAAAGCCTTTAGCTCGGCATATTGATTTGCTGGATCGAAAGTTTCTAAGTAGAATGGACCATCGCTAATGACTAGGTGTCCCTTATCGTTAAACCATTGTATGGCGGCATTATACCTACTTTGTGCTTCTGCAGCGTCAGCGTACACTGTGCCGGTCACGTTGAAAACGTTTTCTGGGAAGAAGTTTGTAGAGGCAAACTCTTCAAGGGCGTCCTTAACCATTTGGGCGTGAGTGTTCAAAGCTACCGAAAGCCACGGAACACCCCTAGCCTTGGATGCGCTTTGCGAGTAAGCCGCATCACCGTCTACGAAAACCACTTTGTCCATTGCTGCAAGAACTTCCCATGGATAATTGCCTTGAGGTGGGGTGCCACCAATAATGTCTGCGTAGTCTGCAATATAGTCTAGGTCAAAGTGCCAGAAGTCCAAGTATACCTCCAGCTTGTTACCGTCTATTCTAAGACCTTTAATTAAAGGTAAGGTTTCGGACAGCAAAGCGGAAACTGAAGATTCTAGGACAGACTTTTCGGGGTCAAATGCCAGCTCATAATGTTGATAGATGCTGAAGAGGATATCCGCCCACGTTATGGTTTGGTTATGATGCCATTTGGTGCCTATATACTTGGATAAGTCGAACACAACTTTGCTGGTTGCTTTCACGCCTGAACCGACAGCCACCCATTTGTCTTCAGTAGCGTTCCATAGGAACGCGTCAGACGGCACATCCAATTTTCCGAGAGGCCCAGCTGTGGTGACGGTGTAATCCCACCTGAATGGTATTGGTTTGCCATTGAATGGATGGCGCCAGACGAATGGGTCATGAACTGCGGCCCACATGTCGCTGCTGTACACATCATCGTGGCCCCCAATTGGGTTCCAAACGCTCGCCTCTGTCCAGACCCATAGGTGGCCGACCTTTACTTCCGTTTTTCCAGGTATGTACACTTCTCTAACGGTCATTGGAGACCTCAAACCAGTGCCCAAGTCATTGGTGATCCCTTTAACTTCTATTCTTGCCGGATGAATTTCCAGTCTAGTAGCAGCCCATATGCGCACAGATTCTTGAATGATCATTTCCGTTGCCCGTCTGTACAACGTGTCTCTTTCCGCTTTGCTGGTGAAGTTTCCTTTGTATATTCGCTTTCCCAGCTCGTCTATTGTGCTGTTTTCATATTGCCAATAGCCAGCTTCCTGCCAGCCGGGCATCCACCCGTACCATGGGCACCCAAACTGGTTTATAGTTGCGACGTCATATTTGTCCACAGCGGATTTGCCCCATCCCTCAGTGTATAGGTGCCATTCTAGATCTTTCGGGTCTGTACCGTAAACTATTGGTATGGCTTGTCCGAAAGGCATGTACTGCCTATTCACTGTGAAGCCCAAGCTTTCCAAGGACGCTGCAAACGCATCGCCTATTTCCCTTCTCTCGTCTTCAATACGAATAATGAAGTTTAGGGTTATCGGTTTGCCTTCATAGTACCATTTTCCTTCTTGTTTAACGGCTCCAGCTTTTGTTAACGCTGAATTTATTATAGCGGCGGCGGTCGTGGGGTCGTATTTAAAGTCATATTTTGCTATAATGTCATAGATGGTTACATAGTCAGGGTCATAAGTTGATAGAAAAGTAACCATTGGAGAAGCAAATCCCTTGTATATTTGGTTCACTATGTAATCTCTATCCATGAGATAGTTTAGGGCAAATCGCACCTCTTTAATAGACAAAGGATTCAGTTCGCCAGCTGGTGCAGGTGCAGGATTTAATACAACGTCTACAAGTCCAGATGGAGCGTAATAGAGGGTTATATTCGGAAAACCGCTTAACTCTTCGGCTTGTGCAGGTCTCAATCCGAAGATATAATAGTCAATGTCACCAGCTTTTAATGCTTGACCAGCCAACTCTACGGGCACCCTCTTGAATATTAAGGTGTCAGTTGCAGGTCCAGTTGCGCGTACTGGGATTGTTGAAACCGAAAAAGCAGCCGCAAGCAACAAAAATAGCACTGCTATCGCCTTGTTCTTTTCATTCATTTTCTACACCACGTCTTAATGTACATCTTAGAAGTATTTATAACGCTTTCTAATTTACACCGAAACTCCCTGTCACAAGCCACTTTATATCATGTTGGTTTTGGGACTCTTTTATAAGTGAGGGCAAAGTTTAGGTGAGAGTAACGCATCATTTAAGGTTGTTAGAGGAGTTTAAATGTCTGGGAAAGAAACATTGGAAAAGGTTAAGGATAGGCAGGGGCTTTTCGCGAAGATTCAAAACATTTTTGGTTTGGGCTACGCCACAAGAGAGGATTTGCGGGAAATCGACAAGAAGCTCCGCGACCTTTATTATATGGATTTCAAAAGTCTACGCCACAAGTGGGAGGAAATTTATCTTGCAGCTTTGAACGCTGGAAAAGCCACCGACGACTTCAAAAAAGTTATCCAAATTATTGACAGGGTTGGCGAGAAGGTTCACCGTGCCGATTATGGTTATGCTGGTTTAATGGACCGCAAGGGAAGCATTCGCGAAACAGAACTGGCTCGCGTTCTAAACTATGACAAGGCTTTAAGCGACGAAATTCAAGGCATTGTGAAGGCTGTGGACGAACTTTACAATGATGCTCAAGCTGGAAATTGGGTGGATGCTGCCGCAAAGGCGCAGCGCATTAAATCCTTAATACTTGGTTTTGAGTCTAAATGGGATGAGCGTGAAAGACAGTTTAGACCTTTGGAGGTTTAGGTTGCATGCCCGTAATTGAACGTGTCGCGTGGGATAATGCTGGACCGGAAGACATAGCGTACCGTTTTCCGAAGCTTACGCTTAAGTATGGAAGCCAAGTCATTGTGAAGGAAAACCAGTGGGCAGTGTTCTTCCGAGACGGGAAAGCCTACGACGTTTTCGGCCCTGGAAGGCACACTATAACAAGCAGTAATATTCCACTTTTAACCGGCGCCTTAAAGGCGTTAGGGATTATAGGCGACATTTTTGACTGTGAAGTAGTTTTCGTCAGCAATAGCCAGTTCCGGGCGAACTTTGGCGGAAAAGCCTATTCTGCACCAAGCGGCGACATAAAGTATCAGGCGGAGATTGGCTTTTATGGTTATCTGCTTTACAAGGTTGAAGACCCAAAGCTTTTCGTTGTGGAGTTTTTCGGAAACCGTGGCGCAAGCACTTCCCGAGACGTAGAAAACTACATTAGGGGCTTTATTAACGAACGCATAATCAGCGAGTTTGGACGCCACGACATTTTTGAAGTTGTGAAGAACGCTGACGCCACTACGGATAAGGTTGCCCTAAAAATAAGCGATGAAGCCGCAAGGATAGGCTTAAAGGTGATTGACTGCGTTTTCGAAGGCATAAACATACCGGAAGAGGCCAGAAGGTTTGCCTCTGGAATGGGCACTCAAGCCATGATGATGCAGTACATGAAGGAAACCGCTGGCGAGCTCAAGGGAGGCGAAGGCGGCGGCGCGGCGGCCGCTGGATTGGGCGCGGGCGTAGGTTTAACAATGCCGTTTTTGATGGCACAGCAGATGCAGCAAGCCCAAGCAGCCCAAGCCCAACAGCTTGTCATATGCCCCAACTGTGGAGCTAAAAACCCCGTTGGCATGAAGTTCTGTGGACAATGCGGCTCAAGCTTAGCGCCGCCAGCAAAAGTTAAATGTCCAAAATGTGGAGCCGAAAACCCAGCGGGAATGAAGTTCTGCGGTCAATGTGGCTCGCCCCTAACCCAAGCCAGCACAGAAACTACGTGTCCAAACTGCGGCGCAAAAAACCCGTCTGGCGTGAAGTTCTGCGGAAACTGCGGAACAAAACTGGGCTAAACAGCCCCATTCCCGTTTTTTCTAGCCTTTAACGCTTAAGTAGCGAGCCGCATTTCCAGCAAAATTTCATATTTGAAGGCATGAAGAAACCACATTTTGGACAATTAGTGAATTGCGGCGGATGTAATGCTTCACCGCAGTGCCAGCAAAACTTGTTTTCGATGCTGTTTCTGCCACCACATTTTAGACAAACGATCAATTGCCTAACTGGCTTCAAAGGCACCAAAGTCTTAAACATGTATTGCGCCATGGTTAAGCCTAAAGCGAAACCCAAACCAGCTGAGAAAGCCTCGCTGACAATAGACCTATTAACTTGCAACATCTCCAGTGAATCCTTGCTCTTTGAGGGGATAAGCTTTGCTGTGGTAAGGCTTTAGACCTATTTCAGCCAAAATATTAGAGGGGATTGCAAACGGGTCTAAAGGGTTTATGGCTTATCGTATTAAGCGGTTATCCGGGTTCAGGAAAAACTATGCTGGCGAGGAGGCTTGTTGCCGATTATCCTCTCCTAGCCCGTATAGGGGTTGACGAGTTGAGGAAAATGTTTTTCAACGAAGCTTACCCATGCCGCGACGAATTTTTAGTTTATTCCATGATTGCTGAAATGCGGGACATTCTCCTCAAAAAGGGCTACAGCGTTGTAATAGACTCAACCGCCCCGGACAATGTGACCCGCGAGTTTCTTTTGACGTCAAAGGTTTCACCCGTTAACAGCCTACTTGTGGTTTTCACTGTCGATAGGGAGGTTTTGGTTGAGCGAAGCCTTGAACGGTTCGGCACTTCAAGCCCTATAAACGCCTATGATAAACGTTGGGAAAACCCTAAGGGCGGAATAGCCATATTCAAGTTTAAAAGCAACACACCCGAAGAGTTTGAAGCCTACTACGCCCGACTTAGGGAACTTCTAGAAAGCGAAACCCACCCCTTCAAACCAGAGTTTCAACAGAGGCCCTTAACACTAAACGAGATAAGAAGCGCCTTCCGAGAATTTCTTAGAAAACGCCTAAAATAAAGCAGTCCAGCTTAACAGAATCCCTAAATTTTTATGTCAACTAGGGTAATTGTTCAAGTGTAGGAGGAAAATGTTGGAAGCCTACATTTTAGTTAACACTGAGCCGGGCATGATCTGGGAGGTGGCTGAAGCAGTGTCACAAATTGATGGAGTTAAGATGGCACATGCAGTTACTGGACAGTTCGACGTCGCTGCTTTCGTAGTGTTCGCCAAAGTTGAGGAGCTTGGAAGGATAATTGAGAAAGTTCAGCAGATTAAAGGGGTGCGAAGAACCCAAACCTTGATTGCTGTTCCACAACCCGTGAGAAAATAACCCATTTCAGATAAGCCCGATCCATCCGCCCAGCGCCTCGCCAAAATATGCCAAAACCGTGAAAACAGCAAGCCTAGGCATGAAACTTAAAACTAGAAACGTTTGTATCCGCACCTTCAAAAGCCCGCACACCAACGCGAGCAACTCCACCGGCATGATGGGAATCACTCCAAACACAACGTAGAGAATCCAGCCCCACCGATTCCAGAGGGCTGCCACAGCTTCAAGCTCCTCAACCCCCATCTTCTTTACAAGAAAAGGTCTCCCAAGATTATAAGCCAAAAAATAGTTTATCGTCACCCCAATTGTAAACCCAGTTGTGGCGGTTAACGCCAACAAAACCGGATCCAACCCAAAAGAGGCAGCTGCAACCACAAGGGCCGGGCTTCCAAGAGGAACAACGGTGCCAGCCAAAATCGTTGCAAAGAACACTCCAACAAACCCATACTCCCTTACAAAATTTTTAGAGTCCAAAAAGAGCTGCATTTTGCCAACTTCAAAAGTTTTGAAAACAAAAATCAAAATTAAACCGATAACAAGGAACGCTAACCCAACAATTAGAGATGATTTAACTAAAGAGATTTTCAACACGCTTAGCTTCTGGCTGGTACCGTTCAATAGGATATTCCTTCCTTGCAGATTTGCCTGTACAACTTTGTTTGATGATGTTAAGCCTAAAAAGTTATTTCTAAACAAGCTATGAAATAGTCGCGGCGCAAAAGAGCACGTGAGTTATCTATGTTAAGTTCCTACAAACTCAACTTTGAAGGTAGTTGACCTACGCAGGTTAGCTGCAAGAGATTCAAATTGTATGGTGGGGCTGCCCGGATTTGAACCGGGGTCTAGAGAGCCCAAGTCTCCAAGCCTAGACCAAGCTAGCCGACAGCCCCAACAATTTCAAAAAGAAAAATTTGGATGGAATAGTTTAAATGTTTCTCCATAGGAAAGCTTGCTAAATGCCTAGCGTCTTCTAACAGAACACTGCAAGACTTTTGGGCAGACTAGGCATTCATCTGGAATTGGCATATCCTTCGGAATGGAATTTAAAAACCCGAAGTAGTAGGCGCATTTAGCTGGTGAATCGAAAACCTTCGGGTAATCTGTAGATTTAACACCCACAATTTTCATGTTCTCCACAACAATGTCTATTTTCGACATGCAGTAGGGACAAGCATAATATGTTTGCCGCGGTATGGTGGAGTTGTCCGTTAAAACAGCCGGCTTATCAAATGTTTTACTGCACCCCTTATAGGGACATTTAAGCTTTTCCTCGTGGCGGTGGAATAGCGGTGGGGGCGCCATTGTTTTTCCCTTTTTGTATGTCGATTTGAATCTGTAATATTAATACTTAATAAACATTTCTGTCCGTATGAACAACAAAAATACAAAAATTAAAACATCGAAATCCATTGGGACTTTCAATCCCAACTGGCTTTAAGAACACCTTAGCTGTGCAGCAACACCCCGATTCTTGTACTTAAAACATTTTGGAAATAAACTGTGGAATCTCTGGGATTTGAACCTCTAGTTAAAGTTTCTTGTGTTAGTAGTGTACATGCGGGTGTTGTGATTTCATACTTGTTGTTTAAAGTTTTCAGTTTTATTCGTTAAAGAGCTTTAGGTTGGCGAATTTAGCCGGTTCTGGTGAGGTGGCTATGTTTCTTTCTGTTTTGAAGGTTGGGACTCGCGGCGTGTATACTGCGGGGCTAAAGCTTTTCCAGCAATACTATTCCAGCAGAGGGTTCGTCAAGGCTTCTTGAACTGCATGTGCGCAGTAGGACATACGATAAAAGACCTGATGCGTGTATCCATTACACGCATAAGCATGGCGGGCAAATCCTTAAAATAATCGAGATAAAGTGAGCCTATTTTTCTCCCAGTTTAAATTCTTCGTGAATCGCTTGTACAGCAGCTGTTCCATCAGCTTCTTTAACTACAAATGATATGTTTAACTCGGAAGATCCTTGGGCTATCATTCTTACGTTGATTCCTCTGCGTGCAACCGCCGTGAATATCTTAGAAGCAATGCCAGGAGTGTTTCGCATTCCTGCGCCAACCACTGATATCACGCATACATCATCTTCAGCGTTTATTTCCCTAATCAATCCCCCTCCAAGGAGGGCTAATTCCAGGGCGTTAACCGCCTTTTCCAGTACATTTCTGCGAACAACAAGGGATATGTTAGCTTCAGAAGCTCCCTGTGAAATCATAAGAATGTTGATCTTGTTTTTGCCGAGAACTTCAAAAACCCTGGCCGCCGTTCCAGGGGCTCCTACCATGCCGGCGCCGCTGATGTTTATTAACGCAACATCTCTAAGTAAAGTCACCGCTTTAACAGTGGTTCCAGGTTTTACTTGTACTTCTCTGGCAAGAATTGTTTCAGGGCCCTCAGGGTTAAAGATGTTCTTTATCCTGACTATTGTGTCTTTATCCATGATGGGTTCTAAAGCCCTTGGATGCATAGCTTTAGCTCCGAAAACGGCCATTTCTAAAGCCTCTTTAAAAGATATTTCAGGCAAGGTTTTCGCGTTTGGCACTATTTTAGGGTCAGAGGTCATCAGCCCATCTACGTCGGTCCATATCCAAATCTCTTCAGCTTCTAGTGCGGCGCCTAATAGAGTGGCGGTGTAATCTGAACCTCCACGGCCTAAGGTGGTTGTGACACCATCTTGGGTGGCGGCTATGAAGCCGGTTACTATTGGAACTATTCCCTTTTGTAGAAGGGACCCTATGCGTTCATTAACTTGAAGCCGAGTAACATTCATTAAAGGATTTGCTTCGCCGAAATTGTCATCGGTAACTATGCCTGCTTCTGCACCAGTCATGAAACACGAGTTTAGTCCAATATCTTTTAGGGAGCCGTACAATATGGGAGCGGAGAGTCTTTCACCGAAAGATAGAATGTAATCTTTGGACCTCGGAGTAAGCTCGCCCACATATACTATCCCTGTTAAAACTTTTTCAAGTTCTTCTAATGTGGCAGTGATTGTTGACTGAATCTCTTTTCGTATGCAGGCGTCAGATATGGCTTCCTCGGCAACCTTTAGATGTTTGTCTAGAAGCTCTTGTTTGAACTTGTGTATAAAACCTTTATCGCGTTTCTCAGCTCGCTCGGCAGCCTCAATAAGTTTTTCAGTAACACCGTCAATGGCAGAAACTACCGCAACAATTTGATGCCCTTTATTTATATTTGAGACTATCAACTTAGCTATTTTGCGAATGTTTTCTCCCGTAGCTACGGAGGAGCCTCCAAACTTCATTATTATTTTCATTAGGCTTCACCCTTAATCATGTAAGCATTTTTGCAGCCAGCTCTCGTTTTGTATCTAGAAGGTCCCGCAATATAGCGCTGGCGGTTTCAATCCCACCGGCACCCCGCCCAATTATGGTTTGTTCGCCCGCGAACTCCGAGTAGAAAGTCACTGCATTAAGGGTTCCGCTGACGCATAACGGGCTGATCTTGGGTATTTTTTCCGGTTTAACTTCCAGCTTTCCATTAACCGAGCCTATTAACTTAATTGCACAGCCCTCTTCAGCAGCGTCTTCAATGTCCTTCATGGAAACATCGCGGATACCTTTTATGCTGACATCCTTTAAAGTAACCTTTTTGCCCATAACCCAGTTAGCTAAAATCACAAGCTTACACGCAGCGTCGATCCCGTCAATATCCATGGATGGATCGGCTTCAGCATAGCCCAATTTCTTAGCTTTTTGTAAAGCCTCTTCAAAGGGGATACGCCTTTCAGCCATTTCTGTGAGGATATAGTTCGTGGTTCCGTTAAGGATTCCCTTTAATGATAGAATTCTATCACCATACAAGCATTTTTTAGCGAATTCAAGTATTGGGGTTCCTGCACCCACCGAGCCGCTGAACCTAAAGTGAACATGGTTGTGTTCAGCTAGCTCAGTGAGGGCTGGCAAAGCTAAAGCTAACGGTCCTTTGTTTGAGGTTACAACATTTTTACCAGCTCTAAAAGCGCTTTTTATATATGAAAGGGCAGGTTCCCCGTCTTTAATGTTTGTTGGAGAAACCTCTACAAGAACCTCAGCGTCCAAGGACTCTATCAAGTCGAAAATAGACATTTCCGAATTGCCATATGATTTATCAGCGGCCACAGTGCCTCTCTCAACTTTCACTGCCAGCATCCTCTGCAAGTCTAAACCCTTCGAGTTTATGGCAACGCCACCTCTATCGGCTATGGCAACCACTCGTGGGCGGAACCCGTAAACGTTAGAAAGTTCAGCCTCGCGTCTGATAAAGAGTTTAGCAAGACTTTGCCCAACAACACCGAATCCAATGAGGATTATCCGCACATTGGAAACCTCCAAAAGGTAACCTATGTTAATTGTACAGCCAATCCTAGGAGCCTTTCAATGGGGCTTAGTTCAGCGTCAACTTCATATGACTTCTTAAAAGTCTTTACCGCAATATCGGGATCCTTAGGGCTGTATCCCGTTGTAACACAGACAACAGCTTCTTCAATTTTCCCACTCTCAACCAGCTTTTTAAGCCTAACTATTGATGCAGCGCTTGTAGGCTCCATGAATATACCCTCAGACATAGCATGCATTTTTAAGCCTCTAGTAAATTCACTGTCGCTAATTATTTAGCAGTTCCTTTAAATTCTTTTATGACTCGCAAAGCTTTTCCAGCTTACAGGCGCACCTATAAGAAAGATCATTAAATGGTTTTCCTCATACCCTCATTCACCGTGCATATAACCCGCACATGGTCTGAAGACTGGCCTGTGGATAGAAGCATGATGGTGAGCTTTGCGCTTTCTTTTTGACTTTACAGCTTGGATATGCTTGAAATACTTGGATGAGAAAAGGCAAACTGATTGCTTAACACATTTTTTATAGGCTTATTAGGATGTCATAGATTTGGCTAGTTTTAAAACTCTGACGTTTTTCACGCGTAGCAAGTTTTGTAGCCAAGCCGCAAAGCCTCCCGGCGCACCCAATGTATATATCTGTCATTTCAAAGTTACTGGATCCTTAGATCTTAAAATCCGTCTATGGAAATGCTCCAAAACTGGATAAGAGCCTCGGCCGGGCTTCGATCCCGGGACCTGCGGCTTACGAGGCCGCTGCTCTACCAGCTGAGCTACCGAGGCTCGGTAGCTATGCTCATTAAATATTTTGTTAGGTGGGCTGCTTTTAAGATGTTCGGAGGATTAGGGATGTTAGGCGAAAGTTTTTAATAGTATAGTCATAACTATACTATTTTTTGTTCACTATGTGTGGAGAAACCTCTTTGAGGCATGGTTATTGGCTTTCTATTTTCGGTGGTTTGCTGTTTGCCTCGTCGTTCTTTTTTGAGGCTGCTTATGTTCTTCATTTGTCCGGTTACTCGTTTCTTCAAGAGTTTAAGCTTGCATCCGACGTGAGAATGTTTTTAAGCCTATGCATTTTCCTGGGTTTAAGTGCTGTAACATTGGCTTTTGTTAGCGCCTATTTCCAGTGGAGGGGTTTCACTCGTTTGAGTGGTTTTTCCGGCGCGTGTGCCTCTGTTTTGGCGTTGTTTAATGTTATGGTGCCGTTTGTTTACGGTTTTGAAGTCTACCCAATTTTTGCTATGGGAACGGTTTTGGGGTATGCCTTATCGCTGCTGGTGTTGAGTTGGCTAGTTCTGTTTTGGGAGCAAAGTGGCGTGGCCCACTGTTAACGAGCAGAGAGGCTGCGGTTGTAGCTGTGCTGTCAGCTGTTTATGCCGCCTTAATAATCGTGTTGAAGGTTCCATCGCCCACGGACGGATACACGATATCGGCGACCTGATTGTTTTTGCGGCAGCGTTGCTTTTCGGATATAGAGTTGGCGGTCTAGTCGGGGTTGTTGGGGCTGTGGCTGCAGACTTTTATGTGGGGTATGAGCGTTGGTTTGTCTCAATACTAGCTCACAGCCTTGAAGGTTTAATTCCTGGGTTTGCTAAGGGAAAACCTATTGTTGTTCAGGCTGTCGCATGTGTTGTTGGTGGTTTCCTAATGGCTACAACGTATTTCGTAATAAACGTGTTTATAAAAGGGTATCCAGCCGCAATAATCTCCTATATGCGGGACTTGTTTGTGCAGGCTGGCATATCTATAATCGTGGGTTTAGCCGTTGTTAAGGCTGTTAAAAGCGCTATTCCTCAGCTTCGATAACTTTTTTGCAGAATGTTTAAGAACCGCCTAAGGCTTCGCTATTTTCAGCAAGAGCAAAGGTGTGAAATTTTGCAGACGTTGCGAGATCTGGGTGAAAGAAAGGCTATAACTCTTATTCTCAAGCACTTGGACGAGATGCCCCAAACGCCCGTCCCTTTCGGTGATGACGTTTCAGCTTACCCTATGAGCGGCGACAGGCTTTTTGTTTTGAAAACAGACATGCTGGTTGACAAGACAGACGTGCCTAAAGGCATGAGTTTGTGGCAGGCTGCCCGCAAGGCGGTTGTTATGAATGTGAGCGATTTTGCCGCCAAGGGTGTGAAGCCCCTAGCAGCCCTCGTCTCCTTGGGTCTGCCAAACAACATCACTCGAAAAGGGCTTGAAGAAATTGCTGAGGGCTTGAATGCTGGAGCCCGCGAGTATGGCGTGTATATTTTAGGCGGAGACACTAACGAGGCTTCAGACCTTGTAATAAGTATTTCAATGTTTGGTGTTGCCAAAAGAGATGCTTTAATGTTGCGGAGCGGAGCAAAGCCAAACGACGTGGTAGCGGTCACAGGCTTTTTTGGGAAAACTTCCGCGGGGTTAAAAATCCTGTTGGAGGGGTTTAAAGCACCGAAGAATGTTCGCAGTGTGCTTTTGGAGGCTGTTTTAATGCCAAAAGCTCGATTAAACGAGGGCTTAGCCCTAAGCGCAAGTGGTGCGGTTACCGCCGCCATAGATTCAAGCGATGGATTGGCATGGAGCCTCCACGAAATTGCAAAGGCAAGCAGTGTAGGCTTTATCATTGATAATGTTCCAATGGCCTCTGAAGTTGTCAAATTTGCCGAGTTGAATGGCTTGGATCCAATTGAGCTTGCTTTGTATGGCGGCGAAGAGTACGAGCTTGTTTTAACCATAAACCCCAAACTTTGGAGCGAGGCAGAAAAAGCCGTGAAACAGGCTGGCGGAACCTTGATTAAGATTGGAAGGGCTACAGCTCAAAAACGGGTTGTTTTAGAGTTTAAGGGCGAAAAACGGGTTATAAAGCCCATGGGTTGGGAGCACTTCCGAAGGAGCTAGAAATGACTGGCATGTCTAACTATCCAACGGTTAGGGAGTCATCCTTCTACGAAAAGCTTGCCGGAGGCAAAGTTAAATGTATTCTTTGTGAGAGAAGGTGCGAAATACCGGAGGGGCAGCTTGGCTACTGTAAGACGCGGAAAAATTTTGGCGGAAAGCTTTACACGCTCGTTTATGGGGATATAAGCGCCATTGAAAGCCGCCCCATAGAAATAAAGCCCTTCTTCCACTATTGGCCCGGCTCCACAGCCTTGACCTTCTCCACGTGGTCGTGCAACTTTGACTGCGTCTGGTGCCAGAACTTTCACCTGTCAAAGGCTCACCCAAAACCTGAGAAAGCGGTCTACTTTCCACCGGAGAAAGTTGTCAAATGGGCTCTTGAAAGCGGGGATGCCGGCTTATGTGCAAGTTTCCAAGAGCCCACACTTTTGGCCGACTGGGTTGTTGAAGTATTCAAGATTGGCAAGCGTATGGG
>Ga0185307_1000629_pt1 | contig 21922 bp, 29 predicted proteins | sample LHCtaG_FD_128010 | JGI IMG/M metagenome (GOLD analysis project Ga0185307, IMG submission 128010) | Hot spring microbial communities from Little Hot Creek, USA to study Microbial Dark Matter (Phase II) - LHC4sed_matched (SPADES... | ecosystem: Environmental > Aquatic > Thermal springs > Hot... | reverse complement strand
GAGAGATCGTTGACAGGGCCATTAAACTAATTCCAGGATTCATAGATATAGCTAAGAGCCTAGGGCTAGACATGGATGATGTTAATGGATTAACAGGCTTGGCTGGAGAACTAGTATACAATAGGTCTACCTCATATAGTAGTTCTGTGAGGTTTCACGGACTATTCAAGGCTAAGGGAAAAGATGCTTGAAAGATGAAGAGATATAGTGATAAGGCCCAAAGATACCTGTTGATGCTTATTAATGCTATTCTATGGAAGAATGGCGAGCGACGTCCACCAAGGTACAAAGATATGAGGAGGGCTCTATGGATGGTGATTGAAGCAAGGAAGCAGATGGGGCTCGCTGGGGACGGAGCTGGGGCATAAGCCCTAGCAAGACCCACATGACATGATATTTAGCCTCGGCGAGCCCAAAAACGCTTGAAGCGAGGACCGAGGATATATTTATTGGGTTGCTAGAGCTACTAAACCAGCTCCTCCCCCAAATTTTTAATTTTGATGCTTTATGGCTTATTTCTTCTCTTTCGATTTCCTCCTTCGTCTTCAGTTAGAAAAATGTGAAACTCTTTAATCATATACATACGAACATATATCCTACCTATTTACGGATCTACACTAACGCATCCTGGAACATTACCTTTAAATCTTATTTTCTAGTAATTGTCTATCGAAGGTTAAGGAATTGAGGGAGTCGGCGGCCGTTATCTTTGCTAATATGAAGGGGTTTAAGGGGTTTGAGCGCGGTCTTATACCTATTGCTGGTAAGCCTATGATAGAGTATGTTCTAGATGTTATTCCAGATGAGGTGTCAAACGTATTTATTGCTGTTGATGATGAAAAGAAAGTTGAAGCATATAGAAGTCTAGCTGAAGAATACTGGGCTAAGATTATATTCTCGAATAATCTATCTGGTTCGATTAGGAGCCAGATAGAGTTCGCATTATCATCGATAGAGACTGAGAACATACTCATTCTTCCATGTGATTCACCATTATTGACTCGGGATTTTACAACGTTTCTAGTTGAAGCTTCTCAAAAGTTTTCTGCAGTTCTACCTAGAAATCAAGCTAGAGAAACGATATATACTATGGCTTCTTACCAGAGAAAACCATTCCTTGAAGTATTCTCGAAAAATTGTGGAGAAGACATGGAATCAATAGTTAAGAAAGTTCAGAAGGTCTTGTATCTATCAAGCAATAGCTTAAGAATCTTCGACGAGAAACTCCTCATGTTCCTAAGAGTCTCCAATCCATCGGACATACATAGGGTTGAAAGCATACTCAAAAGAAGAAAGTAGGTTACAGAAATTAATATATTCGAGTCTATTAAGACTCCAAGCTTTTCATCCTAACCAGCTAGAGCTACAAGCCTTGCATTGTATTCTCGACTGATACATCCATATTATCGTAAGTTTCCGGAACAATCTAACAGGACATCTACATTTCTTTTCAAGCCATGAAAATGCATGTTCATCACGTTGGAAAACAGTCTAAAAAATCTAACGTGGACAGATTCACTATCTTTTTTAATGAGGGGTCTTGAATTTTTCTTGAGAAGTAGTTTGAAGCTGAGGCTCGGTAAGGTTGATAAAGAAATCTTAGAAGAGTTAGTCTTCAAGAAACTAGGAGCTAGGAGGAGGGATATAGTCCTCGGTCCATCCTTCGGGGAGGATGCAGGTGTTGTTAAAAGTGATAATAGGTTATTTGTTGTTTCCTGCGACCCGATTACTGGTGCTTCTGAGAGGATTGGATGGCTTTCTGTACATATTAATGCGAATGATGTAGCTGTTTGTGGAGGTAGACCAGCATATTTCTCACCAATAATACTTCTAAGCAAGGATGCAGATAGGGTGGAGCTGGAGCGTATAGTAAATGATATACATAATGCTTGTGTAGAACTGAAGGTTGGAGTAGTGACAGGGCACACGGAGGTTGCTCCAAATATTTCACATAGCATAGTCTGCGGATTCATGATGGGACCACTCGTATCAAGTAAACCGATAAGGTCGGGTGGCGGCAGACCTGGAGACTTGATAGTTATGTCTAAGACAGCTGGAATAGAGGGGACAGCTATACTTGCAAGAGATTTTAGAGAAAGATTAAAAGATAAGGTATCTGGAGAAGTGTTAGAGAAAGCTGAAAGATACTATGAGAAGATAAGTGTTGTTAATGAAGCTCTTAAACTAGCTAGAATGGGGGTTGTTACAGCAATGCATGACCCAACCGAAGGCGGTGTATTAGGAGGAGTTTACGAGCTCGCTGAAGCAAGCAATACATCGTTCATTATCTATGAAGATAAGATACCAGTCTCAGTGGAAACTAGACAGATATGCAATGCCTTAGGATGTGATCCATTAAAATTGATAAGCTCAGGCGTCCTGCTTGCATGCATCTCAAAGAAGAATGTGAAGAAGATTGAAAAACTAGGATTCAATGTTATTGGAGAATTGAGAGAAAGAAAAATGCCTAGCATTCTTATGAGGTCCGACAAGACTGAGGAAAAGATTACGGGTCAAGTACTTGATGAGCTATGGAGAATTTATGAAGAATCCTAGCTACAGCATAATACTCATACTTAAGAGTAAACACTCACTCATTATACGTTTGCTTCGACTCGAGGTTTTATATTAAAACTACCACTGTATCAGAGTAATTAATTGCTAAGATACTATTTCTAACAAATTTTAACTTATTCTACAGAGTAGCTGTACGATGGGATTTTATTAAAGTTTAAATATATTTAGGCGAGGGGGATGGATACTGCCTCTAGCATCTAAGATCTTTGATGTCAAGCCTGATGTCTCTCTGGAAGAGATAGCTGAGAAGCTAAAAGATTATAGAGTAGTTGAAGAAAGAGAAGAAGAAGGAGTGAAATTCGAGTTAATCACTGAAGTAAGAGATCTTGATCTCAAGAAGAATATTCTAGAAGGAGTCTACAGTAGAGATAAGGTTATACTTATACCTCAAAGAGGCAAGACCACCCCGGTTATCAAGACTACGGAGGCTAGAATTGTTTTCAGGAGAGAACGTGGAATGACGTTGCTGACAGTTGTCCAAGAGAAACATTTTGCTAATGCTGTTGCTTCTCTCCTCTCACATCAGTTATTCCTTAGTTATCGTGCAATAGTTGAAGCTAAGATATCTCCAGAGATTATGAAAGCTTTCCATGAAAGGAATCCTGAAAATACTAAAGTCATATATTTTGATGACCTAGATATTCCTGAAGTTAGTAAGCTTGCTCTATACGGTGATAGCGTTAAGAATTCAGCTCTCTATGAAGAATACCTTAGACATGGTAAGATCTGGTATATCGTCTACCAAGTCCCCAATACACCTTACGTTATGGGGTTAACTAGAAACTGCGTTGTTACATCCTTTACTAGAATTAACGAGTTAGATTTTCTAGATTATATCTTTAGAGAGATCCACCCATTAATATACGAAAGTGCTGGAAAATAAGCATAGAAGAATATTCCCGACGAGCATACAGTACCCAAGCCTAGAACAATACACCTTATGTTACATATACATCTTTTATCTATACAATTTATTTCTTATCATCGCTATGATTAATTTATAGTCTTTGTTATCAAATTAATGCTCTAACTATCTATGCTGTTATAGAATCTCTCAGACATGATTGTAATAGCCTCCTCAATTAATGGATAATTATTAAACCTGTATAGGCTAGATATCTTAACGAGGATATAGTCCAATACATGCGTAGGAAAACAGAATAGAGGCAGCCATAGACATGAAAAGAAAAAGTAAGTAAAAGTTGACAGGGTCGATGGAAACTTATCGGTTTCACAAAGTACTTACCAAGTTAAACGTTAACCTTCGCACTTTTACTTCATAGGTCGATAAAACTTTATCAGCCAATACCATCGTGGTTAAATTATGCCTTTACTTCCTTTCATATAGGTCCAGGCTTTGGGCTTGGCTTGCCGCTTAGAAAATATCTTTATGCTCCAACTTTTATTTTTGCAAACGTAATCATTGATGCGGGGCCTTTTTAGTTCTAGTTTTCGATTTAAATTATCCCTTACAGGATACCTGCATACCTTTTTGCTAGCTATACCAACGGATTCAGCCTTCGGCTATGTTATGTATCTTCTTGAAAGACTGCTACCTCCACTTTTACAAAATATTGTTATTAGAAGCTAACAACTTGAATTTAAAGCCCTTCCCTGCCATGGATGCTCTAGGAACAGGGCTTCACTTTCTAATAGGTGCTCCACTTTACGAAGACATAAAACCGTTCTATCCGATAATGACAAAAACCCTCTACAAACCATCGCTCGCGCTCGATATCTATGTTATATGCATTTGGATAGGGGTATTTGGAATAGTATACTACTTTTGGACTACTAGGCTTAACGACCTACAGAAAACTGAAAAATAAATGGAAGACGATGAAGTGGAGAAATTCTTGAACTGACGATATTACGAGAACAATTTGATGTACTCTCCGGAGAGATAGATCTCGAGGCAGAAACGATGACCGGGGTGACTTAACCCTTAGGCACACCCGGGCTTATAATTTTTATTTATTAGTATAAGAGTTCTTAATTGGTGGTTTCATGGAGTGAGTATGAAGAAAGCTGCTACTTCAGCTCCTGGTAAGGTAATCTTATTCGGTGAACACTTTGTAGTCTACGACAAACCCGCTATAGTTTCAGCGATACATCTTAGAGCACGGGTAGAAGCATGGATATATAATCATCCAGGCGTATGGGTTGGAAATAGGAGACTTTTAAATCATCCTGCATCAAGAGCTATTGAATACGTCTTCGAGAAGACTGGATATGCTTTAGGGGTTAGATTAAAGACCTCTTCTGATATTCCACCAAGTGTAGGTCTAGGTTCATCAGCCTCAATATCTGTTGCATCTGCTGGTACAGCATCTCTAATTGCTCTTGGAAGAATAGATAAAGAATTAGTAAGAATAGCTGCAGTTGAAGGTGAGAAGATCGTTCATTTTAATCCATCTGGGATAGATACCTCTATAGCTCTGTATGGTGGTGGAGGGTTATATACACGTTCAAGAGGGTTCACTCCTATAGAGATACCTCTAAAGAGAATACTGATAATTGATACTGGGAAAACACGTAGAACAGGTGAGATGGTTAAACGTGTCAGAGAATTTATGGAGAAAAATAAAGAAAGATTTAATGATATATTGACTAGGGAGGAGGAATTGATAGGAGAAGTTATAGATGCATTTAGAGGTTTAGATCTTGAGAGGCTTGGAAGACTTATGCTAGAGAATCAGAATCTACTAAGAGAAGTTGGTGTTTCATCACTAGAGATTGAGGAAGCAGTAAAACTTGCATTGAATGCAGGTGCTTATGGAGCTAAGCTTACTGGAGCTGGTGGAGGAGGATGTGTAATATGCCTTGCTGAAGAAGACAAGATACAAGAAATCTCCAAGATTATTTCAAGAAGATTTAAAGTATACTTAGCAGGGCTTTCAGCTGAGGGTTTAAGGGAAGAAGAGATATGAGAGAACTAATAGTATTGAAGCTGGGAGGTTCCCTCATAACTAACAAAGATAAGCCTTTCACTCTGAGGAGGGATGTTCTAGAAGGTATAGGTAGAGAGCTGAGAGATGTCTGGCCTACTCCGTTAATTATTGTTCATGGTGGAGGGTCTTACGCTCATCCAGTTGCTAAACGCTATAGAGTCTTTGAAGGATACAAGACTCCTGAGCATCTGAAGGGATTCATTGAGACAGCGAAGATTGTTAGGAGATTAAATAATGAAGTGGTTGAAGCTCTAACAGATTCAGGCTTCCCATGTATAGGTATCCCTGCTTCGACATTTATCATTACAAAGAATGGGAGAATAGAGACATGTAATCTAGATTGTTTCTTCGCGTCTCTAGATATAGGTATAACACCTGTAACTTGTGGAGATGCAGTATTTGATAGGATACTTAAATTTACTATTCTATCAGGTGACACGATAGCATCTTACTTAGCGACTAGATTAAAAGCAAAGAAAGTAATCTTTGCATTAGATATAGACGGGGTTTATGTAAAAGATAGAATCACAGGAGAAGTTAAGCTTGCTGAAAAGCTTACTCCAGGTATGCCTATAGAAGTCTTTAAGCTGGTAAAAGAAGATGTTACAGGCGGTATCATGAGGAAGATTGAAGAAGGATTCGAGGCTGCAGAGAAGGGGGTTGAAGTACTCTTAATTAATGGTTTAGTTAGAGGTAGAATAAGATCGGCAATTATTGGAGGAGAAATAATTGGGACTAGGCTTGTCTATTAAGTTTCTGTAACTTGATGTGCTATAAATTCTTCAGGTTTAATGTTATCAGCTAATTCTTCTGTCAGTACACCCTTTTCTATTAATACTCTTCTTGCAAGATACCAGAAAGCATATGGTAGAGCTAGCCTTCCACGATTATTCATCGGTATAACTAAGTCTATGTTGCTGATATTGTTATCAGTACTACACATTGCTACCACTGGGATCCTAGCTATCTTAGCTTCAGAGACTGCTTGATTATCATACCTCGGGTCTGAGACAACTACTAGCTCAGGCTCCATGTACGATGGGAGGGCGGGGTTTGTGAAGGAGCCGGGTTCAAATCTCTCAGTTATCGGGATGCATCCCGTTAATTCACAAAACCTCTTTACAGGCTTTATACCATATATATGGGTTGAGATTACGACAACCTTCTCAGGTGGATAGAATGAGATTAATCTAGCAGCTATATTTAGTCTCTCAATAGTCTTACTAATATCTATTAGGTATACTCCGTCAGGTCTAAGCTTAAAGATGAACTTCTCCATATGTTTAACTTTTATCTGCGAACCAATATGTAAACTGCTTTTTACAAGTATTTCTTTTATTTCATCAGTTTTTGATGGTTTACTCTCTCCTACTGACATATTCTACAACCTCGCTAACTTATGGCCTCCAATCTCTTCACTAACTCTTATCAATTCATTTGCTTTAGCAATTCTTTCTCCACCAATAATTCCTGATTTCAAGATTCTCCCTCCCCAGGCGATAGCTAGCTGTGCTAAATATCCTTCTGGAGGCTCGCCAGATCTGTGAGAGATAACGGGAACAATTTTTTCTCTATGAGCTAGCTTCACTGTCTCCATTGCAGTTGTTAAGAATCCAACTTGATTAGGTTTAATTATTGATGCAGTTACAGCTTTCTTATTTATTGCTTCTTCAAGTATCTGCGGATTCGTCACAATTAAGTCGTCACCACATATTAAAGTCTTACCTTTTAGTATCTCATTTAATTCTGCGAACCCTTCCATATCATTCTCTTCGAGAGGGTCTTCAACATAAACAAGGTTGAATCTCTCAACCCAATCTACAATTCTTTCTATCTGTTCTTTCTTAGAGAGCTTCTTATCCTCAGTTAAATATACATATGATTTAGTTTTTGAATCCCATAAGCTTGAAGCAGCTACATCTACCCCTATGCTTATCTTGAATCCAAGCTTGTCTGAGATGTATTCAACTGCTTCTTTCAAGATCTCTAGCCCTTTAAGAGTATCTATTGGTGGGGCATATGCCCCTTCATCCCCCCTTCCAAATGTGAATCCTCCAAGTGCTCTATCTAGTAATCTTCCTGTATATTCATGTATCATGATATTTGCTCTGACCGCTGAATATATATCGGGTGCTCCCGTAGGTATGGCTAAGAGCTCCTGCCAATCTGGTGCACCTTTCCCTGCATGCCTTCCACCTCCGATCACGTTCCCCAATGGTAAGGGTAGAAAGAAGTCATCTACGATCTTTAAGTATTTGTAGAGTGGAATTCCAATACTATTCGAGACAGCTATAGAAGTTGCTAATGATATAGCATAGACAGTGTTTCCACCAATCTTTTTCAAGTTGCTTGTATCATCATACTTTTTCAAAACTTCTTCTACATTATCTATATTGGAAGCGTCTAATCCTCTAAGTGTATCTGCAATCTCATTGTTAACGATTCTTACTGCTTCAGCTACCCCTCCACTAGGATAATACATTACTTCTTTCTCTCCCTTACTCTTACCTGCTGGAGCAGCAGCTCTCCCAAGACTCTTACCGACGACCACGTCGACCTCAATTGTCTCTTCACCTCTGCTATTGTAAACAAGGCGGGCCTTAACATCTTTAATAGATGTCTCTGACATTTCCGAGATTATCTTGTACCATGAGTTAAAATACTTAACTATCTGCTACATTCAAGAATAAAAAATTCTAAAGTATTTAACTCGGAACTATGCAGAAGCTATTTTGCATGTGAATAAATTCTAAAACAATTTAATGAATATCTTCGATTTCATATAGTTATTGCTTGAGCAGGTAGCAGTCTCTAAGATCTATGGAAAAGAACTAGGGTTAAGCAATGAGTGCTTCTTAAAGGTTTATAAAATTGGTTGGGAAAGATCAAGGAAGATGAATGATAGCATTCTTGAAATCCAAGAATTATCGGTTAGATATTAGTCTCCCGCTGGTCTCGTTAGAGCTGTTGATGATGTTAGCTTATCTGTTAGGAAAGGTGAAGTATTAGCGCTTGTAGGAGAGAGTGGTAGCGGAAAGACTGCGACTGGGTTAATGATTACTGGATTAATTAAGCCAACTTCTGGAAGCATAATGTTTAATGGAGTGAACATGGCTAATCTACATCCTAAAGACCTTCAGCAATTAAGAAAGAAGATTCAAATGGTATTCCAAGATTCCACATCCTCTCTAAATCCTAGGATGAAGATCGATGATGCTATAGAAGAACCCCTCAAGATATATAGGATAGGCTCCCCAAAAGAGAGGGGAGAGACGATTATATTGACCTTACAGAAAGTTGGATTGAATCCATCGTTCATGGATAGATTTCCACATGAATTAAGTGGTGGTCAAAGGGAGAGGGTTGTTATAGCGAGAGCAATAATCCTGAGACCTGAGTTAACAGTTGCCGATGAACCCGTTGCTATGGTTGATGTATCGGTAAGAACTCAGATATTAGGCCTCTTATTAAACCTTAAAAACGAATATGGGTTAACATACGTATTCATCACTCACGACTTCTCTGCTGCCAGCTATATGTGATAGAATTGCAGTATTGTATCTTGGCAAAATCGTTGAACTAGCATCAACAGATGAACTATTTAGCAACCCCATGCATCCATATACTAAAGCTCTCATCTCAGCTGTACCGGTCCCTGACCTCTTCCCTCAGCTGTTGCTTTGGGTCCTAAGACTGTTATAACGAGATCCCCTGGCAGGATGCGTAGAACGATAAAGATAACAGTAAGTACGATGAATATCACTGGTATGACTAGTAGGAGCATAGTAATTACGTAGCTTCTTAGACTAGCCATTTTCAGCCTCTTTCCTATTTCACCTACATACCTATCCCTCTTTTCTATGTTTCTTTATAGATTGTATGATACTTCAGTAAGGTTGTAGCATCTAGTATGATGCCTCTAACTTCTTTTAATGCCACCATTATCGTTTTCCCTTCAAACACTGGGACAAAGGGTATTTCGTCTGCGATAATTTCTCAAGCCTTCTTATACATCATACTTCTCTCATTCTGGTTTATGATTCTCTGCGCCTCGAGAGCTGTTACAAGTCTTTCATGTAATGGCCCCCTATTATTTCTGAAGACTTCAGCCCTCTCCACCCATACTCTACCACTCCACATGAGGTTAGCTTGAACACTTAATCCCTCTCCTATGATATGTCCCGCTTCAGGAATGCACTTACTAACTGTATGGACAGCAACAACCCCATTTTTTATCGAGCATCGCTACCTGCCTCACTTCAGGTGTTTGGTCAATGCTTAATAATGCTTTAAGGGCTTGTTCAGCTGTCATCCCTCCTTTCATTAATGCTAATCCCAGCAGGCCATAACTAACCTCAACTATTGATTGTGTTGCGACAACACCTACCCCAGGCTCAGCCCATGCAACTATTGAGCCTACTGAGAACCAGTGAGATTGAACAGCAACCCCCATTACCCCGCTTTCTTTATCTATCGCTACTATTGAATACGTAGACACAGGTCTAAACGTATCTGTTAATCGTAGGTGGGCTTTCCATATATACTTTATAAAGCTTGACTTTATATTTATTCTGTAATTTCCTTGTATCCGTATAGTGTGTGGAATTTTACTATTTCATCGAATACTTCATAGTGGGTGAGGAACATCCTTCTACAACAGTATCTTTTTATTCCTAGAGAGTCTAAGACTTTTCCTGGTTCTTCCCCATTCTCTACTCTTGATTGGTATTCTTCCCACTTATCAGCTATCAGCGCACCGCATGTAAAACATCTAATAGGAAACATCAAGTACTCTCATCATCACTCCAATAGACACACTATATAAGTTTAACATCTAACCGGACTGGGGGTTCTAGGTATCTGTCTCACGCAATTTTTGTTTGTAAAATTTGTAAAATAAGGTTAATTAATAAGTATCACGGTGTTATAAAGGAGGGATCTACATTTGTGTCATTATCCCTTAAGAGGAAGCAACTTCTCATTCCTTGGAGAGTACACATAGTACCGATAGGACTTCTTAAACCTCATGAAGAAGTATGTAGAGATTACCTCTTAAAACTATATGATGAAATTGTTGAAGATAAAGTGCTAAAGAAGCCTTTGCTCGTTGAAGATAGATATCATATTGTATTGGATGGCCACCATAGGTATGCTGTATTAAAGATGCTAGGAGCAAGGGCTGCTCCAGTATTCCTAGTAGACTATTCTTCTTCTCTGGTTGAAGTATATTCATGGCGTGAAGATTGGAATATAACTAAAGAAGTGGTTGTCAATGCAGGATTAACTGAAAGTAAGCTTCCATATAAAACAAGCAGACATATCCTTAGAAACCTTGTAATCCCTGAAGTTAACATTCCTCTAGAAAAATTAATGGAGGAGCCATGAATGAAGCTTGTATCTATAGAAGATGTTAAGTCTCCGCCTAGACCACCTATAGAAGAACTACTAGATGAAGCTGCTAAGCTACTTAGGTTGGGTAAAGTTACTGAAACGATTCCAGTAGATGAAGAATACAATCTGTGTATAGAGGGTTATAGGAGGTTTCATGCATTAAAGATTTTAGGGGTCAGGCATATCCCTGTTAGCGTCGGCTCTAAAGAAGATGTAGATTTAACATTGGAAGAACTTGGATTTGATAAAGACTTAGAATATAATTCACTGAGGGTTTGTAGGAATCATAGTGAATTAATCAAATCTTGCTGGCCTACCCCTCTAGTCCGGCTTAACTCTCTTTCAGATAGTTTACGTAACGTCTGGGCTAAGCTTGAGTATCTGAACCCTTTTAGCAATAGCATTAAAGACAGGATTGGATGGTATATGGTTATTGATGCATTCGAGAATAATCCAAAACTAAGTACTAGTAGACTAATCTATGAAGCTTCCTCAACCAACACTGGTATAGCTTTAGCATGTATAGGTAAGAGTTTTAATCTAAAGATTAGGATCTATCTTCCACAGACTGTTCAAAGATGTAGTGATACCTACATAAGGCTTCTAGGTTCAGAAGTAGTTAGAGTTCCAGAACAGTTAACTATAGAGGCCATAGACCGTGTAAGGCAGGATTCTATAAGAGATAATGCATTACATATTAACCAGTTTGAGAATGATGCAAACTTTATCTCTCATCTAAGATTTACATCTAAAGAACTTGATTACCAGCTGAAGAGCATCAATCTGAGACCTAGAAGGATAGTCTGTGCTCTTGGAACATCTGGTCATGCAAGTGCTATCTCATTCTACTTTAAGAATAGATACCAGGATGAAGTAGAGATTATCTGTGTTCAACCTGCTAAAGACGAAATAATACCAGGGATGAGGAGGGTCGAGACAGGTATGAAGTGGATACATTATGTGAAGATAGATGAAGTAATTGATGTTACTAGAAGAGAAGCTATTGAAGGGTTAGAAAAAGTAGCTAGCATGGAAGGGTTACCGATAGGTTTAAGCTCTGGAGCTGTAGTAGCAGGTCTCGAGAAACTCCCTAATATAGATGGCGTCTCAATATTAATATTTCCCGACAATCTCTATAAATATGTTGAAGTTCTAACAAATTATTAGATCTTTTAATTGTCCATCCCGTTATATCAAATCTTTTCTAAAGATATTATCTATATGATTTTTGCTTGAATCTCCTCGCTGAGTATCGATTCGGCTTCTTGGGTTCCGTCTGTCTAGGGTCTCCCGCTAATAGAACTCTATCATATTCTTTTATCCTCTGTGCTACTACTTCACTCCTTGAAGCTAATGCTTTCGCTAATGCGAAGGATACAGCGTCCGCTATCGCCATTACCCCTCCTCCCTCAACTTTTATGTAGAAGTCATGATTCTTCCAGAATTTTTCATCAAAGTATAATGGTGTTAGTATCTTGTTTCTAATGATTTCATTCCCAAAGTATGTTATCGGTTGATTATTAATGTATATGTTTCCTTTCCCAGGTCTTATGAAGAGTCTTGCTATTGCTGTCTTCCTCCTACCTACGAATGGTCCCATAAGTTTAACCATACCATCTTCCTCCTCTAATTATCTTAGATATTTCTTCTACAGTCATATATCTTTGTACCCTCCCGGACTTACTTATGCCATCGCCTAGACCTGCATCTTTGAAACTTATCTTCTCTATATTCTGGAACTGTTCAGGTATACCGACATACACCTTCAATCTCCTAACCGCATCCCTACCCCTAGGCTTCTTCCGGGGAAGCATCCTGACAATCGTATACCAGACTAGCCTATCTGGTCTTCTAGGATACCATACTTTAATGACTTTGTGGGATGTAAGCTGTCTCCTCCTCATTAATCTTAGATACTTCTCTAGAATGGCATTCTTGCTGCCCGTAACTACTGCTTTCTCAGCATTTACAACTACTACTTCAACTCCAGATAAGAGTAGCTTGGCAATTCTAGAAGCCATCCTACCTAACCTCTGCTTATCTGCATCAACAACTATTCTTCCAGATGCTGCTTGCTCTAACATCTAATTATTCAACCTTCTATTACTGTTACCCGTATATAACCCTAGCCAAGCTATCCTATAAGCTTAACATTGCTCCCATTTGGGTATTTTTGAGCAAACTCTCCAGTTGTAAGTATTGTTCCACCTGCTTTCTTTATCTTCATGTAGGCTGTCTTACTGAATGAGAATCCTGATATAGTTATTGGATGAGAGAGTTCTCCTACGCCTAATACCTTTCCAACCACGTAGACTACGTCTCCCGTATTTGTTAACCGGTTTATCTTGTATAGATTAACTACCCTCTTCTTTCTTCTAGATTTCTCAGCTTCTTCAATTACTCTCTTCCAGAACCTTGTCTTCCTTAACTTAACGGGTATCTGGGAGAGTATCATGTTCCTGAAGCCGGGCTTAACATTTCTCCTCCTACCAACCATTTCTATGACGCCTCGATATCCCTCACTATCTTCTCATTTAATTCTTGAATCTTCTTCTTAAGAATGTTGACAGCTTCTTTAAGTATCCTTCTGGCAGGCAGGAATCCTATAGATTCAATAAATAGTATTCTTTTGCTTGGTTCACCGTCTTTCTCATATAGTGAAGATATAGCTGCCTGCCATTTCGCATTCTTCCTACCTTTCCCTACTCTGACGTACAGCTCTATCTCTATCTTCTGTTTTGGAGCTAGTTTAACTATCGGTATCTTCGGGCTTACAGGTTTAACTGTAGTTGTAGGGTCTTCTGGTACGATTTCTCCTGAATAAACTGTTATTGGTTCATCTAATGCTTCAGCTCTAACAACATATCTTACAACACATTTTTCACATCCCAGCTTGCTACCGCAATCACATTCTTCAGGGGCCACATACCTATCTATATCTGAGATGAATGGTATTAGAGAGATTCTATGGGCTAGAACTTCATTAGGCATAGCTGAAGTATTCTCTATTATTAAGACTTCTTCAATAGCCATTGTTGGAACCTCATTTATCGTAAATCTTCTTATAGCATTTGCAATAGATAATGGCAAGCCTTCAAGCTGAACTTTTATTGATTTCTCATCTTCTTCAATAATCTTTACCTCAACCATTACTTTTCTCCACCACTTCCAGCTTCTTCTCTACGCCTTGAACGTCTAGAAAATAGATATTGTGGAGATTCATATAGTTATCTAGTATTGTTAATAATGGGATACGATATATTCTTCTATGTGCGGGTAACTTCAGCTCCCCCTAGGTGTTTCTTTTTATAATATTTACAGAATCTATTTATCGGGCAGATAGCGCATCTTGGTTTTGGTCTTCTACAGATTTCCTTGCCTAAAGATACAAATATTATATTCAAGATTGAGCGTTTCTCTACAGGTGTTATTCCTTCAAGCTTCCTCTTAATCTCCATATATCCATCTTCTTCGTCTGCTATTCCAAGCCTCTTTACTACTGTTTCTACATGAGTATCTATAGCTATTTCTGGTAGATTATAGCCGAAGGATAAGACTATGTCTGCTGTCTTATCTCCTACTCCTGGAAGCTTTAATAATTCTTCTCTATTTTTTGGAAGAACACCTGAATACTTTTCTAGTATTATTTTAGAGACTTGTTTTATTCTTCTAGCTTTGATTCTGTAGAATCCCACTGGCTTAATTAGTTTCTCAATCTCTCTAACTGATGCATTTGCTAAAGATTGTATTGATGGGTACCTTCTAAATAATGCTTCATAGGCTTTATCGGTTATTTCATCTTTAGTTCGCTGTGAAAGTATTGTTCCTATGAGTATCTTGAATGGGTCTTCTCTTACATGCTCAGGTAGCTGGATACTGTATCTCTCTTCAAGTATCTTGATTATCTCAAGAAATTCTTCAGCACTAACCATTTACAGCCACTATCTAATTCTTTACCCAAATTTATATTGAACACCGAATCCACCATGTGGATAATTCCATTCGATAGCATTCTGTGAGCATACTATTCTACAGGTCCCACATTCGAGGCATCCTTCATATGTAAATGTGATTTCTCCAGATTCATCTAGCGTGAATAATCCAGCTGGGCATGAAGATATGCAAATCTTAGATTTGCATACTTTACATTTCTTCTTCTGTAAGATTATGTGTGGCTCACTATATACTTCAAACTTTGTCAGTGCTAACCTCTCCTCAACACTCTTTCTCTTCATAGGCCCCTCACCATATTTAGTAATTGGAAGATCAATTTAATAATTGAGGTTTTTCCTCCTACAACTTTCTTTAGTGATTCATTAAGTGTTTCAGGAAACTCATCTACCGTATAAATCTTCTCGAATATTTGGCAGATTATCTCTGGATATTCTCTATAAATTCTCTGGTCGGACAATATTGTTGAGACTTTCCTGAATTTCTTTAACGTGGTTGTTATTCCATTTTCCTGTAGTAGCTTCATGTATAATGTTGGTTCTTCTCCTGGAGGTGTCTTCTCAATTGCTTCTGCAGCTAGCCTTCCAGATTCTATTGCTAGGTCTACTCCTCTTACTGTGAATCCTGTATTTAGTATTAGTCCTGCAGCATCCCCAACTACAATGTAGCTTCTACCGTACGGTTTATGCATTAGGTCTCTGTATCCTGATTCTCTTATTATGTGGGCTGAGTATTCTATTGGTATACCGTCTCTTAGGAGTTTTGAGATGTATGGATGTATTCTTAATTCTTCTATTACATCTCTTGCTTCAACCTGATTATTAAATAATGGTTTATAGATTACTCCTATGGAAACGTATTCCTTCATTGTGTATATGAACCCACCTCCGAAGACTGGGCTTATCAAGAATTGAGCTAAGCCTTCTTCATCTCTTAAGCTGAATCTTTCATTTATCTTCTCTCTACCAAGTCTTATAACTTCTTTTATCCCTACAGCTATATCTCTAGGTGATGTTTTTGCTCTTAACCCATGTTTTTCTAAGAGTAGAGTATTTGCACCCTCAGCTATAACAATGTATTCTGCTTCAAGCTTATCTTCTCCAATTCTTACCCCGTAAGCTACACCATCTCTGAATAGGATTTCATCTACTCTTACATTCGTTGCAACAATTACGTTCTTTTCTTCTACTTTCAATGCCAGCCACTTCAAGAATCTACTTAAAAATGTTGTAAAACTATCGTATCCATCAAGTCTTCTATTTATCTCGTACCCAAGACTTACTATGCTATCTTTGCATAGTATGGATAGAGCTTCCCTTCTAACCCATCTTTCTATAGGTGCATCTTTCCTCCACTCTGGAAAATACTTATCTAGTGGGTAACTGTATATTCTTCCACCGAATACATTCTTTGAACCTGGCTCTGAACCTCTCTCAAGAACGATTATATTGTATCCTTTATCAGCTAAGAAGTAGGCTGTTGAAAGACCTGCAGGGCCTCCACCTACCACTATTACATCATGCTTTCTCTCCCTTTTCATTTTCTCAAACATTTAAAATCAAAGCTTAGAATAAAGACTTACTTTTAACATCTTAATTTTATATTCTTTTTCTTTGAAACGTCTATTATAGTTTCTCCATCTATATCCTACATGTAGTAGTTCATATCCTCGGATTCATTGAATGTTATAAGTTGGTCTAGTAATGGTATTATGAAGTCTTCATACTCTATCAAACCGTACCCTACGTCTTCCTCAATGTGAGCATATAGGTCGTCATGAGTCTTACCTATAGTTGTAGTGTCAAGCCTTCTGTATTCTAGATTATGTAGCATCCTTCCAACAACATAGTGGAGAGAGTGTGGGAGAAGTAGGTCAGCATCTTAAAGGTAACCCTTCAATCCCTCCAACCATATAAGGTACTATATAGGAAGGTATCCTCTAAGCAAGCTTAGGCGGTTTAGAGATGGGTTCATTATTAAGGAGCAGTTATCTCCCAGCCTAGACGATTGTAAGGAGCCGCTCAGCTATATAACACTATCCGGCACTACTAGGTTTCTGCGCTTACGTCATACCTTTCACTCAATAGTATCTAACACCTCTGTTAACCTGATAAGATACCATTTGATTCTCTTGTTATTGTTTCTTTCTTAGTTTCTCTATCAATCTTGGGAGAATCTGGTATAAGTCTCCGATTACTCCATAATCTACTTCATTGAAGATCGGTGCGGTTGAGTCTTTATTAATAGCTATTATCGTCTTAGAATTTCTAACCGCGATCATGTGGAGAGGTTGACCAGAGATTCCTATTGCTAGATAAATTCTAGAGTTTATCATAGCTCCTGAGATGCCTATCCAAGTATCAGTCCATCCATAGTCTGCTGCAAGAGGCCTCGTAACACTCCATGCGCCATTAAGTAAGCTTGAGAGTTCCCTAACCATTTCAAGGTCTTCTTTCTTCTTGAATCCTCTACCAGCAGCTACAACTACCTCTGCTCTCTCTAATGGTATTCCTACGTATTCTCTACTCTTGAATTCTGTCTGGATAAGCTGACTCTCTACTTCTTTAAGATACTCTACTTCTCCATTTACCTGTCTTTCTGACGGTTTAAATGCTCCTAATAATATACATAATGTTGAAGGTAGCTTGGATTTCATTGTTGCAATGCAAGCTCCACCATATACAAGCCTCTTCACCTCAAGCTCTCCCCCATTACAATATCTTATATCAATTACATCTGTTATTACTGGCTCATTCCTATATCCAGCATATAATCCTGCAAGCGTCCTTCCTTTGATCGTTGAAGGGAATAAGGTTAGGTCAGGTTCGACCTTCTCCGATACCTCTTGGATAATTTTATGGTAAGTGTTTGGTTCATATATTATTCTATTGAAGATGTATGTTTTATCGAGGATCTTGGCTGCTTCACTACTTAGTTCTCTTGATGGAACTACTCCATATAGTTTGCCATTCAGTATTTCTGCTATCTGCCTAGCTTGCTTTAACCATTCAATAGTTTCACCGTATAACAGTATCTTCATACGGTTATACCTCGCTCACCAACAATTTGAATAAGTTGTCGATAGCTTTCTCTAGGTCTTCGCTTGCATCCCATATAATATTCTTCCTCTGGATAACGTATCTCTTAAGATCTACTAATTCAATCTTTTCCGGCTTTACATTAAGGCTTTCAATCTTTAACCTCTTTATCTCCATCTTCTTTGATTTTAGTATTGTTTTTAAAGTTGGGATTCTAGGCTCATTCGCCTCCGTAGTTACAGTAACTATTAGAGGGGGTTTTGACCGATAGATATATGTCCCGTCTTCCATAATGCATCTTGCCTCGAAATATCCATCAATGTAGTCTAGTGAGTCTACTCCAGCTATTACCGGTATACTGATTTTAGAAGCTATGATCGGTCCAAGTGTATAAGAGTGAGTATCCAGTGATCCAGCTCCTAGAATTATTAAGTCGTATGGTCCAGTCATCTCAACTATAGATTTGATTATCTCCCCGATTGTGATCGCTTGTAGATTTTCATATCCATCTACTTCTACTATGTATCCTTCATCTACCCCCATTGCATAAGCATCTCTAATTATTCTTTCATGATCTAGGGTGGAACCTATTGTTACTACTACTGTATGTGCATTGTATTTTTCTTTTAATCTAATAGCTTCTTCTACTGCACATTTATCTGAGTCGCCCATCTTCCTTGGTGCAATATCAATGAGTGGCTCGCCAGATGATTCATATTTTAGTTGACTGATATCTAATGTAAGTTTTACTAGTGTAAGTATTCTCACCAGCCCTCCTCCTGTCTATTCAGCTATTATCCCTTAATGTATTCTCTACCTATGAGGTCCCTTGCAATTATTATCCGCATTATGTTCTGCGCACCTTCTGCGCCTATGGTATATGAGAATGTTCCAAGCCATCCTCTGAATGCATTGCAATCTTTTGTGTATGCGTATGCTCCATACCATTTCATAAGTTCTTCATATATCTTGGTTGTAGCTTCCGGTGCCTTCATCTTACATAATGCTGCGGGTATGTTTAGGTCTTTCTCTTTCCACTTGGGATTCTTCTCGATATAGATTTTATCTGCAAGCCATGCTGCTCTATATGTCAGAAGTTTTGCTGCTTCTAATTCTCCATACAGCTCTGATAGTTTAAAACTTACACCTTGGAAAGAAGCTAAAGGTCTACCTTCAAATAATCTCCTAGTTTTCACCCATTCTATTGCTTGGTCTAGAGCCCATCTCCCGCTACCTATTGTTGCTGCTGCTACGAGTATTCTTGCTACATTGAATCCCTCCATAAGATAGTAGAACCCCCTATTTTCTTCGCCGATCCTATACCTGTCTTCAATCTCAAAGTTTTCAAGTATAAACGCTCCAGTGCTTATCCCTCTTCTACCTATCTCTTCGAATATCGTTGGTTTCCATCCTTGTCTTATCTTTCCATTCCATTTAACGATTAAATTGAATGCTGTTATATTTCTATGTCCATATTCTGGCTTACCTGTCTTGGCTACTAGGAAGTATCCACCACCTTCCGGTAATTCCTTTATCTCTCTTATCCCGCTTATGTATGTTTTCTCGCCGTTCAGTATCCATGTCCCATTCTTCTTCACAGCTGTCGTTTTTATTCCAGCAACATCTGATCCTCCATGTGACTCCGTTGAGGCAATGCCATAGAATGCTTCCCCAGCTGCTACTTTTGGTAGAATCTCTTTTTTAACATCTTCATTACTATATCTTTCTACTAGTAGTGGCCACCCATTATTCAATAGGGTGTAGACAGCTGTCGATACTGAGGGGTCATGGTAGGCTATTTCTTCAGCAGCTATTGCTGTCATAGTAATTGTTCCACCCATCCCACCATATTCTTCTGAGATAGGTATAGTGAATAATCCTTGCTCACCCATCTTCTTTATCAAGTCGACCGGGATCTTACCTTCTTCATCTATCTCAACCCATCTAGGCTCAATGTATCTTTTGCAGAATTCTCGAACACTCTCCCTAAATCTTACTTCATCCTCTGAAAACTCAAAATCCATACAAAAGATATGTGAATTCTTATTTTTAAAGAATACTGGTAAGTGCACCATTAAGTCAGGTAGCCTGCTGAAGAGATCGCATAACATGTTTAAGTAGGATCTATATATGGGGTTTATTTGATAAGATTGACCAAGGTGAAGAAGTTTCCATATCTTACTCCTGTGCTCACAGGGATACTTTGGGGCTCAACAGCTCCAGTGAGTAAGCTCATTCTATATGATGTTAGTCCGTGGGATCTAGTTGTTTACAGAGTTTTAATAGGTTCATTTACATTAATGCTATTAGTTAAGATTGCGAAGGCTTCCAAGCCTCCAAGGGTTAGTCTTAGAGACTTGCTGATACTTTCATTTAGCGGCATAGCGGTTCCATGGTTAACGTATAATCTTGGCTTACTGTATGTTAATGCAAATCATGCAGGGCTTATGCTTGGAAGCTATCCTCTAATGACCTTCCTAATCGCATATCTTCTAGTAGGAGAGAAATTGGTGAGACTACAGTATACTGGGATCTCAATAGGCTTCATAGGATTGATCGTATTCTTTCTAGATAAAATCAGGTTGGAGTATAGCTTCCAGTGGCTTATTGGAGCTTTACTAATCATGTTCTCTATCTTCTGTTGGTCTGTTTATGCAGCATACTTAAAGAAGATTGAGTTAACTGGTGGAAGCTTAACATTAACGTTAAAGACATTCATAGTATCTATCCCAACTCTCTTTGTGCCCGTGTTACTTATCCAGCAAGGTATTAATCTCCCTAGAGAGCCCTCATCGATAATAGGCGTTATATGGCTTGGAGTTTTTCCATCTGCAATATCTTATTATTTATTTAATATTGGTTCAGGAGATGTTAGCGCAACGATCATGGCTACTTCAGGTCTCCTGATACCTATAGTTTCATCGATTCTTGCTTACTTCATATTGTTTGAATCATTTAAATTAATCGAAGTCGTCGGTGCAGTTCTCGTTATCGTTGGATTATTGGTAACATATGTCAAAGGTTAGATTAAGTTTTTTATTCTAGGTAATCTCCTCAATACATGGTATGTTGAAGGTTGGAGAGACAGTAGTTGAACTCGTTAAAGGAGATATTACAGAGCTAGAGGTGGATGTTATCGTTAATGCTGCTAACTCAAGTTTGAAGATGGGCGGGGGTGTAGCTGGTGCTATTCTTAGAAAAGGTGGTAGAGCAATCCAAGAGGAATGTGATAAGATAGGCTACTGCCCGGTTGGAGGGGCTGTGATAACTAGTGCAGGCAGGCTTAAGGCTAAATACGTTATCCATGCTGTTGGCCCAAGGATGGGCGAAGGAGATGAAGATAATAAGCTTAGGAATGCAACATTAAACTCTCTTAAGCTTGCAGATAAATATAATGTAGGATCTATTGCTTTCCCAGCTATCTCTACAGGCATATTCGGTTATCCTAAAGATAGATGCGCAGATATCATGTTATCAACTATTGTGGATTACCTATCTAAGAAAGAAACCAGTCTTAGAAAAGTTATCCTATGCCTTTACGATGATGAGACTTATAGAATCTTCGAGGAGAAGCTTAATGAAATATCCAAGAAATTATAGAAGTTTAAGATCTAGGGAAAAGTTGTAACTTTGTTATAAAATTTTTAATCCTGTCAACTTTTACTTAAGGTTTTCTCTTTATGTCTATGGTCTGGTTTCTATCATGTTTTGTTATGTATGTGTTTGAGTATATCCTTGATAGGATCTCTAGTCTATTCAAGTTTAACAATTATCCGTTAGATGGGAAGGCTTATTCTGTTATCCTTTATGTTGCTGGTTTAAGCTTGAGAGACATCTCTGAGAGGTATTGTGTAACTATGGCTTCTAGGGAGAGTGTTAGGAGGTGGTTCCACAAATTCTCAAGTATATTCTCTGTAGAGAAGAGGTTTAGGAATTCTGTAGCCTTGGATGAGGCCGTGGTTAAGCTTCACGGTCTCAGAGTATATGTATGGTCTGCTTTAGATGTAGATTCAG
>Ga0185307_1000622_pt1 | contig 22028 bp, 23 predicted proteins | sample LHCtaG_FD_128010 | JGI IMG/M metagenome (GOLD analysis project Ga0185307, IMG submission 128010) | Hot spring microbial communities from Little Hot Creek, USA to study Microbial Dark Matter (Phase II) - LHC4sed_matched (SPADES... | ecosystem: Environmental > Aquatic > Thermal springs > Hot... | reverse complement strand
GCAGGGCGCCCGCGAAGTGTCCCACCCTGAAGGGTCCCACCTCCGCCTCCTCCCAGGTGGACCCCGGGACGACGAGCTGGATGATAGGCATGAGCAGGTCCCCCACCAGGGCCTGAACCAGCGCGCCCAGGTAGATACCCAAGATGAAGGCCACGGCCAACCCCAGCACCTTGTACTTGGAGATGAAGTCTAGGAACTCCGCCTTGAAGCCCTTGGGCGGAGGAGGCGGGGGCTTGGGCTCCAGAAGCGCCCTTATGCGCTTCAGCTCCTCCAGCATCTCCTCTTCCTTCGCCATCCACCCACCTCCGTTACCCACTTTAAAAGTGCTACCCCTCACCTCTCCGGAGCTCCGCGAGCTCCTGCAGCCTCCTGAACCAATCGGGAACGGTGGGCTCGGGGGAGAGCCTCCGGGGCACGCAGGGCCTGATGTCCAGCACGGGAGTCCCGTCGAACAGGTCCAGACCGGAAACCCTGAGGAATCTGCCCCTCCTCTCCTCCAGCCTCACCACCGTCATGCCCACCGGGTTGGGGCGGTGGGGGGAATCCGTGCAGAAAACGCCCACCTCCGGCACCTCCTCCTCTGGCACCCCCAGCCTGAGCCACCTCCTGGGCCTCACCCTCAGAACCCTCCTCCCCTCCTCCCCCACCTTGTGGAGCCAGACCACCAGCCTCAGGTGGGAGAAACCCTCTATCCCCTCCAGCGCGGGCTCGTACTCCGGGTAGATCTCCACCTCCCCCTCCACCCCTCCCGACCTCCAGGCCTCCCTGACCTCCTCATCGCTCAGCTTCACCCTAACCACCCCCACCGGCCTCAGCTCCACCCACATCCGCTCAGAAGAAAGGCGGGAAAGCTTATAGCCTGGGGCTCCGAGAGAGAAAAAGATGGAGGAAAGAAAGGGGATGCCCCTGCTGGGGGACAGGTTCCCCGAGATGAGGGTTCGGACCACCCACGGTGAAAAGGTTCTGCCGAACGACTACGCCGGGAAATGGTTCGTGCTCTTCAGCCATCCCGCCGACTTCACACCGGTGTGTACCACGGAGTTCGTGGCCTTCCAGCGGAGGTACGACAGGTTCAGGGCCCTGAACTGCGAGCTCATAGGCCTCAGCGTGGATCAGGTCTTCTCCCACCTGAAGTGGGTGGAGTGGATCAGGGAGAAGCTGGGGGTGGAGATCCAGTTCCCCATCATCGCCGACACCGGGGCCGTGGCGGAGAGACTGGGTCTCATCCATCCGGGCAAGGGCACCAACACGGTCAGGGCCGTCTTCGTGGTGGATGCGGAGGGAAAAATACGCATCATCCTGTACTACCCGCAGGAGCTGGGGAGGAACATAGACGAGATCCTGAGGGTGGTGGAGGCCATGCAACTTTCCGACAAGCACGGGGTGGCCATGCCCGCCAACTGGCCCAACAACGAGCTGGTGGGGGACCACGTGATCATCCCTCCCGCCGGAACCGTCGAGGCCGTACAGGACAGGCTTAGGAGGGCCAAGGCCGGAGAAATAGAGTGCCTCGACTGGTGGTTCTGCCACAAGAAGCTCCAGAGATAGCCTCCCAGCATTTCCACCCCGATCCCTGGGAGCGATTTAAGGAGAGAGGAAGAAGAAAAGAGGGATGGAGATAAAGGCCGTCAAGCCCCTGGTCTGGAACTTCCAGGTGGTGGGGGGGAGGGAGGCCTGGAGGGAAGTGGTCTATTCCGCCAGGCTTTCCGGCGTGCCCGAGACCCTGGGGGAGGAGGAGGTTTTCAGGATGATGGTGAGGAACGACTACGGCTCCGCCCTGGAGCACGTGCTGGTGAAGTTCGACGTGAAGATGTCCAAGGGGCTGGCCCCGGAGTTCCTGGAGCACCGGATGGCCAGCCACACCGGCTACTCCACCAGGTACTCCAGGGTGGACCAGAGGTGGGGTGAGGAGGGAGGGGCGTACGAGGTGGTGGTCCCCTGGCACCTGCTGGGGAGGGGGGAGGACGATCCCAGCGTGAGGGGGTTCTGGAGGGTGGTGGAGGAGTCGCTCAGGGAGTATGAGCGGATGCTGGAGGCGGGGGTGCCCAGGGAGGCCGCCAGGTACGTGCTCCCCTTCTGCCAGGCGGTGGGGATATACCACGTCACCATGAACCTCCGCTCCCTCCTCAACCTGCTCGGCCTGAGGCTCTGCGTCAGATCCTCCCCGGAGTTCAGGTGCATAGCCTCCCAGCTCTACTTCCACCTGCTGGACCACCTCCCCCTCCTCAGGGGGCTGGTGGGGTGCAGGGGCTTCATGCTGAGGGTCTGTCCCGAGGAGGGGGTAACGGGGGTGAGGAGCGGAAAACCCCACCCCTTCTATCCCCCCTGTCCCTTCCGCGACCCCCGGAGCAAGATCTTCCTCCCCACCAAGGGCGAGCCGGCTCCCCCCTCCTTCGATCCTTCCCTTGCCGTGAGGGTTCAGGAGGAGCTCTTCCGCAGGTGGGCCTCCTGGGAGGGGGAGAGGGGGAGGGATTAGTGCCCGCCAATCTTCCCCCCGAGTACTTCAAGGCGGAGCAGAGGTACCTTCAGGCCAGGACGCTGGAGGAGAAGATCAGGGCCACGGAGGAGCTGATAAGGATCGCTCCCAAGCACAAGGGTACGGAGAAGCTGCTGAGGATGCTCAAGCGGAGGCTGGCCAAGCTCAGGGAGGAGCTGGAGGAGAGGGAGAGGAAGGTGAAAGGGAGGGGGGTGGGGTTCGCCGTGAAGAAGGAGGGATGCGCCCAGGTGGCGCTGGTGGGCCTTCCCAACTCCGGCAAGTCCACCCTCCTGCGCAGGCTCACGGGGGCCAAACCGGAGGTGGCGGACTACCCCTTCACCACCAGGGTTCCCGTTCCGGGAATGATGGAGTACGAGGACGTGCAGATCCAGCTGGTGGAGGTGCCCTCGCTGGTGGAGGGGTCGAGCCTGGGCAGGGGGCTGGGGGCCAGGCCGCTAAGCGCGGCCAGGAACGCCGACGTGATCGCCCTGGTGCTGGATGCCTCCTCCGATCCCCTCCGCCAGCTGGAGATCCTGGTGAGGGAGCTGGAGGAGGGGGGAGTGAGGCTCAACCGCTCCCCTCCCAGGGTGACCATCCAGCGGAGGGAGGAGGGAGGGATCGTCCTGAGGGGGGAGGAGCTGGTGGAGGGCGGGAGGGAGGGGGTGATGGAGCTCCTGAGGGAGCACAGGATCCACAACGCCCTGGTGGTGGTGGAGGAGAGGGTGGACCTGCGCACCCTGGAGGAGTTGCTGGAGGGCTCGGTGGTCTACCGCCCCTGCTTCATCCTCCTGACCAAGACCGATCTCTGCCCCGCCAGGCTGGAGGGGGTTCCGTACAGGGTGATAGACGCGGGGAGGCCAGTAGAGGAGGTGAAGAGGGAGATCTTCGAGAGCCTGGGGCTGATAAGGGTTTACACCAAGAAGCCGAACGAGGAACCCTCCGACAAGCCGCTGGTGCTCCGCAGGGGAGCCACCCCCCTGGACGTGGCCAGGGCCATCCACAAGGAGCTGGAGAAGGAGCTAAGGGCGGTGAGGGTGTGGGGCTCCACGCGCTTCCCTGGGCAGTGGGTCTCAAGGGACTATCCCCTTCAGGACGGGGACGTGGTGGAGCTTCACACCTGAACCTCTAAAAGCCTCTTCACCCTCTCCTCGATGACCTGGGAGGGAAGGGCGCCCACCGTCTCGTCCACCAGCCTGCCATCCCTGAAGTAGAGGAGGGTGGGGATGCTCATGATCCCGTAGCGCTCGGCCACGGAGGGGTGCTCGTCCACGTTGAGCTTTCCAAAGGCCACCTTCCCGGCGTACTTCCTGGCCAGCTCCTCCACCACCGGGGCCAGGATCCGGCAGGGGGGACACCAGGCGGCCCAGAAATCCACCACCGCCCTGGGGTTCTCCCTTATGAACCTGTCGAAGCTCTCCTCCGTGAGCTCCACGGGTGCGCTCATCTCCCTTCTCCTGAGGAGCCTCTCCTCCAGCTCCCTGAGCTTCCTCTCCCGTATCCTCTCCAGCTCCTCATCGTCCATCTCTTTCCTCCCCTCCCCTTCCTATATACCTTCCCAGGCCCAGACCTCCGAAAACCCTTTTAGGTAACCTTTAAAGAGGGCACCCCAAGGAAAGAGAGGATGAAAAAGCCCAAGCTGGTTCTCATCGCCGGTGGGGGAAGGGTGGGGTCCCACCTAGCGGAGATGCTCACCAAGAAGGGGATGGATGTGGTGGTGGTGGACAAGAATCCCGAGGTCTGCGAAAGGCTGGCGGAAAGGCTGAACGCCCTCGTCATCCACGGGGACACCACGGAGAAGGAGGTGCTGGAGGAGGCCAGGGTGAGGGAGGCGGACGTGTTCGTGGGGGTTACGGGCAACGACAACGACAACATCGTGGCCTGCCAGCTGGCCAAGAACATCTACGGGGTCCCGCTGGTGATGGCCAGGGTGGAGGATCCGGAGCTGGCCAAGATGGCGAGGAGCTTCCCGATCGACCTCGTCGTGAGCCCCACCCACGTGACCTCCATGGTGCTGGAGAACGCCATCTCCCTCCCCGGCACCACCTCCATCTTCCTCTCCGAAACCCCCATGACGGCGGCGGAGATAAGGATCCCCGAGGGGTCCAAGGTGGTGAACAAAAGGCTCTCCGAGCTCACCATCCCCAGGGGGTGCATCATAGGGATGATCTACAGGAACGGGGAGCTGGTGGTTCCGAAGGGGGACAGCCGGCTGGAGGCCGGGGACATCGTGGCGATCATGGGTAAGGAGGAGGCCATAGCCAAGCTGGTGGAGCTGATAAGGAGTAGGTAAAATGGGCCTCAGGAAACTGGGGATAAGGGAGTTCCTGAAAAGGAACTTCGACTTCCTGAGCGGGGTGTTGCTGGAGTTCTTCACCGCCCTCTCCGTCCTCCTTCTGCTGGCCCTCCTCTGCTCCCTGGTGGTCATCCTTTCCTCCCCCTGAGGTGTCCCCTTGCTCTTCCGTCTCACGGGCGAGGACTGGGGGATCATCCTCCACCAGCTGGGGAGGATCTTCCGCCTCCTCTCCCTGGTCTTCCTGCTCCCCCTGATCCCCGCCCTCCTGTACGGGGAGCCCGACACCATCCCCCCCTTCCTCCTCACCTCCGGCCTCACCCTGCTGCTGGGCAACCTCCTCTCCCGCTGCGAGGCGGGGGAGGCCATGGAGCTCAAGCACGCCCTTTGCCTGGTGGCCCTGGCCTGGCTCTCGGCCTCCCTGCTCGCCTCCCTCCCCCTCTGGCTGGGAGGGGCCTGCTCCTCCCTTCTCGATTCCTGCTTCGAGTCCCTGAGCGGCTTCACCGGAACGGGGCTTAGCTTGGTCACCGATCCCGACCACCTGGCGCGGTCCATCCACTTCCACCGCCATCTCCTCCAGTTCCTGGGAGATGGGGTGGGAATCGTGGTGGTCTCCCTGGCCGTGCTGGGGAGGACGGAGGTAAGCAGCGTGCTGGCCTTCAGGGGGGAGGCCAGGGAGGAGGGAATAAGGCCCAGCGTGGTCCGCACCACCAGGCTCATCTTCGGCATGGCCTTCACCTTCTTCCTGATCGGGGCGGTGATGTTCACCCTGGCCGGAATCTACGAGGGGGTGGATCCGGGCACCGCCTTCTTCGACGGGGTCTGCCACTCCTTCACCGCATACGCCACCGGGGGCTTCAGCACCCGCTCCCAGAACCTCCTGTACTACCACGGGGTGATCTACGAGATCGCGGCGATGGTCATGATGGTGATAGGGGCCCTGAACTTCAACCTGCATTACGCCCTCCTCACCGGAAGGAGGGGCGAGCTCCTCAGGAACACGGAGGTGAGGGTCTTCTTCCTCACCACCCTCCTCTTCGGGGCCCTCGCCGTTCTCTCCCTCAGGGGGATCTACCCCTCCGCCGAGGCCCTCTTCAGGAGGGGGATTTTCCAGCTCCTCTCCGCCCAGACCACCACCGGCTTCTCCACCGTTCCGTCCCTCCACCTCTCCCTGCTCTGGCCCCTCCACCTCCTCTTCCTGCTCTCCCTGGCCATGCTGGTGGGGGGATGCGCCAACTCCACCTCGGGGGGGATCAAGTCCCTCAGGGTGGGGATCCTGCTCAAGTCCCTCCTGCTCGAGCTCAGACGTCCCTTCCTCCCCAGGACGGCGGTGGTGGGGGAGAAGTTCCACCACCTCAGGGACTCTCCCCTCACCCCCTCCGTGGTGAGGGGTGCGGCCCTGGTGGCCACCTCCTACCTCCTCCTGTTCGCCGCCGGGAGCCTGCTCACCATGGCCTACGGGTACGGGGCCGAGCGGGCCATGTTCGAGACCTCCTCCGCCCTCTGCAACGTGGGCCTCAGCTGCGGCATCACCTCCCCCTCCATGCCCGCCGGCCTCAAGGTCGCCTACATGCTGCTGATGTGGATGGGAAGGCTGGAGGTGATCGCCGTCCTGGTCTTCCTCATCGCCCTTTTCCTGGGCCCCCAGAGGAGGATGGAATGAAGGTCCGCTGGGTCCTTCCCTGCCTGCTCCTCTGCCTCCTGCTTCTTCCGGGGGTCTCGGCCACCTCCCTGGAGGACCTCAACCGGAGCCCGGAGCGGTGGGACGGAGGGAGGGTGACGGTGAGGGGGGAGGTGGTGGGAAGGCTGGACAGGGGCTCCCACGTCTGGCTCAACCTCTGGGAGAACGGATGGAGCCTGGGGATCTGGTGTCCCCGGGAGCTGGCGGAGGGGATAAGGGTGGTGGGGGATCACCTCCACGTGGGGGACAGGGTGGAGGTGACGGGTATCTTCCGCGCACGCTGCGTGGAGCACGGGGGGGAGCCGGACCTGCACGCCGAGAACCTGCTGGTGCTAGAGGAGGGGCACCGGATCGACCGGCCCCTCGACCTCCGCCTGCTGGCCCTCTCCCTGGCCGTGATGGCGGCGGCCCTCTCCCTCCTCCTTCTCCCCAGCCTGAGGAGAAAGGAGCCCTTCCTGGGTTACTCCCCGGAGAGCGAGCGGTAAGGATAAAACACCGACCTTCCGACAACGGTGATGCTCCAGGAGCAGGAACTGGAAAGCTACCGCAGGGTGGGGAAGCTTCTGGCGGAGGTCAGGGAGAGGATCAGGCCCATGGTGAGGGTGGGGGAGTCACTGGTCAGGATAGCGGAGGAGGCGGAGAGGCTCATTCAGGAGAAGGGGGCCAAACCCGCCTTCCCCTGCAACGTCTCCCTGAACGAAGTGGCCGCCCACTACAGTCCGCCCGCCGACGATCCCACGGTGATCAAGGAGGGAGATCTGGTGAAGGTGGACCTGGGGGCCCACCTGGACGGGTACATAGCCGATACCGCCTTCACGGTGGCCACGGATGAGGAGGGGGAGAAACTGAAGGAGGCCGCCGAGAGGGCCCTGGAGGCCGCCATCGCGGCACTGAAGCCCGGGGTGGACGCGGGGGAGGTGGGAAGGGCCATAGAGGAGGCGGCCAGGGCGGCTGGGTTCAGACCCGTGGCCAACCTCACCGGGCACAGCCTCTCCCGCTGGACGCTGCACGCGGGCCTCACCATTCCCAACACCCACGTGAGGACGGGGCAGAGACTGGAGGCGGGACAGGTGGTGGCCCTGGAGCCTTTCGTGACCGCGGGGGCGGGATACGTGGAGGACACTAACGAGGTGCTCATCTTCAGGTACCTGAGGGAGCGCCCGGTGAGGCTCAGGATGACCAGGGAGCTCCTCAGGGACCTGAAGAGGGCGTACGACGGCCTCCCCTTCGCCGAGAGGTGGCTGGCCAGGCGCATGTCCAAGCTCAGGCTGAGGCTCACCCTGCGGGAGCTGGTGGAGACGGGGGCCCTCTGGCCCTACCACGTGCTGGTGGAGAGGGCGAGAAGGAAGGTCGCGCAGGCCGAGCACACCGTCCTGATCACGGAGGAAGGGTGCGAGGTCCTCACCGTCTAGGCCAGAACCAAGGGCTGCCCATTCAATCCAGCCACCTTGCTCGTGCGCTAGCCCCGTTTTGCTCCAACCACGGAATTAGCAAAAATCGACCACCGACGGCCGCGGACCTCACCTCCTTACCCTCAGGGAGAGGAGGGCCAGGACCAGCAGCAGGAGGGAGTAGGGGTAGAGAAGGGAAGCCAGGTTCCATCTCTCCAGCACCGCTCCTCCCGCCAGGGGTCCCGCCAGGTGCCCCACCGAGTAGGCCATGAGGAAAAGGGCCGAGGCCGCCCCGGCCTCCGGCACCGCCTCGGTGATGAGGGGAAGGGCGGAGGAGAGGGGGATCCCTATGGCCAGGCCCATCAGGCAGAAGACCGCCGTCACCTCCGCCACCGAGTCCACGAAGAGGACCAGAGGAAAGGAGGAGGCGCAGGCCAGCAGGCCCCACCCTATCACCCTCCTCCTCCCGAACCTGTCGCTGAGGAAGCCGAAGAGGGGCCTGGAGACGGCCAGGAAGAGGGCCGCCAGCCCGAACATCCCCCCTATCTCCCCCTGTGTCAGGCCCAGGCGGGAGGAAAGGTAGGGAGGGGCGAAGGGCTCCAGGAAGCCGAACCCCATCCAGATCAGGAGGGCCACCGAGCAGGAGAGGAGGGCGTCAGGGTCACGCAAGAACCGGAGGAGGGAAAAGGAGGGGCGGCTCCGGCGGGGTGGCTCCTCCAGCACCAGCAGGGCCGCCAGTCCCAGCAGGAGGGAGAGGAGGGACCAGAACCTGAAGGGGAGGGGATAACCCCCCAGTTCAGCCATCCCTCCCCCCAGCGGGGGACCCGCTATGGCCCCCACCCCCATGGAGGCCGTCACCCACCCCAGGGTCCTGCCCCTAGCGGAGGAGGGGGTCAGGTCAGTCAGGAGGGCAAGGGAGGCCACCCAGGTGGAGGCCGCCGCCATCCCCTGCACCCCACGGCTGAGGAAGAGCTGCGGGAAGGAATAAGCGAAGGAAAAGGAGAGGCTGGAGACCGAGAGCATCACCATCCCCAGCACCAGCACCCTCTTCCTTCCCCACCTGTCGCAGAGGAGGCCAAGGGGGAGGGTCACCACCAGGTGGATCAAGGGGTAGGCGGAGAAGATGAGACCGAGCAGGAAGGGGGGAAGGTTAAGCTCGGTGGCCCGGAGGGGAACGGTCGGGACCACTATGCCATACCCCGCCGCGTCCAGGAAGACCGCCGCGCAGGCCAGTAGGAGAGGGGCCCTCTTCATCCCTCTCCTCCGCCCGCCCGCTAAAAACTCTTCCTGAGGAGCAGCAGGGCATGGTCCTTTTCGTAGGGATGCAGGATCCTCTGCTCCACCACCTCCACCCCCTCACCCAGCTTCTTCCTTTCCTCCCCGAAGATCTCGCTGGAGTCCCTGGTGACGTCTATGCTCTTGGCCTTCACGAAGAAGAGGGCCCATCCCCCCGGCCTGAGGAAGGCGGCGAGGTTCCTTCGCAGGATCTCCGCCTGATCGGGCTGGGCCACGTCCTGGTAGATCACGTCCGCCTCCCCCACCAGGAAGCGGTAGGAGGAGGGAAACCTGGCGTCCGCCAGGATGGGGATCAGGTTCCTCCTGCTCTCGCAGAGGCGGAGGAGGTCCCTCATGGGGCGGTAGGAGACTTCCACGCACCATATCCTCCCCCCTTCCCCCACCACGTCCGAGAGGTGGCTGGCCGTGGTTCCCGAGGCAGCCCCCAGATACAGGACCCTCGAGCCGGGGCGGATGGGCATCTCCCTGAGGCCCAGGTGCAGGGCGGAGGCAAGCTTGCTCCGGTAGGGGTCCCAGATCCTGTACTCCACTCCCCCCACCTCCACGAGCTCCTCCCCGTAAACCCTCTGTCCCGGCACGGCGTTCCTGGTGGCGAGCTTCCTCCCCTCCGGGAACCTGAGCCAGTACACCCCCGGGAACCCCTCCTGCACCTCCACCCTCACTTCCTCCCCCTCCTTATCTCCTCCAGCCTCCTCTCCAGCTCGGCGGAGAGCCTGTCTCCCACGTACCCCCCGCCCAGCAGGTCCACCCTGGCCGCTATGCTGACCTTGCCCGCCACCGCCCTGGCTATCTTCCCCCTGAGCTTCTTGGGGGCGGAGCGGAGGGGTGGAAAGCGGTAGATCACCCCGTGCTTGGGCGGCTTCCCCTTGGAGCGCAGGGCCCTGAACAGGGCCTTCTCCGCCCCCAGCACCTGGATGGTGCTGGAGGGCATCCTCGCCAGCCTCTCCAGCCCCCCCGCCAGCGAGAGGAGGCGGGCCCCCAGCAGCCCTCCCACCACCGCCCTGAGGTTTGGGGCCACCTCCTCCATCCTCCGGTCCAGGTACTCGGCCAGCCTGCCTCGCAGGGAGTAAAGCTCCAGCACCGCCTCCCCCACCCCCCTCACCATCTCCAGGTCCTCCTTCCCCATCTCCGCCCCCAGCGAGTTCCTGGCAGCGGAGGAAATCCTCCTGGCCTCGTCGGGGGAGAGGCCCATTCCCCTCAGCCTTTCCTCCGTGAACTCCCCCCTCTCCCCCAGCGCCACCAGGAGCCTGGCGTAGCGCTCGTGATCCCTCACCATCTCCGCCAGCTCGGGGAAGTGCAGGGAGTACCACTCCCTCAGGAGGCCCGCCAGCAGGTTCAGGGTCCTGTCCACCTCCTCCAGCAGCCTGGAGGCGCTCACCACCGTCCTGTCCCTCTCCGCCATCCTCCTCCCCACCTCCTCCCTGGCGAGCTCCAGCGCCACCTCCCTCTCCCTCTCCCGCAGCTCCACCCCGCAGGCCAGCGCCAGCCTCCCTCCCTCCCTCCTCAGTTTCTCCCCTCCCCGGCTCGGAAACTCCCAGCGGAAGCTGAGCCCGGGAAAGCTCTCCCTGAGCCCCCTGGCCAGCCCCTCCTCCTCCACCACGAACTCCCTGTATCCCCGCTCCGCCAGCTCCCCCACCAGCTGGAGGTGCTGGGGGGTGGGGATTCCCCTGCCCACCTCCCTCAGCCTCCTTCCCGCCTCCCCGGCCCCGAAGGTCCTGAAGGCCAGCAGCTCCTCCCCGCGGAAGGCGAAGACCCCCGCCGCGTTCTCCGCCAGGTGCACCTCCATCCTCTCTTCTCTCCCCCTCCCGGCGATAAACCTACCTGAGCAGCCAGGGATTCCCTATCCTCACCTTCGTCAGACCCTCCCTCCTGCAGACCTCCAGGTACCTCTCCGCCTCCTTCCTGCGGGTGTAAGGGAGGTCGCTCATCCAGTGCGTGGGGTGAAAGGCCAGGAGGACATAGGGGATGGTGGGATCCAGATCGGCTATGAAGGAGGCCAGGGCCCTTATTTCCTCCTCGTCCACGTATCCGGGGACCAGGAGGGTGCTGGCCCTGAGGAAGGGCACCTCCGGCCTCTCCGGGTGGAGCCTGGAGAGCCGCTCGAAGTTCCGGTAAGGGGCCCTGGTCCTCACCCCCGAGAGGGCGTAAAGCATCTCCTCCGACCAGCACTTCAGGTCGGCCTTTATTCCCCCTCCGCTGAGCAGGCATATCTCCGCCACCTCCTCCAGGTCCCTGGGATGCTGGTTCAGGTTGGTCTCCAGGCATATCCTCAGCAGCCTCCCCTCCTCCTCCGCCCTCTTCCTCAGGGCCCTGGCGGAGGAAAGGACGAAGGGCATCTGGCTGGAGGGATCGCCCCCGAAGTAGCAGGCGCAGCCCACCCTCTCGCTCGCCTCCCCCGCCAGCTCCTCAGGTCCCGCCACCGGACCCCCGCGGGAGAGCATGGACTGAAAGGTGAAGTTCTGACAGAAGAGACAGTCGTAGGTGCAGCTGCCCAGGAAGATGGCCAGGTTGAAGTATCCCAGGTCCCCCCTCGGGGTGCGGCACCACCTGGGATAGCCCGCCCCTCCCGAGCCGGCGCAGAACTCCGCCGGGACGCAGTTGGTGGGGAGGGGATCCAGGTACCAGCTCACCAGCCCCCTCTCCGGGGTGCCCAGGACCCTGACCAGCCTCCCGTCCTCGTTCCTCACCAGCCCGCAGTACCCCACTCCCCCCTTGGGAATCCTGCAGTTGTTGCCGCACCCCTCGCAGGGAACCCCGGGGCCCGAGGGGACCGTGGGGGGAAGACCCCTCCCCACCCTGACCCTGGCGTGGGCGGCCTCTATCCAGGGCCTGGCCTCCTCAAAGCGCTCCCTCACGCAGGAGGGACACACCCCCAGCACGGAGGAGAGGATGGGCGCCTCCCTCCCGCACACCCCACACCTCAAGGTTACCCCTTTCCTTTCTCCCCGGGGAAGGCTTTAAGGGGGGGAGGGAGAGTGTAGAACGATGAAGGGCCTCAGGCTCTTCGGGACGGAGAGGCTGAAGAGGGGCTTCGCCAGCATGTGCAAGGGAGGGGTTATCATGGACGTCACCACCCCCGAACAGGCCAGGATAGCGGAGGAGGCCGGGGCGGTGGCGGTGATGGCGCTCGAGGCCGTTCCGGCCGACATCAGGAAGGCCGGGGGGGTGGCCAGGATGGCCGATCCCGCCCGCATCAAGGAGATCATGGACGCCGTGTCCATACCCGTGATGGCGAAGTGCAGGATAGGGCACTTCGCTGAGGCCCAGGTCCTGGAGGCCCTGGGGGTGGACATGATAGATGAGTCGGAGGTGCTCACCCCCGCCGACGAGGAATGCCACATCGACAAGCGGAAGTTCAGGGTCCCCTTCGTCTGCGGGGCCAGGGACCTGGGGGAGGCCCTGAGGAGGATCCACGAGGGGGCGGCCATGATAAGGACGAAGGGGGAGGCGGGGACGGGGAACATCGTGGAGGCGGTGAGGCATATCAGGCTCACCCTCCGCCAGATAGAGGAGCTCAGGAGGCTGAACAGGAAGGGACTGGAGGCCAAGGCCAGGGAATACGGGGTGCCGGTGAAGCTGGTGAGGGAGGTGGCGAGGCTGGGAAGGCTGCCCGTGGTCTGGTTCTGCGCCGGGGGGATAGCCACCCCGGCCGATGCCTCGCTGGTGATGCAGCTGGGGGTGGACGGGATCTTCGTGGGGTCGGGCATCTTCAAGTCCTCCGATCCCCCGCGCATGGCCAGGGCCATCGTGGAGGCCACCAGATACTACGACGATCCCCAGGCGGTTCTGCGGGCCTGCACGAACCTCCCCACCCCCATGAAGGGGATAGACGTCAGGGGGCTGCGTCCCGAGGAGCTTCTCCAGGTCAGGGGAATCTGAGCCCGGTGAGCCCTTGAGGATAGGCGTCCTGGGGCTCCAGGGGGCCGTTTCCGAACACCTTCATTCCACCCAAAAGGCCCTGAGGAAGCTGGGGAGGAGGGGGGAGGTGGTCTGGGTGAGCAGGAAGGAACAGCTGGAGGGGCTGGACGGCCTCATCCTGCCAGGGGGGGAGAGCACCACCATAGGCAGGCTGCTGCTGGTCACGGGACTCTTCGAGGAGATAAGGGAGGAGGTGAAGGGGGGGCTTCCCGTGATGGGCACCTGCGCGGGACTCATCCTGCTCGCCAGCGAGGGGGATGAGCAGGTACAGAGGACGGGGCAGCCCCTGCTGGGGCTCATGGACATGAAGGTGGTGAGGAACGCCTTTGGAAGGCAGAGGGAGTCCTTCGAGGCCGACGTGAGGGTAAAGGGACTGAAAGGGGGGCCCTTCCCTGGAGTCTTCATCAGGGCACCGGTGGTGGAGCGGGTGTGGGGGGAGGCCAGGGTCATGGCGGAGCTGGAGGGGAGGATCGTGGGGGTGAGGCAGGGGAAGAGACTGGCCTTCAGCTTCCATCCCGAGCTCACCCCCGACACCAGGATACACGAGTACTTCCTGGAGCTCTGCGCCGGGGGAAGGCCTACTGGTATTTCCTGACCCTGAGTTCCCTCCTCCTGGCGTCTATCTCCACTTCCACGTAGTCTCCAGGCTTGAAGGGGAAGGAGGAGTCCCTCACCAGCTCGGTGGGGAGGTAAATGAAAAACTTGTCATACTCCTTGCTCCCCGTCTTGCTTGGCCTGTTGATCAGCCTTCCCCTTCCCCTGGAAGCCATCCCATCGCTTCCTTTCCCCCTCTTTATAACCTTTCTGGTCCCCGGACGGTGGTTCTCCGGGTGCCGGAAGAAAACCCTTTGCTGTCACAAAGCGGAGAAGTGCCCGGACCGCAGGCGGACCTCATCTTAGGTAGACCAGACGATACGATCCCTTCCTCAGGCCCGCCAGCTCCCCGGCCTTCCTCACCGCATCCTCAAAGGTCCCCAGGTTGTCCACCAGCCCCCGCTCCAGGGCCTCCTTCCCGTACAGGGTGGAGCCGTCCCTGAGGGACTCCAGCACGTTCTCCAGGCCGGGACGGTTCCGCTTGATGCGCCCTATCGCCTCCTCCAGCAGGTTCTCCACCAGGCTCTGCAGGTAGCGGTTCTCCTCCTCGGTGGGACCCCGGTAGGGCGCCCCCAGGTCCTTCAGCTGCCCCGTGCACCACCTGTAGTACCTTATCCCTTCCTTCTCCAGCCAGTTCTCGTAGCTCACCCAGATGGCTATCACCCCCAGCCCGGCGGTGAGGGTGGTGCTCCTGGCGAAGATGTAGCTGGCGGCGGAGGAGAAGAGATAGGCCCCGGAGGTGGCGTATTCCCCGCACGTGACCACCACCGGTTTTTCCTTCCTCAGCTGGCGCATGACCTCCTCCGTCTCGAAGCAGGCCTGCACTGTCCCCCCCGGGCTGTTCACCTCCACCACCACCGCCTTCACCCGCTGGTCCCTCAGGGCCTTGTAGAGGAGATCGGCGTGACTGAAGTCCTGCACCTCCCCCTCTATCCTTATCACCGCCACCCTCTCCCTCCCCTGGTACCCCATCACGGCAAGGGAGGCGGAGAGGATGAGGAGGAGGGCCACCACCCCCCAGAGGTACCTCCTAACTCCCTTCTTGCCCATCCCCTACCTTTGGCCTGCCCCCTTAAAACGCAGGGGGGAGGGGGACCTGCTCCACCACCGTGGGACCCTCCCTCTCCTTGTCCCGGTGGAAGCGATAGAGGTAGCCGCTCACGGCAGCCTCCAGCCTCTCCTCGTGGGTGATGAGGAGGACCTGGCGAACGAGGGAGGGGAGGCGCTCGCGGAGCACCCTGGCGAGCTCCTGAATGGCCTCGGCGTCCAGGTTGTGGGTGGGCTCGTCCAGCGCGATCCAGCCCAGCTTGGGGGCCAGGGCCAGGGCCAGGGCCACCCTCATCACGAAGCAGGCATCGGTCCTCTCCCCGCCGCTGGCCACCCCCTCCACGGAGAGCCAGTTCCCCCTCCTGTCCCTGAGCTCGAACTCGTAATCTCCCCCCTCCCCCACGGAGAGCCTGAGGGAGGTATAATCGCCGTACGGGTAGACCTCCGCCCAGAGGTCCTCCATGAGCTCGTTCACCCTCTGCACGAAGAGAAAGCGCATCACGGCCTGGGTCCTCTGAAGGGCCTGCTGGAGAAGGGAGAGGGCTTCCGAGGCCTCCCTCAGCCTCAGGGACTCCAGTTCCTTCCTCCTCAGCTCCCTCAGTTCCCTCCCGAGGAGCTCCGCCCTCCCCCTCCTCTCCTCCACCAGCTTTTCCAGCGCCCCCAGCTCCCCCCTGATCCTCCCCAGCTCGGAGGAAAGGACCTGGTACTCCTCCCTCGTCCTCCTCTCCTCCTCCTCCCTGTACTCCCTCTCCAGCCCCCACACTTCCCTCCTCAGCTTCAGGTGGCGCAGCTTGATTTCCCTCAGCTCCCTCTGCAGCCTCTCAAATTCCCTCCCCAGCTTCCACCTCTCCAGGGCCTCCCTCCTCCTCCCCTCCGCCTCCTCCCTTCCCCTCCTGGCCTTCCGGTGCTCCTCCCTCAGGTTCCCCAGCTCCCCCTCCAGGGCCTCCAGCTCTCTCCCCCTCTCCTCCTTCCTCCTCACCACCTCCTCCAGCTCCCCCCTCAGCCTGGAAAGGCCCGCCACCTCCCCCTCCAGCCTCCTCATCCTCCTCTCCTCCCCCTGCAGCCTCCTCTCCTCCTCTTCCAGTTCCCTCTTGGCCTCCTCCAGCTCCTCCCTCCTCCTCTCCAGCTCCTGCAGCTCCCGCTGGCGCCTGGCCCTCAGCTCTTCCTTCTTTTCCTCCCCCAGCGGGGTCTCGCACACGGGGCAGACGGGGCCGGCCCTGGAGAGCTCCTCCAGTCCCCTCCTCACCTCCTCCTGCCTGGCCTCCACCCTGGCCAGCTCCTCCCTCAGCCTCCTTCCCTCCGCCCTCACCTCCTCAAGCTTGAGGGGAAGGCCCTCCAGCCCCCTCAGTTCCCTCTCCTTTTCCTCCTTCTCCCTCAGTTCCCTCCTCAGCCCCTCCTCCCTGTCCCTTAGGGTCTTCAGCTCCCCCCTGAGGCTCCCCGCCCTCCCCTCCGCCTCCGCCAGCCTGGCCCCCAGTTCCTCCTCCCTCCTCACCGCCCCGGCGTAGACCTCCTCCGCCTCCTTGGCCTCCCTCTCCAGCTCCTCGAGCCGTGGGGGCCCTCCCAGCCCCGCCTCCACCTCCTCCAGCCTTCTCCCCAGCTCCCTCATCCTGGCCTCCTCCTCCCCCGCCTTCCTCCTCAGCTCCTCCAGTCTCCTCCTCAGCCCCTCCATTTCCTCCAGCCTCCTGCCCAGCTCCTGAACCCTAGAGGAGAGCTCCAGCTCCCTCCTCCTGAGCTCCTCCAGCCTCCGCTCGCCCTCCCTCATCTCCTCCTCCAGCACCCTCAGCTGCTCCAGGAGCTCCTCCCTCCTCCCCTCCCTAACCTCCCTCCCCCTCTCCTCCGCCTCCCTGGCCAGGCGGCGGGAGAGGGTGCCGAGCCTCTGCCTGGCCTCCTCCAGCTTGTCCATCCCCATCAGCTCGTCTATTTTCTTCCTCCTCTCGGAGGGGCGGAGGGAAAGGAAGTAATCGAGCCTGTTCTGCTGGGAGTAGATCGCCCTCTCGAAGAGCTCGTAGCTCACGCCCAACAGCTTCTCCACCCTCTCCGTGACCTTCTGCGAGCTCTCGGTCTCCACCACCTGCCCGTCCGCCCTGCGGAGCTCGGAGAAGGTGGCTCCCTTCCTCCTTATCACCCTCCTCACCACGTACTCCTCCCCCTCTGGGGTGAGGAAGCCCACCTCCACCTCCGCCGAGTCCGAGGGCTCGGGCCTGTTCCTGATGAGGTCCTCCAGCCTGAGCCCCCTTTCCCTCAGGCCTGGAACGGTGCCGAAGAGGCCCATGGAGATGGCCTCCAGCACGCTGCTCTTCCCGCTCCCCATCCCCCCGACCAGCAGGTTGGTGCCGTCCCCCAGCCTGAGCTCGGTATCGGCATGCGACTTCCAGTTCCTGAGCCTGACCCTGGTGATCACCGCCCTCCCTCCAGCTCCAGCTCCACCATCCTCCTCACGTAGGCCCTCACCTTCTCCTCCACCTCCTCTTCCTTCCCCTCCAGCAGGAGGTGGTAGAGGCTCCTCGCCTCCAGCCCGAAGGAATACCCCAGCTGGGAGAGCTGCTCCTCGAGAAGGCGGAGGGTCCTCTCCTCGATGGTCGCCGTCTCCTCCATCCTCCTCAGCCACTCCCCTCCCTCCGGCTCGGAGGAGGAGGAGAGCTCCTCCCTGCTCACCACCAGCAGGGCCCTGTCCGAAAACTCCTCCTCCAGGGAGAAGGGATCCAGATCGCTCTTCTTACCCCTGGCCAGCCTCCCCTTCAGCTTCAGGCGGATGAGGGGGGGCTTGCTCCTGTTCCTCCTCTCCTTGGAAAGCAGGGCCTCCACCCTCTCCCTGATCTCCCGCTGGAGGGTCAGCACATCCTTCCCCCCGGCCTCCACCTCCTCGTAGAAGAAGTCCCTGGGGGTCTCGAGCTCCACGAAGCGATATCCATCCTCCTCCACCAGGTAAAAGCCCTTCCTGAGCTGCGCCTCCTCCGGCAGAAGCTGGGTTCGCTCGGTGCTCCCTGGGAAGAGGAGGGGCCTGCCGCGCAGGGAGGCCTCCGCCCGGCAGTGAACGTGCCCGCAGAGGTAGAGGTCGAAGCCGGGGGGAAGGTCCTCCGGGGAGAGGCCTGGCCTCTCCTCCCGAGAAAAGACGAACTGCCCCAGGGACTGGTGGAGCATGAGCACGTTGAGAGCCCCCTCCACCGGCCTGGGATCCCAGGTCTGGAGGAGGCTCCTGGCGTACCTCTCCGGAACGTAGCTCATCCCGTGCACCGCCACCCTTCCGTCCTCCCCCTCAAAGATCACCGTCTCCCTGTGGAGGTGAATCAGCATCCCCGCCGCCTCCAGAACCTCCACCGGGTTCTTCAGACCCTCCGTCCTGCTTTCGTGGTTCCCGTGCAGGGCCACCACGGGCACCCCCTGCAGGGAGAGGGGGGAGATCTCCCCCTCATCCTTCCCCATCACCCCCACCAGCCTCAGTCCCCCCTTCTCCACCCTGGGCAGGGTGAAGATCCTCATGGCCCTGGTCCAGACCTCGGGTCTGGGGGTACGGCTGTCGAAGAGGTCCCCCAGCAGGAGGATGAGGTCGGCCCCCTCCCTGACCGCCCTGCGCAGCGCCTCCTCCGCCTGCTCGAAGGAATCCCCCTCCCTGGCCGTTCCCCACTTGGCCCCGAGGTGGGTGTCTCCTATCACCGCCAGCCTCAAGCCTACCCCCTAATCCTTTCTCTGGCTAAAACCGTTGGGGTAAAATCGTTGCCCGACCATCTCCTACGGTGTCCCTACCCTGGGCGGAGAAGTACAGACCGACGAGGCTTGCGGAGATGGTGGGGCAGAAGGCCGCCCTCCAGCGGATAAGGCAGTGGATGGAAGGGTGGAGGAGGGGGAGCCCGGAGAAAAAGGCCCTGCTGCTCTACGGTCCCCCTGGCTCGGGGAAGACCACGGCGGCGCAGGCCGTGGCAAAGGAGATGGGCTGGGACCTCATCCAGCTCAACGCCAGCGACCAGCGCACCTTTGAGGTGCTGAAGAGGGTGGCCGGGGAGGCCGCGGTGACGGGGACCCTGACGGGTGGGGAGAGGAGGCTGGTGGTGCTGGACGAGGCCGACAACCTCCACCCGCAGCAGGACAGGGGAGGGCACAGGGCGGTGAAGGAGATCCTGCAGACCACCGTCAACCCCCTCATCCTCACCGCCAACGATCCCAGGGCCCTTCCCGCCGACCTCAGGAAGCTGTGCCTGGAGGTCAACTTCAGGCGCCTCACCCCCTCGGAGATAGAGGAGATCCTGCGCAGGATCTGCAGGGAGGAGGGAATAGAGGCCGAGCCCCTGGCCCTGAGGAGAATAGCGGAGGCCGCCAGGGGCGATGCCAGGGCGGCCATCAACGACCTTCAGACCTCCTGCGCGGGAAAGAAGAAATGTGGGATAAAGGACCTGGCCCTTTACCTGAGGGAGCTGGAGACCAACGTTTTCGCGGTGCTGGGGGCCCTTCCGCACCTCTCCTCGGTGGAGGAGGGGAGGAGGAAACTCATGGAGCTGGATCTTCCCCCCGACGAGGTGCTGGGGTGGATAAGCGAGAACCTTCCCCTCTCCCTCAACCCGCGGGACCGGGCCAGGTTGTACGAGGCCCTCTCCAAGGCCGACCTCTTCCTGGCCAGGGCCGTGAGGACGGGCCACTACGGGCTCTGGAGCTACGCCTCGGAACTCATGGGCTCGGGATCCTCCCTGCTGAGGGAGGGGGAGTTCGTCCCACGGAGGCTTCAGTATCCCAGCTCCGCCATCCTCTATGCCCAAACCCGACGCGAGCGAACGGTTAGGGACTCGGTGGCCAGGAAGTGGGCCCTGAGGACCCATACCTCCTCCAGGGTGACCAGGGGGCAGCTCCGCTACCTGGCCATCATAGCGGAGAAGAAACACGGAGTGGCGGAGGAGCTGGAGCTCACGGAGGAGGAGAGGGAGTACCTGAGGGAGCTGGTGAGGGCTTGAAATTGGTGAAGAACCTGAGGCTCGGCAAGCTGGCCACCGATCTCCCCAACCGTGGGCTCCCCGTCTACGGCTGGTTCCCCCTTAAGGAGGCCTTTTCCAGGCCCCTGGTGGTGATGCTCCTGCAGAACCTCTGGCTCTGGAGGGAGGACAGGGTGCTGGATCCCTTCTGCGGAAAGGGGACCACCCTGCTCGCCTGCAAGGAGCTGGGGGTGGGAGGGGTGGGATATGAGGTGCATCCCGTCTTCCTCTTCTTCTGCAGGGTGGGGCTCGCCGATTACGACGTGCCCTCCCTGAGGAAGGGGGCGGAGGAGCTCCTCTCCAGTTCCTTCCGCCCTCCCCAGCTCACCCCTTCCCCCTTCCTCAAAAGGTTCTTCCCCCCCGGCACCCTCCAGGACCTCCTCTTCTTCAAGGAGAGGATCCTGGAGAGGGGAGGGGGGGAGAGGGAATTTTTCCTCGCGGCGCTGGCCCTGGCCGCCGCGGAGTGCAGCTGGGCCGTGAGGGACGGGGCGGTGCTGAAGGTGAGGGAGAGAAGGGTTCCCCCCCTCCGGGAGGCCCTGGCCAGGAGGATAGGGTGGATGTGCGATGACCTCGAGAGGCTGCAGACCAGGGGGGCGGAGGTCAGGGTGGTGGAGGGGGACGTCAGGGAGGTGGAGCTGGAGGAGGAATCCTTCGACGCCGTGATCACCTCACCACCCTACCCGGGAAAGCTGGAGTACGTTACCGCTTACAGGCTGGAGCAGGAAATCCTGGACCTCCCTCCCCCCCCGCCGGAGAAGCTGCTGGGGGTGAGGAGCAGGGGAGGGAAGCCGGTTTTCGACCTGGAGGCCTACCTGGAAGACCTCTCCAGGGTGGTGGAGAAGCTCTACGCGGCCTGCAGGGAGGGGGCGGAGATCAACCTCATCCTCTCGGACGGCTGCTTCCCCGAGGAGAGAAGGATCTTCGAGGTCTGTTCCCCCCTCTGCGAGCTGGCGGAAAGGGTGGGCTTTAGGGTCAGGAAGGTCACCGTGATCAACGAGAGGTTCTGCACCACCCCCTCCAGGAAAAAGCTGGGGGTCGCCAGGGAGTACCTCTTCCAGTGGAGGAAGGAATAAATCACGGTTAAAACCAAGGTAATCCCAGAAGGAAGCGCGGAAGGGAGAATTAAGAGCCCCTATTTGATCAATAATTTCCTCGCCATGGCCTTCGGGTGCAACCTCTCGGAGAGAGTCCATGAGAGGAGAAAGAGTGTATTGCTAAGATAGTAGTCAGAAAAGCGCGCGAGCTTGGCTGCCTCTGCTCTTTACTATACCGGGCCCCGGAAGAAGGGCTCCCTCCTCTCCACCGCCAGCTCGAAGGCCCTCCTCACCTCTTCTTCAGTTCCCTCCCTCAGGGGGGTGAGCAGGTCCACCAAGTTGTCCCTCCTCATCAGGCAGGGTTTGAGGTAGCCGTCGTGGGTGAGCCTGAGCCTGGTGCAGTGCAGGCAGAACTCGGAGTTGTGCATGGGCCTCACCACCTCCACCTCCACCCCGTCCAGCACGTACACCCTCCTGGCGTTCTGCTCCCTCCTCACCACCTCCCTTGCCCTCTCCCTCAGCCACCCCTCCACCCCGGACAGGTCCGCGTGAAAAGCCTCGTAGATCCAGGGGGGGTCCCAGGGGAGCCTGATGAGCTCCAGCAGCTGAAGCTTCAGCCCCCTCTCCCTGGCGAATTCCACCATCCTCCCCACCTCGTCCTCGTTCACCCCCCTGAGCACCAGCATGTTGAGCTTCACCGGCTCCAGTCCCGCGTCCAGCGCCGCCCCTATCCCCCTCACCACCCTCTCCAGCCCCCTCGCACCCGTGAGCCTGGCGTACTTTTCGGGATCCAGCGTGTCTAGGCTGACGTTCACCCTCCTCAGCCCGGCCTCCGCCAGGGCCCCCGCCCTCCCCTCCAGCTCCAGCCCGTTGGTGACCAGGGAGACCTCGTCCGCATGCTCCGCAATCTCCCTCACCACCTCCTCCAGGTCCTCCCTGAGCAGCGGCTCCCCTCCCGTGAGCTTCACCCTGCTCATGCCCAGGGAAGAGGCCACCTCCGCCGCCCTCCCCAGCTCCTCCGCCTCCATCCTCCTCCCTCCCCCCTCCATCCCCTCCCTGTGGCAGTAGAAACAGCGGAGGTTGCATTCCCCCGTCACGGAGATGCGCAGGCCCCTCACGGGCCTCCCGAAGCGGTCCCTCACCCCCATCCCCTCAGCCTCAGCTCCACTTCCTTCCCCCTTCCACCCTTCAGGGAGGAGAGCATCCCCCTGAGGGTTCCCGAGATCAGCCTGCTGACGAAGGGATTCAGCGGGACCCTCCTCCCCCCCACCCAGAGCTCCACCTCCCCTTCCAGCGCCGCGCACCTCCTCTTTCCCCTCCTCCCCGCGGCCGCCGCCAGCAGG
>Ga0185307_1000620_pt1 | contig 22085 bp, 24 predicted proteins | sample LHCtaG_FD_128010 | JGI IMG/M metagenome (GOLD analysis project Ga0185307, IMG submission 128010) | Hot spring microbial communities from Little Hot Creek, USA to study Microbial Dark Matter (Phase II) - LHC4sed_matched (SPADES... | ecosystem: Environmental > Aquatic > Thermal springs > Hot... | reverse complement strand
CTAAGATTGATGCCCTTCTTCCAAGAATTATTTCCATAAAAAGGGCAAAAAAACTTATAAAAAGAAAGAAAATTTTTAAATTCTTTCTTTTTTCAGCAATAGATAAGCTTAAAAAGAAAAAAAATACAAATACGTAAGAAGTAGAAGTGATAACTATACCTTTTAACAAGCTAATTTTGTTTGCGATGAATACTGTACTTGGGCATTGGTTACTTATTAAGCAGATCTTAATTCCGGAATAGATGTGGTGCAAACTTACAGCTAAACAGATCAGTGCTGGCGGAAGATAAAATAAGGGAGATTTATAAAATTCAGGATCTTTTTTCAATTTTAGAGCTAAAAAGAGGGCTAAAATTATGTGAAATAGATAGTTTTTTAGAAAATCTTCAAAGGTTCTTACTATATTAGGAGGCATAAAGGCAAAGGGAAGAAGAAAGAAAAGAAAGAGTATATTTAAGATAAGGAACCCTTTGGGTAAATTTAAAGGATCTTTTGGCTCACGAATTAAGTTTGTTAAAAAAAGAAGAGTTAGTAGAACAAAACCAATCCAAAGGAAAGTCTTAGAATGGGTAAAAAAAATGGCAATCCAAATAGCTAACCAGCTAATAAAGAAAACCTTATTCATAGAATATCAAAATTATTCTAAAATAAACCCTTGTCAACAGTTTAAAGTTATAAAATTTTCGGTTAAAATCTCAAATAAGCTTTAATAAAAAGGATAATAAAAATTTGAGCCAGATAATTCTTCTTAGACCTAAAATTGGGTTTGGGATTGGAGGAGCAGAGGCTCATGCAGGAATGATTGCATTAAAACTTTTAGAGCGAGGATTTAAAGTAGGAGTGGTTGCCCATACTGTATCTTTCAAAGAAGAGATTTTAAAAAGACTTGAAGTCTATAAAGTTAGATGGAAAGGCTTTGGATCTACACCAAAGCATCTTTTTTTTATTTATCAAGCAAAAAAAATCCTTTCTAAGCTTTCTAACTACAAAATAGTAAGTTTTTTTCGTTATCCCTACCCTTCTGACCTTTTTATACTTTGCGACCCAATGGTTGCCTTTTTACAAAAACAAAAGGCATCATTTTTAAAAAACTTTAGTCTTCGCTATAAAATACTTTTGAGCCTTGAAAAAAAAGCCCTTATTAATGCAAAAAAAGTGGTTTCCCTTTTTTCTTTGGGTAAAACTCTTATTAAAGAGTTTTATCCAGAAGCATACGATAAAACTGTAGTTTGTTATAGAGGAATGGATTTTAAAAAGTTTAACCCTTCTTTAAAGGGGCTTAAAGAGACATTTAGGAAAGAAAAGGGCTTTTCTGAAGAGGATTTTTTAATCCTTTTTGTAGGTTATGATATAAAAAGGAAAGGGCTTCCTCTTTTACTAAAGGTTTTGTCTGATCTTCCAGAAAGAGTTAAACTCTTGGTTGCAGGGGTAGAAGGAAAGTCAAATCAAAGAGTTGTTTATTTAGGTAAAATAAAAGAAGTAGAAAAATACTATGCTATGGCAGATCTTTTTGTCCTTCCCACTTTGTATGACCCAGGAGCCCTTGCCACTTTAGAAGCCTTAGCTACAGGAACTCCTGTTATTACAACTCTTTATGATGGAACAAGTGAATTTATAAAAGAGGGTATAAACGGATTTGTTGTAGAAAGAAATGAAGAAGCACTAAAATCAGCTATTTTAAGAGCAATGGAAATTTCTTTTGATCCTCTTAAAATTTATGAGTTTATAAAACATTTAACTTGGGATAATTATGTGGACTGCCTTATTTCTCAATTGGAAACTCTTTAAGTTTTATTTTTTTATTCCAGATGCTGAAAAGATATTAAAAAAACTGGAAAATGAACCTTTTGAAATAAAATGTATAAAAAAGAGCCCATCTCATAGAAACTTTATTTTAAAGTTTCTTTCAGAAAATTCTTCTTACCTTTTTTTGAAAGCTTTTATACCAAGACTATTTAAAAAAAATAGAATAAAAAAATATTTTAAGGCTTTTAAAAATTTAAAGAACTTAAATGTTTCTTTACTTGAGCCATTTTTTCTTTTTTGGGAAAATCCTCAAATAGCCTTTTTAAAAAAAGAGCCCTTTTACGGAGGTATTGTTTTTCCTTATATTGAAAAGGGATTTCTAAAAAGAGAGAATCTTTTCTTAGATGATAAAAAAGAAAATTTAAATCATAAGCTTATAAAAAACTTAATTTCCTTTATTTTTGAACTTCACGAAAAAGGGATCTTTCTTAAAGATACTAAGTTCAATAACTTTTATTATACTTCCGAAGAAAATTTTAAAATTTTTGATCTTGATGGAATAAAATTTTACAAAAAACCACTTTCTAAATTAGAGCGCCTAAAAGACATTTCAACCTTAGCTATGAGCCTTGAATGGGAAAAGATAACTAATGCAAGAGCTTTGGTTTTTGAGATTTATAGAGAATTTTTTCCAGAACTTAAAGAAAAAGATTTTGAAAAATTTAGCCAATTTATAGATAAAAAAAGAAAAAAAAGAGAAAAAGCTTTGAAGACTTTAAGAAGAAACTAAAAAATAATTTTTTGTCCTTATTTTTAAAGGATAAATTTTATAATTTTTCAAAATTTCTTCAGAAATATTATCTTCTCTAAATAAAATAAAACTATTCTCTGGAAGATTTGAGCAAGTTTTAAGATAATAAATGTGTGGAATTAATTTATATTTATATTTTAAATAATATAAAAGATGGTGCGGAGTTGTTTGACAAAGATAAAGTTCCTTTTTATTAACCATAATATTAGCAATTTTAAAAGCTCCATTTCTAAAATGATTCATTTTCTCTTTGTGTAAGGGATAATAAAAACTAACATAAAGTGTTTTTAATAAGAAAACTATGCTTAAAAGGAAAGCAAAAAGATATTTGGGAGAGGAAAAATTTTTTAGTAAAAAAATCAAATTGATTATAAAAAATAAAAAATAAAATGTATAAAAGATTTTTTCAGGTTTGTATTTAGAAAAAGAAAGATAAATAAAGCCTGTGACCAAAAGAATTAAGTTAATAAGAGGAAGTATTTTTAAAAATAAGATTTTTAAATTCTCTGGAAGGTAGTTTTGCTTTATGTAGTAATATATAGAGAGGGTACTTAAAAAAATTAGTCCTGATGCTGAGGGCAAAATATAGCGGAGTCTTGCCCCAGGAAATAGAAAATGAAAGATATAAGATAAAAAGAAGAAAAAGAAAGAAAAAATAGCAAAGTTATAAAAAAGAGGATTAGATTTAATAAAGGAAGTAAAATTTTTATTTTTATAAGAGATTAAAAACCAAAGCCAAGGTGAATATCCCAAAAAGGCAAAAATAGTATAAGCTTTGAAATGTTGTGAAAAACTCATTTCCTGTGCTTTAGCTAAAGATAAATATTGATAAATCCAAGCTAATATAAAGGGTTTAAATCCTATTTTAAGACTTACTAATATTGCCCAAAGAGAAAATATCCCTAAATAAGTAAAAATTCCTAATATATGGGGAATGCTTAAAAACTCTTTTAATCTTTTTTTAAAAATAAAATAAGAAAAAAGTGCAAGATAAAAGAATACAAGAGCTTGAAAAGTTTTAGTTAAGATACCTAATCCTAAAAATATACCAGAAACTATATAAGCAGTTATTTTTTTATTTTTAATTTCATAAAAATAAAACCAGCTATAAACTGCTATAGTTATTAACATAGTATAAAAGCCCTCAATTTCAGCTCTTATGGCTTTGTCTATAACTTCAGGGGTGGTAAGAAATATTAGACCCGGTATAAGTATTTCAATAAGAGAAGGATTAAAAGATATTTTTTTATACTCTGTTAAAAGTTTTTTCCAAATAAAAACTAAAAATAAGGAAGTTAAAATCAAACAAAGAGAAGAAAAAAATCTTGCAGTAACTTCTGAATAACTTTTAGTTATAAAAAAGAAACCAGCTAAAGCCCAATTAAAAAGAGGAGGTTTATTAAAATAGGGTTCATTAAAGAGCTCTGGTATTAGAAATTCTTTATTTTCAAGCATTTGAAGTGCTATAAGGACTCTTCTTCCTTCTTCTCCTTGGAATTCTTTTTCTCCAAGAAAGGGAAAATAAAGAGCAAATCCAAAGAAAAATAAAATGAAGATTGTAAAAAGTGTTTTTTTCATCAAATTATGTTTATTTTCGGAGCAGTAGATTTAATATTATAGTTAAAAGAATACTAATAAGAACGGAAGTTGCTAAAGGAAAATAAAAAGTAAAATTTCCTTTTTTAATATAAATATCTCCTGGAAGCTTTCCTAAATAGGGGAGCTTGGGAATAAAAGTAAGTAAAAAGCCTAAACAAATTATTATAATACCTAAAAGTATTAAAAATTTCCCTAAACTAGAAAGTTCATTCATAGTAAAATAAAATTTATTAAAAAATGTAAAAATTGCAACGCTTAAAAGATGTATTAAAATTTTTAAGAGAATGATTGAAAAAGCAAGGCTTTCTGAAGAAGAAACAGAAGTTATTGAAAAGTGCTGAAGAAATATAATGATCATTTCTTTTTTTCCTGGGTTTAAAGGAGATTTTAACTTTTTTCAATTTGAACCCTTAGATGAAAAATTTTTTAGGCTGCTTTCTCAAGCCAGAGCAGTTATTTTCCCTCCTACTATTTCTCCTGAAATTTATTTTTTGGTGAAAAATTTAGGTATACCTGTTTTTCCAGAATATACCTTTAGATTTTTTTATCCTGGGAAAATCGGACAAATTATGCTTTTAAGACTTTTAAATTTACCCTATCCTGAAACTGTTATAATATCAAGACTTTGTGGATTAGAAGAAAATCCTTATAAAAGACTTTTGGAAATGAAATTTCCCTGTGTAATAAAAGGAAATTACGGAGATGAGGGAAGAGAAGTTTTTTTGGTAAATAATGAAGAGGAATTTAAAGAAATTTTAAAAATAATTAAAAGCTGGGAAAGAGAAAATAGGTTTGGTTTCCTTATCCAAGAATATATTCCTTGTGATTTTGATGCAAGAGCTATTGTTATAGGAAAAAAAATTTTTATAATTTTTAGAGAAGGGGGATTTAAAAAAAATATAGTTCAAGAAGGTAAAATTATACCTTGTCCCAAAAGGGGCTTAAAAGAAAAAGTTTTAGATCTTACTAATAAAATTATAAAAAATACTTATTTTAATCTTGTAGCTATAGATTTTCTTTTTAAAAACGAAAATCCTTTGATAAGTGAATTTAACTTTGTTTTTGGGAGAAGGGCGATAGGAGAAAAAAAATATGAGAATTATCTAAAAAAAGCTATAAAAGATTTCTTAGAAAATATAAAATAAAATGATGAAGTTTTATTTAAAGACACTTGGATGCAAAGTAAATCAAGTAGAAAGTGCTTATATTATAGAAAAATTAGTTGAAGAAGGATTTACTTTTTCTTCAGAAGAAAAAGCAGAAATTCTAATTTTAAATAGTTGTATTGTTACTTCAAAAGCAGAGGCAGAAACTTGTAAAATCGTAAAAAAATGGCTAAAATTAAATCCTCAAATTATTGTTCTTACAGGATGTTATGCTCAAAAATTTTCTGATAAAATTTTTAATTTTCCTAAAAATAGCCTTAATATAAAATTCTTGATTTTAGGACAAAAAGAAAAGTTTAGAATGGTAAAAATTTTAAAAAACCTTTTAAATAGAGAAAGTAAAGAAATTGTCTCTCCTCTTGTTTTGGTTGAAGATATTTCTCGAGAAAAGACTTGCTATCCTATAATTATTAATGATTTTTTTGCTCATTCAAGGGCATTTATAAAGGTTCAAGATGGATGTGATAATTTTTGCAGTTATTGTATTGTTCCCTATGTAAGAGGTCAACCAAGAAGTGTTTCTTTAGAATATATATTAAAACAAATTGATATTTTTGTAAAAAGAGGATATAGAGAAATAGTATTGACAGGAATTAATCTCAGTAAATGGGGGATAGATTTTAATCCACCAAAAAATTTAACTTATCTTTTAGTGAAAATAGAAGAGTTTTTAAATTCCTTTGGTAAAGAATTTATTTTGAGACTTTCTTCAATAGAAGTAAATGAAATTGGAGAAGATTTTTTTGATTATGTTAAAAATAGCAAATTTATAGCTCCTCATTTTCATTTTCCTTTACAGAGTGGGTCTAATAAAATTTTGAAACTTATGAAGAGAAAATATTTAAGAGAAAAATATTTAGAAGTTTTGGAAAGGCTTTATGAGCTTTTTCCTCATGCTACTTTTGGTGCAGATGTAATTGTAGGTTTTCCTGGGGAAGAGGAAAAAGATTTTATAGATACCTATGAACTTATTGAAAAATCGCCTTTAAATTGGCTTCATATTTTTCCTTTTTCTTTGAGACCAGAAACCTTTGCAGAAAAGTTAAATTCTAAAATAAACAAGCAAGAAATAGAAAATAGAAAAAAGATATTAAAAAGACTAATAGAAGAAAAAAGAAAGAATTTTTTAGAAAAAGAGCTTGGAGGAATAAGAAAAGCAGTGATTGAATATTTTGATAAAAATAAAAGCATGTGGAAAGCTCTTTCAGAAAATTATATTACTACCTATGTAGATTTGAATAAATTTAATAAAGGAAGTGAAAATTGGCAAGAAAAAATTATAAAAATAAGATTTTCTAAAAAAGAAAAAGACTATCTAATAGGAGATTTTTTAAAACTCTTGTAAAAAATAATTCCATAGTGAAATCCTGAGGTAATAGTTAAAAAAATAACAACCTGTGTAATTATAAAAATATAAATTTCTTTTAAAGGTCTTATAAATAAATGCAAGAAGTATAAAAATAAGAATAAAAGCTGAGATATTGTACAAGCTTTTCCTAAATAGGTTGGACTAAAGTTTGCCTGATTAGGGTATTTTAAAAGTAAAAATAGGGCGCCAATTAATATGGTTATATCTCTTATTATAAGAATTAAAACAAGGTTTAAAGAAATGTTTTTATTTAAATAGAGCAATACAAAGAGCATATTTATAAAAACTTTATCTGCGATAGGATCAAGAATTTTTCCAAGATCTGTTTTTTGCTTAAAAACTCTTGCAATATTACCATCTAAGGTGTCACTTAAAATAGCAGTTCCTATTAAAAAAAGTAATATTAAGGTATCTACTTTTTTTATCCAAAGAAAAGGAAAAATTAATCCTAAAAGTAATCTATATAAACTTAAGATATTTGGGATACTTAAAAAATCTTTTTTCTTGATTTGCATAAATTGTAATTATAACTTAAAATTTATTTTTATGATAATTCTTCATATTTGTTGCGGACCCTGCAGTATTTATCCTATTTCTCATTTTAAGAAAAAGGGGATTAATTTTAAAGGCTATTTTTATAATCCAAACATACATCCTTATAGAGAATTTCGTCAAAGAATAAAGGCTTTAGAAGAAATTCAGAAAATTTTTGATTTTGAAGTTATATGGGATAAAGAATATGGATTGCGAAAATTTATTAAAGAAACCTTTATGCTTTGGGATAAACCTAATAAAAGATGCGAAAGATGTTATATTATGAGACTTACTTCTACAGTTAAAAAAGCTCTTGAGTTAAAAGCTGAGGCATTTACTACAACTATGCTTTACAGTATTCATCAGAATCATGAACTTTTAAAAGAAATTGCAGAAGATTTAAGTCATAGTTATAAGATATCCTTTTTTTATGAGGATTTTAGAATAGGTTATAAAGAAGGAGAAGAAATTGCTAAAAATCTTAATATTTATAGACAGAGCTATTGTGGATGTATCTTTAGTGAAGAAGAAAGATATTCTAAAAAAAGAAAAAAAGAATTAATCAAAGAATTAAAAAAATCAGAAACTTAATGATATTTTTTCATTTCATCTATTATAAAAGACAGAGCAAGAAAGGCTTCTTGTCTATGTTTAGCAAATATTGCAATTGAGGCAACCATTTCTCCCACTTTTAAAAAGCCAGTTGCATGATAAATAATGGTCTCAACAAGATCAAAATTTCTGATTGCTTCTTCTCTAATTCCCTTTAATTTTTCAATTACCAATTCTTTTATGTGAAGTCCTTTAGCAGGGACTCTTTCTCCTTCTTTCAAATCATATTCTCTAACAAATCCTTTAAATTCTAAAATACAACCAAATTTTCCTTTTAGATTTTCACAAAGAATTTCTTTTTCTTTTAAATAGGTTTTATAATCCCTAAAAACCATTTTTTAAAAATTAGTTTTTATAATATTTACAAAAGTTAGTATAGAAATGTTAAGACTGCATAACTTAGTAAAATAAATATAAATGATATATAAAAAAATGCAACTCACAATAAAAAATGTTTTTATTTTATAGAAAAAAGTAAAATTTTAAGATAAGAAAGATATAAAAGTTTTGAGATCTTAAAGATAAGCCGGCGGAGGGGCTTGAACCCTCAACCTTGGGATTACAAATCCCACGCTCTGCCTATTGAGCTACGCCGGCAATATATAAAGTCTTCGGAGGAGGCGGGATTCGAACCCGCGGCACGGGTTTTTAGCCCGTGCACTCGCTTAGCAGGCGAGCGCCTTCGACCTCTCGGCCACTCCTCCATTTTTTTCCTAATTCCGGGGCGTGGATTCGAACCACGATTCTGGGAGCCAAAGTCCCATGTCCTGCCAGTTAGACGACCCCGGAACAATTTTATCCCATAAAAAATATAACATTTCTTTCTTTTTTTGTAAAGAGTTTTTCAATCTTAATCATCGATCAATCTTTTAATTTAATAAATTTAATTTAAAATTTTTTATTCTCCCCTTGACAAAATAGATTTTGATTTTAATTTTGAAAATAAATTTCAAATTTAAAGAGGGTAAAATTATGGGTTTAACAACAGAAATAGTAAAGGATTTTAAAAAATTTATAAAGAATAAGGGATTAAAATATACCTCTGAAAGAGAAGAAATACTAAAAGAGATTTTAAAATCTAAGGATCATTTTGATGTTGATGAGCTTTATATGAAGTTGAGGAAAAAGGGTAGCAAAGTTTCTAAAGCTTCAGTTTATAGAACTATTCCCCTCCTTGTTGAAGCAGGTTATATTCAAGAAGTTTATAAACAAGATGCCAGATCTTATTATGAACTTACTTTAGATAAGCTTCCTCATATTCACTTTATATGTATTAAATGTAAAAATGTAGATGAAATATTAGATAATTATTTAGCAGAACTTATTCAAAAAAAAGCTAAAGATAAAAATTATACACCACTAACATATCATCTGGAAATATTTGGTATATGTTCAAATTGCAAAAAGGGGGTATAAGGTCAAGATGTTATTGATTGATGTAAGGTGCGGAGACAAAATAAAAATTAAGGAAATTCTTGGTAATGAAGCAGTACTTAAAAAGATAGAAGCTATGGGATTAAGAAAAGGAGATACTTTTGAAGTTATTCAGAGATGGGGAAGAAACCTATTAGTAAGGAATGGGAATAACAGACTGGTAATAAGTTCAGATATAGCTAAAAATATCGAAATAGAATTAATAGAAACTGCTGTACCTTCTTGTGAAATTAAGTCCCATAAAGGAAGGAGAAAAAGATGGAGATGGGGTTGGTTTAAATGAAAAGAAAATTTAGCAGAATCCCCATCTCTAACATCGTAGAATTTTTTTGGCAAAATAAAAGTCATAAAGGATTTTTAAAAGATTTAAGTTATGGAGGTTCATATATTGAAAGCAAAATTATTCCTTCTAAAGATGAAGAAATACCTATTATTTTGTTTTTAGAAGGAGCACAACCTTCAATTAAACTATTTTTTAAAGGAAAAGTTGTAAGAACAAATAAAAAGGGTTTTGCTGTTAAATATACCTATATTTCTCCTGAGAGTTTTGAACATTTTAAAAATTTTGTAAGTTATAACTATTCCTCCTTAGAAATAGCAGAAAAAGAGTTTTATAGATTCTTAGGAGAAGCTCATCCTTTATTTAAAGGTTTTATAAATCTTAATATTTTAGCTTTAAAAAATGAAATCTTAAAATCCATCTTAGAAAGAGCTTTTTTATATAGTCCTGATAAACCATTTGTTCTTTCAAGTGGCAAAGAGAGTCCTTATTATCTTGATTGTAGAAAAATTACTCTTTATTCTTCGTCTTTTGGTTTGATAGGTGCACTTTTTTGGCAGAAAATAAAATATTTAGGAGTAGATGGAATTGCAGGAATGAGCATAGGCGCAGATCCAATTGTATGTTCTATTCTTGCAAAAGCAAATGAAGAAGATATTCCCTTAGAAGGAATTTTGGTAAGAAAAGAACCCAAAAAATATGGAACCCAAAGACAAATTGAAGGAAATATAAGAGAAGGAATGGATATTGTTTTAGTAGAAGATGTAGTAACCACAGGTGGGTCTGTTCTTAAAGCAGCTGAAATACTTGAAAAAGAAAAACTTCAAATTATTAAAATTTTTGCTTTAATTGATAGAGAAGAAGGAGGAAAAGAAAATATAGAAGCTAAGGGCTATGAATTTGAAGCTTTTTTTACTCTAAGTGAGATTCTAAAAAAATATCAGAAATTATCAAGTAAAGGTATTTAAAGAGGTGAAAAATTATGAAAAAAATAATATGGATTTTAAGTTTGCTTATAATTTTTGCAATTTATGCCTGTAAAAAACCTTCTGAAAAAATAGAAGTAAAAAAATTCCTTAACGGAGCTGGAGCAAGCTTTCCTTATCCTCTTTATGCTAATTGGGCAAATGAATATTATAAACTTACAGGGGTTAAAATTAATTATCAATCCATAGGTTCTGGAGGGGGTATTAGACAAATTATAGAAAAAACTGTTGATTTTGGAGCAAGTGATATGCCTCTTAAACCAGAAGAAGTAGAAAGCAAAAGACTTTTACAATTTCCTACTGTAGTAGGTGCTGTTGTACCTGTGGTTAATCTTCCTGAATTAAAAAACTTTCATTTAACACTTGATGGAGAGGTACTTTGTAAAATATATTTAGGAAAAATCAATAAATGGAATGATTCAAAAATAAAAACTTTAAATCCTGGGATAGATCTTCCAGACAAATCTATAACACCTGTATATAGAGCTGATGCATCTGGAACAACAGCTATATTTACTAAGTATTTAACTGAAGTGTGTAAATCTTGGAAAGATAAAGTAGGGTATGGAACAGCTGTAAATTGGCCTATTGGAATAGGTGCTAAAGGAAATGAAGGAGTAGCAAATTATGTTAAAAGAACTCCTTATACTATTGGATATGTAGAAATAGTTTATGCCTTTCAAAATAAACTTTCTTATGTAAAACTTAAAAACCTTTCTGGCAATGTAGTTGAACCTAAGGAAGAAAATATTAAAGAGGCAATCCTTTATGGAAATTTTGAACCTTCTAAACATTTTTATGCTTGGCTTACCAATACTCCAGGGAAATCTGCTTGGCCTATAGTAGGGGCAACTTATATTCTTCTTTCACAAGATAAAGAAGAAACTAATAAAGAGGTAGTAAAATTTTTTGATTGGGCATTTAAGGAGGGAGATAAAGTTGCTAAAGAATTAACTTATACCCCTCTTCCAGAAGAGATAAAAGAGAAAATTAGAAATTATTGGAAGAAATATAAAATATATTAAAAAATATTCAGTTAATTCAAAAATTTTCCAGCTTGAAAAAATACTATAAATTATTAGAATTAAACCAAAATTTTATTGTGGTCTACTTTATTCTTTAGGTTTATAGTGACAAAAAGAAGTTATTATTTAGAGATAGTAATAAAGAACTTTTTAGCTTTTTGGGCTATTTTTTCAGGACTTCTTTTTCCTTTTACAGTTTTTTTAATCTTATTTTATGAATCTAATTTAGCTATCAAAACCTTTGGGATAGTTAAATTTTTAACCACTACCACTTGGGATCCTGTTTCTGAAACTTTTGGTGGGCTTACTATGTTAACAGGCACTTTAATAAGTACCTTTATAGCTGTTCTTATCGCAGCTCCTGTAGCTATAGGAATAGCTATTTTTATAACTGAACTTGCGCCTTCTTTTCTAAAAGAAATAGTTACAAGTGCTATACAGCTTTTAGCAGCTATCCCAAGTATAATCTATGGAATGTGGGGGTTTTTAGTATTAGCTAATTTTATGAGGACTTATGTAGAACCTTCTTTACAAAAAATATTTTTTACCTTTCCTTTATTAGGGAAACTATTTTCTGGACCACCTACTGGAATTGATGTTCTTACTACCTCTTTGGTTTTATCCATAATGATTATCCCTTTTATGGCTTCAATGGTAAAAGATTCTTTTGATCTGGTTCCCTCTGTGATGAAAGAATCAGCTTATAGCTTAGGAGCAACTAAATGGGAAGTTATTAAAGATGTTGTTATTCCATATACTGCCTCTGGTATTACAGGAGGGCTTGTTCTTTCAACAGGCAGAGCTTTAGGAGAAACAATGGCAGTAACTTTTTTGGCAGGAAATGTAGCCCAAATTCCTACTTCTTTGTTTTCACCATTTACAACTATAACAGTAGCTTTAGCAAACCAGTTTACAGAAGCAGACACTCCTCTTTATCTTTCTTCGCTTTTTTATTTATCTTTTATCCTTTTTGTTCTTTCTTTTATAATTCTTAGTTTTGCTAAACTTATGGTACTTAGATTAGAAAAAAAATGGAAATAAAAGTTTTTAAAAGAAAATTAATAAATTATATAATGTTACTAATTTCTTTTTTAGCTGCGCTTTATGGATTATTTTGGCTTTTTTGGATTTTGGGTACTCTATTGGTAAATGGATTTAAATATCTTAATTTAGAACTCTTTTTACAAGATCCCAATCCTCCAGGAATTGAAGGAGGAGGGCTTAAACATGCTTTTGTTGGTCATTTTATTATCACCTCTTTAGCTACTTTAATAGGCGTTCCTACAGGAGTATGTGCAGGTATTTATTATGCAGAATATGGGAGAAATTCTAAAATTTTTATGTCACTGAAAAATATTACTGATATAATGGTAAGTACCCCTTCTATTATTATGGGTGCAGTAATGTATGCTTTAATGGTCATCCCTTTTAAACAATTTAATGCCCTTTCCGGAATTTTTTCCTTAGCACTTCTTATGATCCCTGTAATTACTATAACAACTTATGAAATGTTAAATTTAATTCCTAATACTTTAAGAGAGGCAGCTTATGCACTTGGAGCTTATAAATGGCAAATTATTAAAGATGTTACTATAAGGGCTGCTAAGGTTGGGATTTTAACAGGTATACTTTTAGGAGTAGCAAGAATTTCTGGGGAGACAGCACCCCTCCTTTTTACAGCTTTTAATAATGCCTATCTTTCATTTAATCTTTTTAAACCTATGGCAACTCTAACAGTAACTATTTTTAATTATATAATGGGACCTTATGATTATTGGCATAAACAAGCTTGGGCTGCAGCTTTATTTTTGACCCTTTTGGTATTAGTGCTTTCGTTACTCGCCAAAACTCTTATTCACTTTGGTACGCTTATACCATTTAAATGGAAAACCAAAAGAGAAGATAGATTTTGAAAAAATGGAAAAAAATGTTGAAATAGAAGTTAGAAACTTAAATTTTTATTATGGAGAAACATTAGTTCTTAAAAACATTAACCTTACCATTTATAAAAATAAAGTTACAGCCTTAATAGGACCATCTGGTTGTGGTAAAACCACTTTTTTAAGATGCTTAAATAGGATGCATGACTTATATGCAGGAAATAAGTATGAAGGAGAAATAATTTTTGAAGAGAAAAATATTTTAAATAAAAATATAGATTTAATTAGTCTTAGATCTAAAATAGGGATGGTATTTCAGAAGCCCACTCCTTTCCCTATGAGCATATTTGATAATGTAGCTTATGGATTAAGATTAAAAGGTATCAAAAGTTCTGAATTAAAAGAAAGAGTTGAAAAAGCTCTTATAGATGCAGCTTTATGGGATGAAGTAAAAGACAAACTTAGAGAGAGTGCCTTTTCCCTTTCTGGGGGTCAACAACAAAGGCTTTGTATAGCAAGGGCTATTGCAGTGGAACCTAAAGTTTTATTATTTGATGAACCCACCTCTGCCCTTGACCCAATTTCTTCTTCTAAAATAGAAGATTTAATTGTAAAACTAAAATCCAAAATAACTATAGTAATAGTTACTCATAATATGCAACAGGCAGCAAGAATTTCTGATTATACAGCCTTTATGTATTTAGGAGAGCTGATAGAAGTAGGACCAACTGAAAAGATTTTTACCACTCCAGAAAAGAAACTTACAGAAGATTATATTACAGGAAGATTTGGTTAAAAGGGCTGTTTATGTTTGTTCCAGAAGGATTTTTATTTTCGGGAGTCAGCTGTGGTATAAGAAAAGAAAATAAACTTGATTTGGGATTAATTTATTCTCCTGAAAAACTTACTGCCTGGGGTGTGTTTACTAATAATACAGTAAAAGCTGCGTCTGTTTTGCTAGGAAAAAGATTTATTAAAGAAAAAGAAATTCATGGGGTTCTTGCTAACAGCGGTATTGCAAATGCTTGTACAGGAGAAGAGGGATTTAAAAGAGCTTTAACTCTTCTTAGAGAAGTTGCTAAACATTTAAAAATTCCTCATAAAAGTTTGCTTCCTGCCTCAACTGGAGTAATAGGGGAACAATTACCTTTAGAAAAGATTTTACCAAATATTTCCAATCTTATTTCCAATCTTTCGACACAAAATTATATACAATTTGCTAAAGCTATTATGACAACTGATGCCTTTCCTAAGGTAGTATCAAAAAAGACAGAAGAAGAGATAATTATATTTGGAATAGCTAAAGGTGCTGGAATGATAGCTCCTGATATGGCAACTATGCTTGCTTTCATTTTAACAGATGCTAAAGTATCTAAAGAGTATCTAAAAAAATGCCTTCCTAAAATTGTAGAACAAAGTTTTAATAGAATTACTATTGACGGAGATACCAGTACTAATGACACAGTTTATATGTTGTGTAGTAATCTAAAAAAAATTAAAAATTGGGAAAGGTTTGAAAATCAATGTTTAGAAGTTGCTAAGGAGCTTGCCTATCTTATAATTAAAGATGGAGAAGGAGCAAGTAAAGTGATTAAAATTTTAATAAAAGGAGCTAAAACTAAAAATGAGGCGAAAATATTTGCGACTTCTGTTGCCAATTCTCCATTAGTAAAAACAGCTTTTTATGGAGGAGATCCTAATTGGGGGAGAATATTTTCAGCTCTTGGAAAAAGTAAAATAAAATTTAATCCTCAGGAAGTGGAAATTTACTTAAATGGAATTCTCTGGATTGCTAATTTAAAAAATGTAAATAATGAAGCTAAAATTAAGGAAGAAATGAGAAAACCTGAAATAGAACTTTGCATAAGACTCAAACAAGGGAAAATAAGCTACGAAGTTTTAACTACAGATTTAACTGAGGAATATATCAGAATAAATGCACATTATAGAACATGAAGATACTCCTTACTAATGATGACGGAATTTATTCAGAGGGTCTTTGTGCATTATACGAAACTTTAGCCCTTGATCACGAAATTTATATAGTTGCTCCAGAAAGTGAAAGAAGTGCAGTTGGACATGCTATAACCATAGAACAACCTTTAAGGGTTAGAAAAGTTAAAAGAGGAAGATACTTTTGGGGATATGCAATAAATGGTACACCTGCTGATTGTGTAAAACTTGCTCTTTATGAACTTATAGGACCAGTAGATTTAGTTATCTCTGGTATTAATAAAGGAGCAAATGTAGGAATTAATCTTTTATATTCAGGAACTGTTTCAGCAGCAACAGAAGCTAAAATACTTGGATATTCTTCTATTGCTATTTCTATAGATGCTTACAAAGATGTAGACTATTGTTTTGCAGCAAATTTTATAAGTACTTTTATAAATTATGTTTTTGATTTACCACTTGATTTACCTTTTTGTTTAAATATAAATATTCCCCGTATAAGTCCTTATAAAATTAAGGGAGTTAAATTTGTTAGACAATCAATTGCCAAATTAAAAGAAATTTTTGATAAAAGACTTGATCTTCATGATAAAATTTATTATTGGCAAGGAGCAGAGGAATATACAGAAAAAGATCCTGATACAGATGTGGTAGCATTAAAAGAGGGTTATATTACTGTCACACCTATTAGATTTGATTTAACAAATTACTCTTCTTTAAATAAGCTTAAACAAGTAGATAAGAAGATTTTAAAAAGTCTGATTGTATAAAATCTATTTTATCAATCTTAATATTTGAAAAAATTACCTTTTGTTTTAAAATTAATTATATAATAAATATGAAATAAATATGATGGAGGTGATTATAAATGAGAAAAAGAGGCAGAATAATAACCATTGAGGATGTTAAATTTGTATATGAAAATTATGCTAATATGAGTGCTACTGAAATTGCAGAAAAATTAGGAATAAGTAAATTTCAGGTAAATAAAATTGTAAATGAATTGAGAAAAAGAGGGATTGATATTCCTAAAAAAATTGGGAAAAAAGTTAATGTATATGATAAATTTGTAGAAGAGCTTAAAAAAGCTAAGAAGATTTAGTGTAAAATTTCGTCAATTAATTTACAATCTTTTTTAATCTGCTTTTTTAGTTCCTCTATAGAGGAAAATTTTCTTTCTTCTCTTATACGTTTTATTAGTTCAATTTTTAACGTTTCTCCGTAAATATCTTTGTTAAAGTTGAAAATATGTACTTCGATAGAAGTTTCCTTTTCTCCAAAGGTAGGTCTTTTACCTATATTTAAAGCTCCTTTTAATTTTTCTCCATTTAAAATTACCCAAACCGCATACACGCCTGCTGGAGGCAAAAGTTTAAAAGGAGAAACTTCCATATTTGCTGTGGGGTAACCTAAATCTTTCCCTCTCCCCTTACCTTTAATCACTTTTCCCATAATAAAATACGGTCTTCCCAAGAGTTCATTAGCAGGTTCAATTTGTCCTGTTTCTATAAGATTTCTAATCGTAGAACTTGAAATTATAATACCATTTAACATCACAGGAGGAATAACTTTTACTATAAAATTATATTTTTTTGCTACTTTATTTAAATAATCTACATCACCTTTTCTAGATTTTCCAAATCTAAAATTAAAGCCCACAATTATTCCTTTTGTTTTGAGTTTATCAACTATATATTCTTGAACAAATAAATCATGAGAAAGTTCTGAAAGGGTTTTAGTAAAGGGTATTAGGATCAAATTTTCTATTTTTAATTGAGAGAGTAAATAAAGTTTTTCTTCAAAGGTAGTTAAAAACTTTAAATTTGACTCTGGGAAAAGAACCATACGAGGATGGGGATCAAAAGAGACTATAGCAGATTTAACATTTAAAAGGCGAGCCAAATTTTTGGTTTCTTCAAAGAGAATTTTGTGGCCTAAATGGATTCCATCAAAGCTTCCTATAGTAATTACTGTTTCAAAAGGAAGGGGGAAGTCCTTAGGAGTATAGATTTTCAAATTTTCCCTCCAAAAGCTTAAGAAAGCTGTCAAATAGATAAATTGAATCGTATGGTCCAGGAGCATTTTCTGGATGATACTGTACAGACATAGCTTTCAAATCCGGTACAAATATCCCTTCAAGGGTTTGATCATTTAAATTTATGTGAGTTATTAAAGCAGATTTGGGAAGCTCCTCTTTTTTCACACAAAATCCATGATTCTGTGAAGTAATTTCTACTCTTTTATTGAAAAGATTTAATACAGGATGATTTATTCCTCTATGTCCAAATTTAAGTTTATAAGTTGATGCTCCAAGAGCTTGTCCCAAAATTTGGTGTCCTAAACATATTCCAAAAAGGGGTTTTTTACCTAGAAGGTTTCTTACATTTTTTACTATAGTTTTTAGGGGTGCAGGATCCCCTGGTCCATTAGATACAAAAATTCCATCAGGATTATGAGAAAGTATTTCTTCAGGTTTAGTATAGGCAGGAAATACAAGACATTCACAATCTCTTTCAGTAAGAAGTCTAAGCTGATTAAATTTTAAACCACAATCAATAACAGCTATTTTATATTTAGCCTCACCCTTAAATGTTTTATAATTTTCTTTCCCTTTTTTCCCAAAATAATAAGGTTCTTTACAAGTTACATACTGTACAAGATCTCTACCTACATAATCAGGACTTTCTTTAACTTTTTCTAAGAATTTTTTGGGATTAAGGGTTTCAGTTGTTATACCACCTTTCATAGCTCCATAAAGTCTTATATGTCTTGTTAAAGCTCTTGTATCAATTCCTTCAATTCCTAGGATATTATTTTCAGAAAGCCAATCTCCTAAAGATTTTTCAGCCCTCCAATTGCTATAAAAAGGCTGATATTCTCTTACAATAAAACCTGCTACTTGAATTTTTTCACTTTCCATATCTTCATAATTAATTCCATAATTTCCAATAAGTGGGTAAGTCATAGTAACTATTTGTCCATAATAAGAGGGATCAGTAAGTATTTCTTGATAACCTGTCATTCCAGTATTAAAGACAATTTCTCCAAAGGTTTCCCCTCTTAAAGTAAAAGAATTTCCCCAAAAATAGATTCCATCTTCTAACATGACAAGTGCTTTATACCTTTTCATTGCTTTAATTATTTTTTAATTTTTGTTTTGATTCCCAAAGTAGATATTCTCTTATAAAGTCATCAATTTCTCCATCAAGAACCTCTTCAACTTTGTAAGATTCATACTGAGTTCTGTGATCCTTAACTACTTTATAGGGATGTAAAGTATAAGTTCTAATTTGATTCCCCCAACTTATTTCTTTCTTTTCTCCTATTAAGCTTTCTTTTTTACTTTCGAGTTTTTGTTTTTCTAATTGATAAAGCCTTGATCTTAAAATTTTCAAGGCAGTCATTTTATTTAGATATTGACTTCTTTCATTTTGACAGGTTACAGTTATTCCTGTAGGTATATGAGTAATTCTTACTGCAGTTTCAGTTTTATTTATATGTTGTCCACCATGTCCACTTGCTCTCATAGTTTCAATCTTTAAATCTTCGGGTTTTATTTCCACCTCAACATCTTCTTCAATTTCAGGGATAACGGTAACTGAGGCAAAAGAGGTATGACGTTTGGAATTTGCATTAAAAGGTGAAATTCTTATAAGTCTATGAATCCCCTTTTCTCCCTTTAGATATCCATAAACCCTTTCTCCCTCAATTAATAGGACTGCATTTTTTATTCCTGCCTCTTCTCCAGGCAATATATCAGCAATTTTTACCTTATATCCCTTTTTTTCAGCCCATTTTACATACATTCTAAGAAGGATAGAAGCCCAATCTTGAGCATCTGTTCCTCCTGTTCCAGCATGTATGCTTAAAATTGCAGAAGAGTGATCATATTCTCCTGAGAGTAAAAGTTTAGTTTCCTCAGTTTTGAAGGTCTTTTCAAATGAGGTAATTTCTTCTAAAAGAGTATTTAGTATGTCAGGATTTTTTTCCTCTTTATAAAGAGAGTACCATTCAAGAATTTCTTTTAATTTTTTATTAAAGTTTTCAAGAATAGATAATTTCTCGAAAATCTGAGCTCTCTCTTGAAGAAGTTTTTTTACTTTTTGAGAATCCCAATCTTTACTATTCTGAAGTTCTTTTTCGATTTCGATTAATTGGGTCTCTAATTTTTGGGGTTCAAAGACACCCCCTTAAATCTTCCAATTTGTCCTCGTAATTTTTAATTAATTTTTCCAAATCTACATTTTTATAAATTTGAGTCAATTTATGCATAGCAAATAAAATATAAACCATTTTTTAAGAAAATAAAGTCTTTAGAAAAGTTTTAAGATATTTTTAAGCTGAGAAATATGTAAGTGAACAATTTTTTTCCCATCAAACATTAGATAAGTAAAGTCTTTTTGAGTAAGAAGTTTTATTGTTTTTTCAATCTCTTGAGGATTTATTTTAAATTTTTCAGGGAAGGGGAAAAGATTATTTAAACTCCAAAGACTTAAAAATTTTACTGCTAAGTCAGGAGAGCTAATAAGACATTTGTATACATGAAAATGTGCATTCTTTTTTAAAAGGTCTTCTTTATATTTTTGGGCAAGTCTTCCTATCCCCCATATAACACCTCTTTGAGCAGGAGGAAACTCTAAATAATTATCTGCTTTATGTTTTCCTGTATCTTCTGTTTCCCAGATATAAGAAATAAAAATGGAGAGATATTCATTTTTTAAAACTTCATGATTATATAATGCTTCAGCAAATCCCTCAGGAACACCCCAAGCCATACCTCCTGACTCTTCATTAAGCATCCAAATTAGGCGTCTTATTATTATTTTTGCCCTTTCAAGATCTTTATTTGCTATTTGGGAAACTATATATCCAAATCCTATTACAGCTTTCCAACGAACTTCTTCTTTTGGATGTAAAAAAGCTCCTATAAGGAAACTTACAATTTTAGTAGGGGGGAATTTATTAAGGGAATTTAGTAAATTTTTAAGATCCTCTTTTTCAAGAATATTCCAAACTTCCTTTTTTAAGTAGACAAACACTTTTATTCTTAAGAGGAGCTTTTAATTTTTTGGGCAATAATTTTCCCAAGTTCTTCACACTGCTTTAAAGCTTCCTTATTAGGCGCAAATTTTACTTTTATTCCTTCATGGACAACTTCAGCCTTTATTTCATTTAAGATATCATTTAAAAGTTTGACTGATTCTCCACTCCATCCATAGGAACCAAAGGCAGCTCCAATTTTGTTTCTTGGTCTAAGTCCTTTCATATAATGGACAAAACTTGCTACAGTAGGCATAAGTCCATTATTTAATGTGGGGGAGCCTAAAACTAATCCTTTAGCAAGCATTACTTCAGTCATAACATCGGTTATATCTGAAACAGAAAGTTTAAAAAGTCTTACTTCTACATTTTCTTTTATAATACCTTCCATGATAGCATAAGCCATTTTTTCTGTACTTTTCCACATAGTATCATAAATAATTACTGCTCTTTTCTCTGCAATGTAATTACTCCATTTTTCATAAAGCTGAATAATCTCATTAATATGCTTTCTCCATATAATCCCATGGTCTGGGCATATTAATTCTATTTCAAGTCCGAGATCCTTTATTGTTTTTAAGAGATTTTGAACCCTTGGAGAATAGGGAAGTACAATATTAGCATAATATTTGGCAGATTCTTGTATCAAAGTGCAATAATCAACTTCATCATCAAATCTGTTAGAAGTAGCATAATGAGCTCCAAAGGCATCTTGAGAAACCAAAATTTTTTCTTCAGGGATATAACTTATCATACTATCTGGCCAATGAATCATGGGAGTTTCTATGAATCTTACGGTTCTCTTTCCTATTTTAATCTCTTTTCCCGTAGATACTTCTTCAAAGGGAAAATCATTTTTATGTAAGTAATTTTTTAATCCCTCTTTTCCCCTTTTGGTTATAAAAATTTTTTCCGGTTTTATAGTTTTTACTATTTTTAAAAAACCTCCAGCATGATCTGGTTCTATGTGATTTACAATTAAATAATCAATTTTTTCTGGGTTAATAATACTTTTAATTCTTGATAACAATTCTTCTTCAAATCCATGTTTTACGGTGTCAAAAAGGATAATTTTTTCATCTATTAATAAATAGGAGTTATAAGTAGTTCCTTTAAAGGTAGAGTATCCATGAAAATTTCTTACATTCCAGTCTATAGCACCAACCCAATAAAAACCCTCTTTGATTTTTGCTGCTTCCATAGAAATCCTCCCTTTATAAGTTTTTTAAAGGGTAATGATAGTATAACCCTGTTTTATAAAGTTTGCCATTCCTGCATGTCCATACATATCTTCAAGAATAGTAAGACCTTTTTCTTTAGCTACTTCTGAAGTTTCCATCTTTTGTGCACAAGCTTTACAAACCCCAGCTACAAGTCCCTTTTCTAAAGCTTTTTGAAAAAAATTGTAGAACATGCTTTTTTCAGAAAAAAGCTCAGGTATAAGCTTTGTTGCAGTACCTTCTAAAATAATTTTAGCTTTCAATCCCTTTTCGCTTGCATATAAGGCATTTAATAAAACATGGATAAAACACATTGGTTCTTCTTTAAAGGCAAAGAAAGCTATTTTAATCATGTTTAATCTCTTCCTAAATAATTTTTTATTTAAAAATAGAGGAGAAACCCCCGCAAAAAATATAAGCATAAAAACAT